>Ga0256839_1000221_pt1 | contig 74645 bp, 59 predicted proteins | sample 354166metaG_FD_185968 | JGI IMG/M metagenome (GOLD analysis project Ga0256839, IMG submission 185968) | Hydrothermal vent microbial communities from Mid Atlantic Ridge, Atlantic Ocean - 354-166 | ecosystem: Environmental > Aquatic > Marine > Hydrothermal vents | place: Atlantic Ocean: Mid... | reverse complement strand
CTGCCTTTTTCCCACCTGGCCTTGAAAGCCTATTTGTTTTGGCGCAACCGGCGTTTTCAACAGTTGGCGAGAGACTATCCCAAGGCCGTCCTGCACAGCCCGAACTTTCTTGATCTGCCACACACCGGTCCCACAGTCATCACCATCCATGACATGGCCTATGCCCGCTTCCCACACACCCTGCCTCCGGAACGGCTCGCCTTGCTGCAAAAGGGGGTGCCACAAGCCGCCGCCCGCGCACAGGCCATTATTGTTCCATCCGCTTTTGTGAAAAACGAAGTTCTGGATATCCTGCCGGTGACAGCGGAAAAAGTCCATGTGATTCCCCATGGGGTCAACGATGAATTCCACCGCCAGGGAGAAAAAACCACCGAAACGCCCGCCTGTGTTCAGGCGCTGGGACTGGAACCAGGCGCCTATGTGCTGTGCGTGGCCACCTCGGAGCCAAGAAAAAACCTCATGAACCTGCTGGATGCCTGGTTTCTCTTACCGGCCTCTGTGCGCCGGGAACGGACCCTTGTGCTGGTGGGCGCAGGTGGCTGGAAAAACCGCGCGCTCAGCCAGCGGCTGGCCTTTATTTCCCAACGTCCGGCCCATTATGGCCGGGTCGTGGCCCCAGGGTATGTATCTGCGGCTGACTTGCCCGGGCTTTATGCTGCTGCTGCGGGTTTTATTCTGCCCTCGATCTATGAAGGTTTCGGCTTGCCCCTGGCCGAAGCCATGGCATGCGGCTTGCCCACCGCGGTGGCCACCGGATCGGCACTGGAGGAAGTGGCCAGTGATTCCACCATTCGCTTCCACCCCCATAATCTGGAAGCCATCAGCCATGCCTTGCAACGCCTGCTTGAAGACTCGCAGTGGCGCCGTCAATGCGCCCGGGACAACCGGCAACAGGCTTCCGCATTACGCTGGTCCCGCTGCGCTGAGAAAACGCGTGCAGTTTATCAAAGCCTTGTTCATTAACCCGCTTCACCCCTATAATATCTCACCATCTCGATAAAGAGATAATAGCGGCGCAATCAGTCGCGGGAAGCCGGTGCAAACCCGGCACTGCCCCCGCAACGGTAAAAGAGAAAACACTGCACTGGAAGTATCCAGCCACTGGTTGATCCCGGGAAGGCGTGCAGTGGCCGTCAGGCGCTCTTGAGTCCGGATACCCGACTGGTTGCTCATCCATAACCCAATGATCGCGGCGGGCGATCGAATGAGGACACCATGAAAAAGACATATCCTTGCAAGCACCTGCTGACTGGTGCTTTGATTTCGTTGCTTTGTTTACCCTCTCAGGCGGCCACGCCCCCTCAAAATCATGACATCGCCGAACAGGAACCACTGGTGGTCACAGCCAACCGCTGGCCACAAAAACCCGACACGGTGATTCCTTCATTGACCGTCATTACGCGGGCCGATATTGAGCGGCTGCTGGCCATTGACATCATGGACGTACTGGCGCTGGTGCCAGGTATCGACGTGGTTCGCACCGGCCCTGCCGGGTCGGCCACCAGCGTGTTTGTGCGCGGCGCCAACTCCAACCATGTACTGGTCTTGATAGATGGTGTACGTGTGGCGTCAGGCAATACCGGCGCTTTTGCCTGGGAGCATTTACCTGCGGCACAAATTGAACGCATTGAAATTTTGCGCGGCCCGCGCGCCAGCTTGTACGGCAGTGACGCCATCGGCGGCGTTATTCAGATTTTCACCCGCGAACATCATGGTGCAGACATTTCCCTTGGCACAGGCAGTTATGACACCGTCGAAGCCACCCTTGGCTATGGCCAGAACTATGCCCAGGGCCGCGGCCATGTGTCCGCACAACTGGGCGGCCGGGGTAGTGAGGGCTTTTCGGCTGTGAACAGCGGCCACTGGGCTTACGATCCGGACAAGGATGGCTATGCCAATTTGAATGCCAACCTCAAGGCCCGTTGGCAAGCAGACTGGGGCACGGCGCGGCTGAGCTATCTGGAAACACGCGGAGATATTGATTTTGATCCGGCCAACAACAACAGCGATAGCGCCCACCGCACTCTGGGCGCGGCCATCCAAATTGACGGTGACAACTGGCGCCATGAAGTCTTGCTAGGCGCTAATCAGCAAGACCTGTACACCAAGGCCTATCATTCCCGCTTCAAGTCCGAAAGACTCAGCGCCGACTGGCTGCTGCATGGCGCCATTGGCGGCAACCAGGCGCTCAGTATGGGCTTGTCCTGGTATCAGGACCTGGGCCAAGTTGGCGTGGACGCACCCTACCACTTGATGCGGACAGATCAGGCGGCTTTTGTCAATTGGAGCATGCAATTTGCCCGCCAGCGTCTGGAGGCGGCTGTCCGCTACGATGACTTTAGCGACGCCGGAGCGCAAACCACGGGCAATCTGGGCTGGCAAATGCAGCTAACACCCGATTGGCGGGTGGGTATTGATGCGGGAAAAGCCTTTCAGTCACCGGCGTTTAATGATCTTTTCTATGCCATGCTTGGCAGTGACGGCAGCCACTCCCCGTTGTTACCGGAAAAAAGCCTGGCCGGGGAGATAAATGTGCAACACCGGGTAAGCCCCCATGCCGATTGGCAGGCAAGTATTTTCAAGCAAAAAATCACAGATTTGATTCAGTATGTGCCCACCGACCCGGATGATCCTTTTTCGCTCTATACCCCGCGCAATATAGGCCAGGCGGAGATTCTGGGCATTGAACTCGATGGCCGCTGGCAACGGGAAAACTGGCTTGTGCGCGCCAATGCCACCATTCAGGACACCCTGGACAAAGGCGCGGACACCCCACTGTTGCGGCGACCGGATCGCAAGGGCAGCGTGCAGGTGGATCGCCAATGGAGCAAGCTCTCTGTAGGCGCCACAGTTTTTGGCAGCAGCGGCCGCACGGACTTCAACGGCCCGTTAGCCGGATTCACCACCGTGGACGTGCGCCTGCATTACCGTATTCATCCCCAGTGGCGCTTGGGGATAAAGGTGCATAATCTGGCTGACCGCGACCACCAATTGGCCAGCGGCTATAACACGCCCGGCCGTTCTTTTTGGGTACAGTTGCAATGGCAGCAGGCCCGCTAACAAACGGTAATCGGGTTAAAAACAAAAGCCCCGGAAAATCCGGGGCTTTTTTTGCCATTATCCCCCAAGGGAACGAGAAAATCAGCGTTTCAACCGCTCTTTCAATGCCTTGTTGAGGTCAATGCCTTTCAGATATTCATTGATGGCGTCATTGGTTACGTCATACAGCGGGCGGCCCATCACTGCAGCTGCCGCTTTGAGGTCGTCACGAATTCGCTTGGACACCCGCAAGCTGGCATCTCTGGGTTCTTCGCTGATTTTACGTTTTGCTCTTGGCATGGTTGTTACCCCATTGGTTGATTAGTGTCCAAACCCTGTTATCTGCAGGCTTCGGCATAAACAAAATATTAAAACAAGTCGAACCTGTCACAAGGCCAGTCATTCACCTGTGCAGTTTTATGTATGGGGGGATTTTTTTATTTTATTGCGAATCATCAAGTAATTCAATACCATCCATGCCCGCAGAGAGGGTATTGGCGTCCCCGCCCTGGCTAAGCTTGATGGCCAAACGCACTTCATTGGCCGAGTCCGCATGCCGCAAGGCATCTTCATAGGTGATTTCGCCAGCCTGATACAGCTCAAACAAGGCCTGGTCAAAAGACTGCATGCCCAGATTGGTGGATTTCTTGATGAGATCCTTGAGTTTGTGAATCTCACCCTTGCGAATCATCTGCTGGGCCAGCGGCGTATTGATAAGAATTTCCACCGCCACGCGCCGACCCTTGCCATCGGGCGTGGGAATCAGTTGCTGGGCGATCATGGCTTTCATATTGAGAGACAAGTCCATCAGTAACTGGTCCCGCCGGTCTTCAGGGAAGAAGTGCAGAATCCGGTCCAGGGCCTGATTGGCGTTATTGGCATGCAGGGTGCACAAACACAAATGGCCGGTTTCGGCAAAGGTAATGGCGTGCTCCATGGTCTCCCGGGTTCGCACCTCACCAATCATGATGACATCCGGCGCCTGCCGCAGGGTATTGCGCAAGGCCACCTCGTAGGATTCCGTATCGATGCCCACCTCCCGTTGGGTAATCACGCACCCCTGGTGTTCATGCACATATTCGATAGGGTCTTCGATGGTGATGATATGCCCGGTGGAATTGACATTACGATAACCAATCAGGGCCGCCAGAGAGGTGGATTTACCCGTGCCGGTGCCCCCCACAAAAATAATAATGCCACGCTTGGTGAGAGACAAATCCTTGAGCACCGGCGGCAGGTTCAGGCTTTCAAAGGTGGGGATTTTTGTTTCCACCCGGCGAATCACCATGCCTACCGTGCTGCGCTGATAAAAGGCGCTGACGCGAAACCGGCCAATAGAGGAGACGCCAATGGCGAAATTGCACTCGTGCGTGCGTTCAAACTGCTCTTTTTGTGAAGGCGTCATAATCCCCATGACCAAATCCCGCGCCTGACTGGCCGACAGCGGCGTTTGCGTAATCGGCACCACCCGGCCATGAATCTTGATGCTCGGCGGCAAATTGGTGGTAATAAACAGATCCGACGCCTTTTTGTGCGCCATCAGCTTTAAAAAAGAATTAAAGTCCATGGTTCATTATCCCTGTGTTTTCTGGCCAATACCCTGTGGGGGTTTATTGGAAGTCCGCCTTGTTCTGGGCTCGGCTGCGTGCCTGCTCCCGGGTAATCAGACCCTTGCGCACCAAATCGTGCAGACACTGGTCAAGGGTTTGCATGCCATAAGCCTGACCAGTTTGAATGGAGGAATACATTTGCGCCACTTTGTCTTCCCGGATCAGGTTACGAATGGCCGGTATGCCAATCATGATTTCATGGGCGGCAATCCGGCCGCCGCCCACCCGTTTTAACAGCGTCTGGGCAATCACCGCACGCAGTGACTCCGACAACATCGAGCGCACCATGGGCTTCTCGCCAGCCGGAAACACGTCAATAATCCGGTCGATGGTTTTGGCCGCCGAACTGGTATGCAAGGTACCAAAGACCAAATGGCCGGTTTCTGCCGCGGTTAACGCCAAGCGGATGGTTTCCAGATCCCGCAATTCGCCCACCAGGATAATATCCGGATCTTCCCGCAAGGCCGACCGCAAGGCATTGTTAAAGCTGTGTGTATCCCGATGCACTTCTCGCTGATTGACCAGACACTTATTGCTGGTATGAACAAATTCTATGGGATCTTCAATGGTTAAAATGTGACCCTGTTCGTGTTTATTGAGGTGGTCAACCATGGCCGCCAAGGTGGTGGATTTACCCGATCCGGTGGGGCCTGTCACCAGAATCAACCCCCTGGGTACATCTATAATGTCCTTGAATATGGGGGGCGCGCCCAGATCTTCCAGAGACAGAATTTCCGATGGAATGGTCCTGAAAACCGCCGCACAGCCGCGATTCTGGTTGAAAGCGTTGACACGGAAACGGGCCAGCCCAGGAATTTCAAAGGAAAAATCCACTTCTAACTGTTCTTCGTAATCCTTGCGCTGGTTGTCACTCATGATGTCATAAATCATGTCGTGTAGTTCCTTGTGATCCAGCGGCGGCAAATTGATGCGGCGAATGTCTCCGTCCACACGAATCATGGGCGGCAAACCGGCTGACAAGTGCAAATCCGACGCCTTGTTTTTCACCGAAAAAGCCAGTAACTCTGCAATATCCATGAATGACCCCTTGAGTAATGTTTATGGTTCCAGGCTTTCGAGTTTATCCGGCTTGTGCTATAAATTCCAGTTTGTTGGTCTCCTCAATCTGATGCTCATGCGATTTTTTCCTTACCTTGGCCTGTGCCTGCTTGCTCTGCTGGCGGCGTGTCGGCCACAAGGGCCTGCTGTGGAAATTGGCGGCCAGCAATTTGCCGTGGAAATTGCCGACACGGACGCCAAGCGCCAAAAAGGCCTGATGTTTCGCACCCATCTGGCAGATGACCACGGCATGCTATTTATCTTCCCCGACCAGTCACTGCGGGCATTCTGGATGAAAAACACCCGTATTCCGCTGGATATTCTCTACTTTAACCGTGATCTGGAATTGGTGGATTTGCAGCACGATGTCCCGCCTTGCCACCGGCACCAATGCCCCAGTTACCCCAGCGCACGGCCAGCCCGCTATGTGCTGGAATTAAAAGCCGGAACCGCACAGCGGCTCGGCCTGAAACCCGGTGACCGCCTGAAGCTTTTTAACATTGACACTCAAGTGCGCTACTAAAGCCTCAGGCTCGGCTGGGCCGTTTTGGTGGCCACCTGCTGAAATCAAGATAAAAACCCGCTATGATAAAACCCGTTTGACACCTGAGCAGTCGTGTACAGACTGAACAACACCCTGTCACAAATGCCAAAATCCATGAAGAACAACAAATCAACAAGGGGAACACCATGAAAAAAACCGCCATGGCCGCAATGCTGTCTTCAGCATATTCCAGTAAGCTGCTGGCGCAGGACACCATGAGCTTTGACCAGAAAATCGACCAGGTTCTTGGCCCTGTCGCCCAGGCCATTGAAGACTTTTTCTTTTATCCCATTCCTTTCCTGGGCAATATGCCGTTTATTGTCCTGTGGCTGATTCTGGCAGCCATTTTTTTCACACTGTATTTCAAGTTTGCCAACCTGCGGTATATGGGGCTGGGGTTAAAAATCACCTTTGGTAAATGCGATGACCCCAATGCCCCGGGGGAAATCAGCCACTTTCAGGCTCTGTCTACTGCCCTGTCCGGTACCGTGGGGCTGGGAAATATCGCCGGTGTGGCGGTGGCCGTCAGCGCAGGCGGACCCGGCGCCACTTTCTGGATGATTATGGCCGGCCTGCTGGGCATGTCCACCAAGTTTGTGGAATGCACCCTGGGGGTCAAGTATCGTGACATTTTGCCCGATGGCGAGGTGCTTGGCGGCCCCATGCGTTATCTTTCCAAGGGCCTGAAAGAAAAAGGCTTTGGCACCCTCGGCAAGGTGCTGGCCGTGTTATTTGCCATTATGTGCATTGGCGGCTCTTTCGGTGGCGGCAATATGTACCAGGTCAACCAGGCCTATGAGCAGTTTGTCGGCATTACCGGCGGCCAAAACAGTCCTTTTGCCGGCCAGGGCTGGTTGTTTGGGCTGGTGGTGGCCATTTTTGTGGGGCTGGTGATTATCGGCGGCATCAAGAGCATCGGCAAGGTCACAGAAAAGCTGGTGCCGTTTATGGCCATTATCTACGTGGCCACCGGGCTGTTTATTATTTTCAGCCACTACGACATTCTGCCTCAGGCCTTTGCGTCTATTTTTCAGCAAGCTTTTACCCCATCGGCGGCTTTCGGTGGCTTTGTGGGGGTGTTGATCATGGGGTTCCGGCGGGCGGCCTTTTCCAATGAGGCCGGTGTCGGCTCGGCAGCCATTGCCCACTCGGCGGTCAAAACCAATTATCCGGCCACCGAGGGCCTGGTGGCCTTGTGGGAACCCTTCATTGATACTGTGGTGGTGTGCACCATCACCGCGCTGGTGATTATTATTACCGGTGTTAGCGATGGCAGTGGCCAAATGGCCGGTATTGCCCTGACATCGGCGGCCTTCGCCACTTCCGGCATCAGCTGGTTCCCCTATGTGCTGGCGCTGGCTGCCATCTTGTTTGCGTTTTCCACCATGATTTCCTGGTCTTACTACGGCATGCAAGCCTGGGTATATCTGTTTGGCGCCGGCAAACACCAGGAAAACACCTACAAGCTGATCTTTCTGGTGTTTATTGTGATTGGCGCGGCCATCAAGCTGGACTCTGTGCTGAAGTTTTCTGACGCCATGATTTTCGCCATGTCCGTGCCCAATATCATCGGCCTGTATTTTCTGGCGCCGGTGGTCAAGGAAGAACTGACCCGCTACTTGCAAGCGCTCAAGTCCGGCTCGATGCCCTGCGAACAGTAAAACACGCTCCAACTTCACCATCAAGGCCCGAAAACCGGGCCTTTTCTTTGTCCTGGGTTCCGGCTTTTCTTGCCCCTGCGGGCAGAATAAGGGAAAATTGGCGGTTTGTGGCGGAGAGCCTGATATCCGCGTAGCGCGGCTGGATTTTTCTCCGGTGTCTTTTGTTTAGCTTGAGGAACTCGCATGACCATCAAAGTTGCAATCAACGGCTACGGCCGCATTGGCAGAAATGTACTTCGCGCCCTGTACGAGTCCGGCCGCACCGATGAAATACAAATCGTGGCCATCAATGACCTGGGCAATATCAATAACAATGCCTTGCTCACCAAACACGATACCACTCACGGCCTGTTCCCCGGCTCTGTGGACGTCCGGGGTGACAGCCTGATTGTCAATGGCGATGAAATCAAAGCCTTTTCCGAGCGCAACCCTGAGGATTTGCCATGGGGTGAACTGGGTGTGGATGTGGTTATGGAATGCACCGGCATTTTCCGCAGCCGGGAAACCGCCGGAAAACACCTGCAAGCCGGCGCCAAAAAAGTCCTGCTGTCAGCACCAGCGGCCGGCGAAGCCGACGCCACCGTGGTCTATGGGGTCAATCATCACGTACTCAAACCAGAGCACGCTTTTGTGTCCAACGCTTCTTGCACCACCAATTGCCTGTCCCCCATCGCCAAACCGCTTCATGACGCCCTGGGTATCGAGTCCGGCCTGATGACCACGATCCACGCTTACACCAACGATCAGGTGCTGATCGATACCGACCACAAGGATCCACGCCGGGCGCGCTCGGCCACCATGAACCAGATTCCCACAAAAACCGGTGCCGCCATTGCCGTCGGGCTGGTACTGCCGGAGTTAAACGGCAAACTGGACGGTTTTGCCATGCGCGTGCCCACCATCAATGTTTCTGTGGTTGATTTGACCTTTACCGCCGGCCGCGATACCACCGTGGAAGAGGTGAACGCCATCATGAAAGCCGCCGCCGAGGCCAGCCCGGTGCTGGATTACAACGACCAGCCGCTGGTGTCCTGCGATTTTAATCACAGCCCGGCGTCTTCCACTTTTGATGCCGGACTCACCAAGGTCATTAATGGCCGCCTGGTCAAAGTGCTGAGCTGGTATGACAACGAGTGGGGGTTCTCCAATCGCATGCTGGATACGGCTGTGGCCATGATGAACGCCTGAAGACGCAAACCATACTGACCGGAGCCGCCATGATTCACATGACCGACCTTAATCTGGCACAACAACGGGTGCTGATTCGCGAAGACCTGAATGTGCCCATAGAAAACGGCCGTATCACCAGCAGTAAACGCATCGATGCGGCCCTGCCGACGCTACGCCAGGCACTGGAACAAGGGGCGGCGGTCATGGTCATGTCGCATCTGGGCCGGCCCACCGAAGGCCAATACGATCCGGCCTTTTCCCTGCAGCCGGTGGCCGATTACTTGAGCCAGTCTCTGGGGCAAAATGTGCCGCTGATTCGGGACTGGGTCAACGGCGGCTTCAGCGTACAACCCGGGCAGATGGTATTACTGGAAAATGTCCGCTTCAACGTGGGCGAAAAAGCCTGTGATGAAACCCTTTCCAGAAAAATGGCCGCTTTGTGCGATGTTTTCGTGATGGACGCCTTTGGCACCGCTCACCGCGCCCAGGCCTCTACCGTGGGCGTGGCCAAATATGCGCCGGTGGCCTGTGCCGGACCGCTGCTGGTTCGCGAACTGGAAGCCCTGGGCAAGGCGCTAAAACAGCCTGAACGCCCTTTTCTGGCCATTGTTGGCGGCTCCAAGGTCAGCACCAAACTCACGGTTCTGGAAAGCCTTTCCGACATTGTCGACCAGTTGATTGTCGGTGGCGGCATTGCCAATACCTTTATCGTCGCAAGCGGATACCCAGTAGGGAAATCCCTCTATGAGCCAGACCTGGTGGAAAAAGCCAGGGAATTGATGGCTACTGCAAAGGCCAAGGGCGCCACCATTCCGGTGCCGGAAGACGTGGTCACCGCCACGGAGTTTTCTCCCCAGGCAGAAACCACTGTGAAATCCGTGGAGGATGTGAGCAGCGACGACATGATTCTGGACGTGGGGCCGAAAACCGCCACCCGTTTCGCCAAAATGGCGGAAGCCGCCGCCACCATTGTCTGGAACGGCCCGCTGGGCGTATTCGAGTTTGACGCCTTCGGCCATGGCACCGAAACCCTGGCGCGGGCCATTGCCACCAGCCAGGCATTCTCCATAGCCGGCGGAGGGGACACCCTGGCTGCTATCGACAAATATCAGCTGGAAGACGGCATCAGCTATATTTCCACCGGCGGCGGCGCCTTTCTGGAGTTTCTGGAAGGCAAAACCCTGCCAGCAGTGGCTATTCTGGAAGAACGCGCCCAGGAAGCGGGTCAACAGACATAATGCGACCGAATGAACTTTGACGGCCGGGCGCCTTTTGCCCGGTTGCCCAAACCTAGCGTTTTCCGCAACGTCATAACCCAACAAGGTGAGAACATGGACAAACTGGATGAAATGTTACACACGGCCGCCGCACTCGTGGCCCCAGGCAAAGGCATTCTGGCCATTGACGAAAGCTCCGGCACCATCAAGAAACGTTTCGATGCCGTAGGCATCGAATCCACAGAAGAAAACCGCCGCGATTACCGCCACACCCTGCTGTCGGCCCCCGGCCTGGGTGAATACATTTCCGGCGCCATTTTGTTTGATGAAACCCTGCGCCAGCACACAGCAGAGGGCAAGCCGCTGGTGGCGCTCATGCAAGAGCAGGGCATTATTCCCGGTATCAAAGTGGACAAAGGCGCCCATCCGCTGGCCGGCTTTACTGGCGAGAAAGTCACCGAAGGGCTGGACGGTTTACGCGAGCGGCTAAAAGAGTACCATGACCTGGGAGCCCGTTTCGCCAAATGGCGCGCTGTTATCACCATCGGCGAAAACATTCCTTCACAGACCTGTATTGACGCCAACTGCCATACCCTGGCGCGTTACGCCGCCTTGTGCCAGGAAGCCGGGCTGGTTCCCATGGTGGAGCCGGAAGTACTAATGGACGGCGACCACGACATTGAAACCGCCTATGAAATCACCGAACTGACCCTGAAAACCCTGTTCGACCATCTTTACGAACACAATATCATTCTGGAGGGCACGATCCTGAAAACCAGCATGGTGGTGCCTGGCAAGGACAGTGACCAGGATGTGAGCGTTGAAGACGTGGCCGAGGCTACTTTGGCCTGCCTGAGCAACACCGTACCGGCCACGTTGGCTGGCATTGTCTTTTTGTCTGGCGGCCAAAGCGAAATTGAAGCCACAGAACACCTCAACGCCATGAATCAGATGGGACCACTGCCATGGCCGCTGAGCTTCTCTTACGGGCGCGCCCTGCAGGAATCGGCCTTGAAAGTCTGGGCCGCCAACCCAAAAAACAATGTGGCCGTCGCCCAGCAAGAGCTCTTGCACCGGGCGCACATGAATGCCCTGGCCACCCGGGGTGAATACAGCCTGGAAACAGAAAGCAACGGATAAATCGGGCGGAAGCCCAGCGTTTTCCGACACAAAACCCGGTGGATAAAACCACCCAAGCATTGCAGCCGCGGGCAAGGATGCCCCAGGCTGAACAAGATAATGGCCGGCTCACCGGCCGTTGATTGGCAAGTTCGGGTTGCGCGGATAGCAGCGCTTGCCAACAAGGGGACATAGACATTATGAGTCTGAAAGACGATATCCGCCAGGCCGCTCTGGATTACCACAAGAATCCCCGGCCAGGGAAAATCACGGTGGCGCCCACCAAGCCGCTGACTACCCAGAAAGACCTGTCCCTGGCCTATTCGCCGGGCGTGGCCGCGGCTTCCGAGGCCATTGCCCAGGACCCTCAGGCGGCCGCTGACATGACCATTCGCAGCAACCTGGTGGCGGTGATTACCAATGGCACGGCCGTGCTGGGCCTAGGCGACATTGGCCCGTTGGCGGCCAAGCCGGTCATGGAAGGCAAGGGCGTTTTATTTAAAAAATTCGCTGGCATTGATGTTTTTGATATTGAAGTTGACGAAAAAGACCCGGACAACCTGGTGGACATTATCGCCAGCCTGGCGCCGACTTTTGGCGGCATCAATCTTGAAGACATCAAGTCTCCCGAATGCTTCGAGGTTGAAAAAAAGCTCAGCCAGCGGCTGAATATTCCCGTTTTTCACGACGACCAGCACGGCACGGCCATTATCACCGCCGCCGCCGTGATCAACGCCCTGAAAATAACCGGCAAGGATATCAGCCAGGTCAAGCTGGTCACATCCGGCGCTGGGGCCGCAGGCATGGCCTGCGTCAATTTACTGGTGGATCTGGGCCTGCGGCCGGAGAACATCATCCTCACCGACAGTCACGGGGTGGTCACAAAACACCGGCCGGACCTGCAACCGGGTGACCCCAAATGCCGCTATGCCACCGACAAACCCTTGCAATCCCTGGAAGAAGCCCTGGAAGATGCGGATATTTTTCTGGGTGTGTCCGTGGGCGGCATACTCAAGCCCCACATGATCAAAAAAATGGCCCGGCAACCCATTATTCTGGCCCTAGCCAATCCGATACCGGAAATCATGCCCGATGCGGCCAAAAAAGTCCGCCCCGACGCCATTATCGCCACTGGTCGCAGCGACTTTCCCAATCAGGTCAATAACGTTCTGTGCTTTCCCTACATTTTTCGGGGTGCGCTGGATGTGGGCGCCACCACCATCAACGACGCCATGAAAAAAGCCAGTGTTTTCGCCCTGGCCCAACTGGCGCGCGAAGCCAGTAGCGACATCAGCGCCCAGGCCTATGGCGGAAAAACACCGTCTTTTGGCCCGGATTACCTGATTCCCCAGCCGTTCGACCCCCGCATTCTGCTGTATGTGGCGCCGGCAGTGGCCCAGGCAGCTATGGACTCCGGCGTGGCCACGCGGCCACTGGACAACATCGACGACTACCGGGCTCGCCTGAGTGAATTTGTCTATCAAAGCGGCCTTTTGATGCGTCCGGTTTTTGACGCCGCCCGGGCCGATCCCAAGCGGGTGGTGTTTGCCGAAGGCGAAGATGAACGCGTCTTGCGCGCCGTCCAGACTGTGATCAATGATGGCTTGGCCAAGCCCATTCTGATTGGCCGGCCCGAAGTGGTGAAAATGCGCCTGGAGAAAATTGGCCTGAAGCTGGAGCCTGGCCGTGACTTCGAGCTGGTCAACCCCCAAAGCGACCCCCGTTTCTGGGAATACTGGAGCCTTTATCACGAGATCATGCAACGTAAAGGTGTCACACCGGATATCGCCAAAGCCATTGTGCGTACCCGGCCAACGGTTATTGCCGCCTTGATGGTGCGCCGCGGCGAGGCCGACGCCATGCTGGCCGGACTGATTGGCCGCTATCCCAAAGTGTTGCGCAATGTAATCGACGTGCTGGGACTGGCCCCGGGCGTCACAACACCTGGCGCCATCAGCGCCGTCACCACCGGCCATGGCAACTTCTTCCTGACCGACACCTACGTCAACGAAGACCCTGACGCCGCCGATCTGACCCGGATTACGCAAATGGCCGCCGAAAAAGTCCGCCTGTTTGGCAAAACGCCCCATGTGGCGCTCATCTCCTATTCCACCTTTGGCAGCCGCGAGGGCAGCAGCGCTGACAAGATGCGCCAGGTTTTCCAGCAACTGCAAAACGAAGCCCCGGAACTGGAAGCAGAAGGCGAAATGGAAGCCGACCTGGCGCTCATGCCGGCATTGCGGCAAAAGATTTTTCCCAATTCGCGCCTGAAAGGAAAAGCCAACTTGTTTGTGTTTCCCAACCTGGATGCGGCCAATACCACCCTGAACATGGTGCGTTGCGTCACCGATGGCGTCAGTATCGGCCCCATGCTTTTGGGGTGCGCCATGCCAGCCCATGTGCTCAGCCCCAACTCCTCAGTGCGGCGGCTGGTCAATATGACGGCACTGGCGGTTGTGGACGCCCAGCAACATCAAAAAAATGCGAGAAAACAAGGCTCAAAAACGGCCTTTTCCAAAAACAAGAACTGCGGGACAAACTCATGACAGACATTAAAAATCGCCCGGACACTGATCCGGAAGAAACCCGTGAATGGCTGGAAGCCCTGGAGGCGGTCATCGCCCAGGAAGGCCCGGAACGTGCCCATTATCTGATTGAACAGCTGATCGATCTGAACCGGCGCTCCGGCGGTCATCTTCCCTACCAGGCCACCACAGCCTACGTCAACACCATTCCGGTTCACAAGGAAAAACGTTCGCCGGGCAATGCCGATCTGGAATGGAAAATCCGCGCCATTATCCGCTGGAACGCCATGGCCATGGTGGTGCGCGCCAACCGCCGCCCCGGCAGCCTGGGCGGCCACATCGCCAGCTTTGCTTCGGCGGCCACCTTGTATGACGTGGGTTTCAACCATTTTTTCCGCGGCCCGGACCACCCCAGCGGGGCGGACTTGCTGTATGTCCAAGGCCATTCTGCGCCAGGTTTTTATGCGCGCTCGTTTCTTGAAGGGCGCTTTGATGAGGAACGCCTGGACAACTTCCGCCGTGAAGTGGACGGCAAGGGGCTGTCCAGCTACCCGCATCCGTGGTTGATGCCCGATTATTGGCAGTTTCCCACGGTTTCCATGGGGCTGGGGCCCATTCAGGCCATTTACCAGGCGCGTTTCATGAAATACATGCAACACCGGGAATTACTGCCGGAAACCAACCGCAAGGTATGGTGCTTCCTCGGCGATGGCGAAACCGACGAACCGGAATCCCTGGGGGCTATTTCCCTGGCCGGGCGCGAAAAACTCGATAACCTGATATTTGTTATCAACGCCAACCTGCAACGGCTGGACGGCCCGGTGCGCGGCAATGGCAAAATTATCCAGGAACTGGAAGGCGTCTTCCGCGGAGCAGGCTGGAATGTCATCAAAGTCATCTGGGGTTCCTACTGGGATCCCTTGCTGGCCCGGGATACCAAGGGATTATTACGCCGCCGCATGGAAGAAGCCGTCGATGGGGACTATCAAACCTACAAGGCCAGGGATGGCGCTTATGTGCGCGAACATTTTTTTGGCAAATATCCCGAGCTCAAGGAAATGGTCGCCCATATGACCGATGAGGATATCTGGCGGCTGAACCGGGGCGGCCACGATCCGCATAAAGTGTACGCCGCCTATGCCGAGGCCATGGCGCACACCGGCCAGCCCACGGTCATCATCGCCAAGACCATCAAGGGCTATGGCATGGGCGAATCCGGCGAAGGGTTGAACATCAGCCACCAGCAGAAAAAGTTGCCGGTGGAAGCCATCAAGCACTTCCGCGACCGGTTTGCCGTGCCAATTCCCGACGACCAACTGGAAGAAGTGCCATACTACAAACCCCCGGAAGACTCCCCGGAAATCCAGTATCTGAAACAGCGCCGCGCGGAACTGGGTGGCTACTTGCCTCAGCGGCGGGTGGCCTATACGCCCTTAAAAACACCGTCTCTGGAGGCTTTTTCGACCTTGCTCAAAGGCACCGGCGAACGCGAAGTGTCCACCACCATGATTTTTGTACGCGCCCTGGCGTTGATGCTTCGGGACAAAAACATCAAGGAACACATTGTCCCCATTGTGGCGGATGAAGCCCGCACCTTTGGCATGGAAGGGCTGTTCCGGCAACTGGGCATTTATGCTCACGAAGGCCAGAAATACACTCCGGTGGACGCCGACCAGCTCATGTACTACAAGGAAGACGACAAAGGTCAGGTATTGCAGGAGGGCATTACCGAAGCCGGCGCATTTTCGTCCTGGATGGCCGCGGCTTCATCCTATGCCAATTATGGCGTGCCCATGATACCGTTTTTCATTTATTACTCCATGTTCGGCTTTCAGCGCATCGCCGATTTGGCCTGGGCCGCCGGCGACATGCGCTGCCGCGGCTTTTTGCTCGGCGGCACTTCCGGACGCACCACACTCAACGGCGAAGGCTTGCAGCACCAGGATGGCCAAAGCCACCTGTATGCCAGCACCATTCCCAACTGCGTCAGCTACGATCCCACTTTCGGCTACGAGGTGGCCGTTATCCTCCAGGATGGCTTGCGGCGCATGTATGCCGAAGGTGAAGACATTTACTACTACATCACCTTGCTGAACGAAAACTACAGCCACCCGGACATGCCCAAGGGCGTTGAAAAGGACATCCTCAAGGGCATGTACCGGTTAGACAGCACCGGCCGCGGTAAAACCCGCGCCCAGTTACTGGGTTCAGGCGCCATTTTGCGCGAGGTTATGGCTGCCGCAAAACTGTTAAAACAGGACTTCAAGATCGATAGCGACATCTGGAGCGTGCCCAGCTTTACCGAGCTGAAACGCGAAGCCCAGGACATTCGCCGCTGGAACCGGTTGAATCCCGATAAAAAACCGCGTGTTTCCCATGTGGAAAAATGCCTTGAAAAAGCCACCGGACCGGTGGTTGCCGCCAGTGATTACGTCATGGATTACGCCGAACAGATCCGGCCTTTTGTCGCCGGTGAATACACCACTTTGGGCACAGACGGCTTTGGCCGCAGCGACACCCGGGAAAAACTGCGCTACTTCTTTGAAGTCGACCGCAATTTTATTGCCTACACCACAGTCGCGGAGCTGGCCAAGGCCGGTGATTTACCGGCATCGGCCATTGCCAAGGCGCAAAAACTGTACCATATCGACCCGGCCAAGCCCAACCCGCGACTGGTATAAGCCAAGGAGTCCAAGCCCATGAGCGCAAATCATACAACCCTGAGTGTCAACGTACCGGATATTGGCGACTTCGATGCTGTTGAAGTCATTGAAGTCCTGGTCAAGCCCGGCGACGACGTGGCCACCGATGACCCCTTGGTGACCCTGGAAAGCGACAAGGCCACCATGGAAATTCCAGCCCCTGCCGCCGGACAGGTGAAAGCTGTCCTGGTGGCCGAAGGCGACAAGGTGCGCCAGGGCGACGCAGTGGTTGAGCTGACCGTGTCCGAACCGGCTGGTGCCGAAAAAACCACACCACAAGACCCTCAGTCAGAAACGCCAGCGGCTACCGAAACACCCGAAGAGGCTGCTGAAACCCCGCCAAAAACCATTTCAGCCCCCACGCCTGCGGTTCCCCGCAAAGCCCCGCCCACACCGTTTGAGGCCAACATTCGCAAACCCGGCACACCGGCGCATGCCTCTCCGGCGGTGCGCAAGTTCGCCCGCGAACTGGGCGTGGCCATTGAACAGGTGCCAGGCAGCGGCCCCAAAGGGCGAATTACCCGCAAGGATGTGCAGCGTTTTGTCAAGGGTGTGATGCAGTCCGGGGCTGCGCCGGCTGCAGCCAGCGGTGACGGCCTGCCTGTGATGCCAACGGTGGATTTCAGTCAATTTGGCCCCGTTGAGACCCGGCCTTTGACCAAGATTCAGAAGCTCTCAGGCAAAAACCTGTGGCGCAACTGGGTGCGAATTCCGCATGTGACCCAGTTTGAAGATGCTGATATCACTGAACTGGAGCGGTTCCGCCAGGCCCATAAACATGAAGCCAAGGCCCAGGGGTTTAACCTGACGCCACTGGCGTTTCTGGTCAAGGCTGTCACCCGGGCCCTGAAACAGTTTCCGAAGTTCAACGCCTCACTGGATGCCACGGGTGAAAACCTGATACTGAAAAAGTATTACCACATTGGCGTGGCCGTAGACACTCCCGATGGCCTGGTGGTGCCGGTCATCCGCCACGCCGATGAAAAGGGTATTTTTGCCATTGCCCGGGAGCTGGCCGATATCAGCCAGCGGGCTCGGGAAAAGAAACTGAAAACCACCGAGCTGCAAGGCGGCACGTTTTCCATTTCCAGCCTGGGCGGTATTGGCGGAACCGCCTTCACCCCCATTATCAACGCCCCGGAAGTGGCCATACTGGGTGTTTCCAGACACCACATGCAGCCGGTCTGGGATGGCGAGGCATTTGTTCCCCGCCTGACTCTGCCTTTGAGCCTGTCCTACGACCACCGTGTTATTGACGGAGCTGAAGCCGCGCGTTTTTGTGTTTACCTGGCCGACATACTGGCCGATATGAAGAAGATATTGCTATGAGCCAGCCAAAAGACATCCGCATACCCGATTTGGGCGATTTTGACAACGTACCAGTGATAGAAGTGCTGGTGACCGCCGGTGACAAGGTGGAAAAAGAACAGCCTTTAATCACCCTGGAAAGCGACAAGGCCACCATGGAAATTCCCAGTCCTTACAGCGGTACCCTGGCCGAAGTCCTGGTCTCGGAAGGGGACAGCGTCAGCCCCGGCAGCCTCATCGCCACCATCATCGCCGAAACTGAAGACACGCCTGCCGAAACCGCGGCCGAAGACACCCTACCTTTGGCAGCCCGGCCCGAAACGCAAGCAGACAGCAGTAACAAAAGCGCCGAACAACACACCGACTACGATACCGACTTGTTGGTGCTCGGCGGCGGGCCCGGCGGCTACACGGCGGCTTTTCGCGCCGCGGATCTGGGTCTGAAGGTCACCCTGGTGGAACGCTATTCCACGCTGGGCGGGGTCTGCCTGAATGTGGGCTGCATTCCCTCCAAGGCGCTGCTGCATGCCGCCGCTGTCATTCGCGAAGCCGAGCACATGGGCGCTCACGGCGTTCGCTTTTCCGCGCCGGACATCGACCGCGCTACGCTGGTCAACTGGAAAAACAGCGTCATCAGCAAACTGACCGGCGGGCTGGCGGCCATGGCCAAACAACGCGGAGTGACCGTTATTCAAGGAGAAGGGCGGTTTGAGTCAGACCATAGCCTGCATATTGATACGGGCAACGGCTCGTCCCAGCGTCTGACCTTTGCCCAGGCCATTATCGCCGCAGGTTCGCGGGTTTTTAAACTGCCGGACATTCCCTGGGATGATGCCCGGGTCATGGACTCCACCGATGCGCTGGCCCTGGAAGACATTCCCAAGAAACTGCTGATTATTGGTGGCGGCATTATCGGCCTGGAAATGGCCACAGTGTATTCAGCGCTGGGCAGTGCGGTCTCTGTGGTGGAAATGCAGCCCCAACTCATCCCTGGCACCGACAAGGATATGCTCCGACCTTTGCAGCAGCGGCTCAAAAAGCAACTGGCCGAAATCCGCACCAACACCCGGGTAACCGCTGTCAAGGCGCAAAAAAATGGCCTGAAAGTCACCTTTAACGACGCCGAATCAAGCATCTATGACAAAATCCTGGTGGCTGTAGGCCGCCAGCCCAACGGCCAACACATCCATGCTGAAGCCGCCGGTGTGCACGTGGACGACCGGGGCTTTATTCCCGTGGACAAGCAGCAACGCACCAATGCCCCGCATATTTTCGCCATTGGCGACATTGTCGGCCAACCCATGCTGGCCCACAAAGCCACTCACGAAGCCAAAGTGGCCGCTGAAGTCGCCGCTGGCCATAAAGTGGCCTTTGACGCCCTGGTTATCCCTTCAGTGGCCTATACCGACCCGGAAATCGCCTGGGTGGGACTCACCGAAACCGAGGCCAAAGCCAAAAACATCGCTTATGAAAAGGCCGTTTTTCCCTGGGCGGCCAGTGGCCGCGCTTTGGGGCTGGACCGCACCGATGGACAAACCAAACTGTTGTTCGACCCGGACACCCGACGCATCATTGGTGGGGCCATTACCGGCGTGAACGCCGGCGAGCTCATCGCCGAAGTGGCTCATGCCATCGAAATGGGCGCTGAGGCAGCCGATGTGGCCTTGACCATTCATCCGCATCCCACTTTGAGCGAGTCAGTGGCCATGGCCGCGGAAATGTTTGAAGGCAGCATTACCGATCTGATACCGCCAAAAAAACCTGCTTGAACGGCGATTTATCCGCCATATCCTCCAAAGGTTAGCCGCTTTTGGATTTAATTCTGGCTTGGCCTGGCGGCTTTTGTGCTATATTTTAGTGTCAAGAGGGAATCAATACACCGGTCGACGCTTCTGTCAGGCAGTCACTGGCGCAAGCATAAGCGCGTGGCCAAACTGTCGGCAACCGTTGACCGGCAGCACAGGGGGAATCGTGAACCTGCCACTCACGCCAGAAGACACCGATCTGCTGATACAGGCGCTTAAGGGAAAACCCTGCCAGGCTCAGGCAGTGTACAAGGCTCTGCAGCAATGGTTGTTTGACCAGTCCTCCGATGGTGTTCGTTGTTTGCATGAGCTGGCCAATCACAGTGACGTGATTTTTTGGGAAACCGACCAGGATCTCCGGTACTCCTGGCTGAGTCCGGCTTTTGAAAAAAAGCTCGGCTGGTCAATTCAAGAAGGCCTTGGCCGCAGTGCGGCGGATTTGCTGGTCACCGAGGAGCAGGAGAGATGGCACAAACTAACCCAGCGCGAACCCCAGCCCTTTCAGAATTACCATACCCGGGTTCAAGCCAAAAACGGCGCTGTCAAATACTTTCTTTCCGACGGCATTCCCATATTCCATGCCGACGGTTCTCTGGCTGGCTTCCGCGGCTTCAGTGTCGATATCACCCGCCAGGTTCTCACGGAAAAAGCCAACAAAAAACTTATCTCCCTGCATGAGTCTGTACTGGAGGCCGCGCCTGACGCCATTATTCTGGTTAACACCAAAGATCAAATCATCGCCGTCAATCAGAATTTTTTTGACCTGTGGCACATTCCTGAAGCGCTGCGCCTGCAGCGGGATTTAATCGCCATCCGGCGACACATTGCCGCCCAGGTTGATACCCGCAAGTCCCGTTTGCCCGACATAAAAACCTTCTATGAAGACCGGGCAAAGAAAAGCCATGATGTTCTTTATCTGAAGGATGACCGCGTGGTTGAACGCTTTACCGCCCCCCAGATTCTGCGTGGTTGTATCGAAGGCCGCTGCTGGTATTACAAGGATGTGACCAAACAACACACCTTGCTGCGCCGCGTCATGAAACAAGCCTATAGCGACCCCCTCACCGGGTTGTATAACCGCCGCTGGTGCGAAAACAAACTCACCAGGCTGTTAAACGGCAAGCACAAAAATCAGGTGGCGTTTTTGTATATGGACATGGATTATTTCAAGGCCATTAACGATGCCTGCGGTCATGTCACCGGCGACCGGGCCTTGCGCGAATTGAGCCATAGGTTACTGGAAGTGACCCATGACGATGGCGACTTGTGCCGCCTGGGCGGGGATGAGTTTGGCATGATCCTCTGCGGCAAAACCCAGAAACAAGCCATTCATATCGCAGAAAAAATCCGCCAGGCCGTTAAGTCCTACCGCTTGATTCAAGACGGCAAGGAATATCGCCTGGGCATCAGTATCGGGCTGGTGAGCGCCAACCGGCATGACTCCACCAAAACCCTGTTTATCAAGGCCGATGAAGCTTGCTACCTGGCAAAAACCGGAGGTCGGGACAGCCTGCTCATTTATCATGAAGAAAAGGAGCTGATTCATCGTTCTCACCAACAACTGGCCTGGTTTGAACGGCTGCAAAGCGCCTTTTCCCACGATCATTTTCAACTGTGGCAACAACCGGTGTTTAACCATAACAAAGGTCAGGAATGCTATCAGGAAATACTGCTGCGGCATGTGGACGAAAACGGAAAAATATCCGATCCGGCCGAATTTATGCCTGCGGTGCAACGCTTTGGCCTGGCTGAGTCCCTGGATCGCTGGGTGATAGAGGCGCTGTTTTCCTGGATCAGCCAACACAAAATTGCGCCTGAGCGCGTTTTCAGTATCAACCTTTCCGGCCAGTCCATCACCAAGCCCGCTTTTCTGGATTTTGTATTGCAACAATTTCAGAGTTTTCGGGTGCCTTATGAAAGCATCTGCTTTGAGATTACCGAAAACGAAATCATTCAACACCTCGAAAGCGCGCAGAAGTTTATGCGCTTGCTGCGCCGTAATGGCTGCACTTTTGCCCTGGATGATTTTGGTAAAGGGCTGACCAGCTTCGCCTATCTGAAAGACCTGCCTTTTGACTACATAAAAATAGACGGCCAATTTGTGACCGGCCTGAATGATGATAAAATTAACGAGGCCATCGTCAAGTCGGTGGTATACATCGCCCAGACCATCAATAAAACCACCATTGCCGAGCATGTGGAAAATGCCAAGACTCTGGAAACCCTGAGTCAACTGGGCGTTAATTTATTTCAAGGACACCATCTGGCCAAGCCCCGGCCATTGGCTTGATGGGTCTGCATGTTTCTTCCCTCCAGGCAGCGCAAAATGGCCAAACTGTATTTTTATTATTCCGCCATGAACGCGGGTAAAACCACCCACTTGCTGCAATCCAGCTACAATTACCGTGAACGCGGCATGCACACGGTGATTCTGGCACCGGCTGTGGATCACCGCTTTGGCCGTGGTACCGTGGCCTCACGCATTGGTCTGTCCGCATCCGCGGAAGTGTTTGAACCCACCGATGACCTGTATCAACACATTGGCCGTTTGCACCGGCAGAAGGCCATTGACTGTGTGCTGGTGGATGAAGCCCAGTTTCTGACCAAAGCCCAGGTGTATCAACTAACCGAAATCACTGATCGCCTGGGTATCCCGGTTCTGGCCTATGGCCTGCGCACCGATTTTCGGGGAGAGCTGTTTGAAGGCAGCCAGTACCTGCTGGCCTGGGCCGATGAACTGAAAGAGCTGAAAACCATTTGCCATACCGGCAAAAAGGCCACCATGGTGATTCGTATTGATGAACATGGCCGCGCCATCAAGTCCGGCAAACAAGTGGAAATTGGCGGCAATGAACGCTATGTCTCGGTATCACGCGCCGAATACAAACGCATTTTTTACGACAAAGGCACCATTGAGCCGCTGCAATGCCCCTTGCCTCTGGATGAACCGCCATCCTGAATCCGGCGGACAAACAAACCACAGCCTTTCATCACAGGCATAACCTTATGACGCATTCACCACTCAAGATTATTTTTGCCGGTACGCCGGATTTTTCCGTTCCCGCCCTGAAAGCCCTGATGAATGGCCCCCATACAATCCAGGCCGTCCTGACCCAGCCTGACAAACCTGCCGGCCGGGGCCGCAAATTGCGCCAGAGCCCGGTTAAAGCGACCGCCCAGGAGGCCGGAATTCCTGTCTGGCAGCCAGCACACCTGCGCGATGCCGACTGGCAGCTCCGGTTGGCCGAGCTGCAACCTGACTTGATGGTGGTGGTGGCCTACGGTCTCATTTTGCCCCAGGCTGTACTGGATATTCCCCGCCATGGCTGTTGGAACATTCATGCTTCGTTATTGCCCCGCTGGCGGGGAGCAGCGCCCATTCAGCGGGCGATTCTGGCCGGTGACAAGCAAACGGGTGTCTGTATTATGCACATGGACGCCGGACTGGATACCGGAGCCGTTTACCACCATAAAGCCACGGCCATCCATCCCCTGGAAACTGCCGGTGAGCTCCATGACCGCCTGGCTGTCATGGGCGCGGACGCCCTGGGCGAGTGTTTACAGCAACTGGTCGCCGGGCGGCTGCCAGCGCCCCGTCCCCAGGATGAAAGCGGCATCATCTATGCCCACAAAATCCGGCCTGAGGAGGCGATTATCGACTGGCGCCAGCCAGCAGAAACCATTGTGCGCCAAATTCGGGCCTTTAATCCATGGCCAGGTGCCCGCGGGGAAATCGCAGACCAAACCCATAAAATCTGGCGCGCGCATACCCTGCCGGATGAGTCCGATACAACCAAACCCGTTCCGGGAAACATTCGCCGCGTGGACAAAAAAACACTGGAAATCCAGTGTGGCGAGGGTGCGCTGGCCGTTGACGAAATCCAGCAGGCCGGTAAACGCCGTTTGTCCATTGGTGATTATCTGAACGCCCATGCCCAGCGGCTAAAGGCCGGCATGCCATCTTCGCCGGAATCCTGATGAGCCTGGCCAGCCGTAAAGCCGCAGCCCGTGTCTTGCAGGAGGTGTATGCAAACCGCTCCACCGTGGATGACGCACTGGAAACACACCAGACGCAACTGCCCCCAGAGCAGCGCCCCTGGGTGCGTTCGGCTTGCTTTGAAACCCTGCGTTATTTGCCCAGCATTCGGGCCAGCTGGCAGCAGCATGTCAAAAAAAAACCCACAGACCCTCTGGCCTTGGCCATTCTTGATCTGGGCACCGTCCAGATACAGCACCTGAAAACGCCTCCGTGGGCGGCAGTCAACGAAACCGTCACACTCACCCGGGCTTTGAAAAAGCCGCACTTGAGCGGCCTGGTGAATTCCGTACTGCGTAAAATCGCCAAAAACCCCCTGTTGCCAACACACCTGCACAACGAAGAAACCCGCTGGAACCACCCCAAATGGTGGATTAAAAAACTCCAGCAACAATGGCCAAAGCACTGGCAAGCCATCCTGCAGGCCAATAACCACAAGGCACCTTTCTGGCTGCGTCATAATCGCCAGGTTCCTGCGGCACTGCCGGCCCTGCAAAAAGCCTGCCCGGAGGCCCGGCAACATCCACACATCGCTTCTGCCTGGTGTATTGATCCGCGCCCGGTGGCGTCCATACCGGGTTTTGAGGCCGGACATTTCAGCGTGCAGGATGCCCACGCCCAAAGGGCTGCCCCTCTCCTCGACCCACACAACGGTGAACGCATTCTTGACGCCTGTGCCGCTCCAGGCGGAAAAGCCGGCCATCTGTGGGAACAGGCGCCCCAGGCCGAAATCACTGCCATAGATGTGCAAGCCCACCGCCTGAGCCGGGTAGGGGAAAACCTGCGCCGCCTGCAAGCCAACATCAACGGTACACCTGTCGAGGTCCGCGCCCTGAACATGGCCAAACCCAACCAGTGGCCGCCAGACTGGGGCGCTGGCGCGGTGTTTGACCGCATTCTTCTGGATGTGCCTTGCAGTGCCTCGGGTGTGGTTCGGCGTCATCCTGATATCAAGTATTTGCGTCAGGCCGGAGACATCGCCGCAATAACCCGCCAGCAAAAAGATATTCTCGAGGCTTCCACCCGCTTGTTGAAACCCGGTGGTCACCTGCTATATGCTACCTGCTCTGTCTTTGATGAGGAAAATGGACAACAAGTGGCGCATTTTTTAAGCCGACATCCCGAGTTTGAAGCCGAAACCCTATCATTGCCTGGAGGAGTCTCCCGCCAGCATGGCGTTCAACTCCTGCCGGAAATCCACGGCGGAGACGGTTTTTACTACGCGCTGCTCAAAAAACGGGGCCATGGTTAACCTGCAGACTCACCGGCTGCTTTTCCTGCTACTGTGGTGGGCACTTCTTTTCCCGGCTTTCGCTCATGCCTCAAGCCTGGCTATCACCTCAGCGTCCATTCGTTTTCACAATGGATGGTGGGAGGTCACACCCGTATTTCTTTGGCAAATCGATCCGCCTGTGATAGAAGCCATCCACAGCGGCGTGGCTTTGCGCTTCCAGCTCAAAGGGCGTCTAATCCAACAGGCTCCCTTGTGGTGGGACAAAATACTGGAAAACCAAAACCAGAATCTGGAAGTGCGCTATTTCTCCCTGAGCAAACAGTATCTGCTAAAAAACCGGAATACCGGCCAGCAACGCAGCTTCCTGCAACTGGACAACCTCTGGAAACATATTGGCCAGCTGGCCCCGGTGCGCTTGCCGGCCCACCGGCACGCCAACAGCGTGGAATTGCGGCTGCGACTGGACACCGGCGCCTTGCCTGCCGCCATGCAATTGCCCACACTGCTGGACCGTGCCTGGCATCTGGATTCAGGATGGCGGTCGTTTCCCTTGCCACCGGTGCAGAACTCCCCACGTGACGCGAATAAGCCCCTCCCATGAAGCGGTTTCTAAAACGTTCTCTGCCGACCTTTGTCATCATTGCCTTTTTGCTGGGTGCCCTGTACTGGCTGGGAGAAGCCATTCAGGGACGCGAACAGTTCAATCGCATGTATTTGTGGTTGTTTGGCGCCTCGATTCTGGCCGTTGCCATCCTCTCCCTGGTGATTATTCAGCGCTTGATATGGCTTTTTCTCAAACGCCGGAACAATGCGCCGGGGATTCACCTGACTTCCAGACTGGTCGCCACTTTTATCACCCTGTCCTTACCGCCTATCCTGATTCTGTACCTGTTTGCCAATCAATTTGTGGATCGTTATGTGGATAGCTGGTTCAGTAGTGACACGGAAAAAGCCTTGCGTGACTCTTTGTCTCTGGGGCAAATCTTCCTTGAAACCCAAACACGGCGAAACCTTGGCATCAGCAAGCGCCTGGCGCGGCAACTGGCGGAAATGAATCCGGCCGCGCAGATCATTCGCCTGGACAGCCTGCTGGACGACGCCGGCGGCGCCATCAGTCTCAGCCTGCTGGACGACAACGGCACCATTCTGGCCAACAGCAATCTGGACCCGTTTTCGCTGCAAACCAGCCTGCCTCCGCAACAAGCCCTGCAAAATGTCCGTCACGGGCAAACCTACGCCCGTGTGGAACCGGCTGAAAAAGGCTTGCAAATCCGGACATTGGTGCCGGTGGCCACCAATGCCCTGCAAACTTCTGGCCGCCAGCGTTTTCTGCAAGCGCTGTTTCCCGTGCCACCGGCCTACAGCGCGCTGGCCAATAACATTGAAACCACGTATCACGACTACAAGCGCCAAGCCTACCAGCGCACCCAGGTCAAACAAACCTTTATTATCATCCTGACCATTGTCTTGCTGCTAAGTGTGTTACTGGCCCTGTTACGGGCCTTTTCCGCCGCCCGGCAACTGGTGGCCCCTGTACGGCTGTTAAGCGAAGCCACCCAATCCATTGCCAAGGGGGAGTTTGGCCACCGCATTCCCGTGGAATCCAGTGACGAACTGGGTTTTCTGGTGCAATCGTTTAATACCATGTCGTCGCAACTGGCCGCCTCCAGCGCCCTGGCACACCGCTCCCAGGTAGAAGCCGAGTCTCAACGCTGGTATCTGCAAAGCGTACTGTCACACCTGTCCAGCGGGGTTTTAAGTATTGATAAAAACCAGCGTATTCTCATGGCCAATGCCGCGGCCGCGGCTATTTTGCACCTGGATTTAAAAGACCTGGTGAACCAGGATCTGGAGTTTCTCTCACACAAAAACCATGCCTTGCAGCCGTTGGTGGACCTGATTCTGAAAAAACTGGCCGACCGCTCAGACGAATGGCAGCAAGAGGTATTACTGGCCGAAGATTCTTTTCGTCGTATTCTGGTGGTGCGGGGCAGCCGGATTCCCGAGCGGGAGCAAGAGGAGGGCGGTTTGGTGGTGGTATTTGATGATGAGACCGTACTCAACCAGGCCCAGCGCGATGCCGCCTGGGGCGAGGTGGCGCGGCGCTTGGCCCATGAGGTCAAAAACCCGCTTACGCCGATCCAACTGTCCGCGGAACGTCTGCGCTTACGCTTTTTGTCGCGGATGGCGCCGGAGGATGCGGAAATCATGAGCCGCACCACTGATACCATCATCTCCCAGGTGGAAACGCTGAAAACCCTGGTGAATGCTTTTTCCGACTATGCCAAGGCGCCGCAATTGAAGCGCGAACCCGGCGGCCTTAACCAACTGGTGCGGGAAGCGGTTAACCTCTATGCCCTGTCACATCCGGGCATTACTTTCGAATTGGATCTAAATGAACCAGAACCGGTTTTGTTGTTGGATAAAAACCGCATCCAGCAATTACTGACCAATTTGATTAAAAATGCCCAGGAAAGCCAGTCCGACACCCGCATTGCCATTGCCACCCAAACACAACAACAAGGAACGGAAAAAACCCTTGTTCTCACCATCCGCGACCATGGGCCCGGATTTGATGAAAACACTCTCGAACATCTGTTTGAACCGTATGTCACCACCAAAACCGGCGGCTCGGGTCTGGGGCTGGCCATTGTCAAAAAAATCGTTGAAGAACACGGCGGCAGTATTCGCGCCTATAATCACCCCGAGGGTGGGGCCGTCGTGGAAATTCGTCTGCCGGTTCTGCCACTAAAAGACACGGAAAAGCCATGAAACCGAAGCAACACATCATGTGCGTATTTTCCAGCAACCAGCTCACCGAAGCCTGGCTGGTCAAAGAGTTGTTGAATCACCATGGAATCCCCGCTCAGGTGACCGGACAATACCTGTCCGGAGGACTGGGAGAACTGCCTCTGGACCAACCTGTTCGCGTCCTGGTGCCATGGGAAAAAGAAACCCGCGCCAAGTCGGTGCTTGAGGAATATTGGTATGAAACATCCCAGCCTTTCTGAACTGGAAATCCGCTTTCAGCGCTTGCAGCAGACACCTTCCTGGTCGGTGACTGAACGCCGACAACGGCTGCAAGAACTGCATGATGCGCTCATCCGTCACAGCGAACCGCTGGTGACGGCCATCAACCGGGATTTTGGCCGCAGAGGCGATGGCGAGACCCGTCTGGCCGATATCTCTCTGGTGCGGGCAGACATTCGCCATAACCGCAAACACCTGATGCAATGGGCGCGGCCACGGACCGTGTCCACAGGCATCAAGTTTTGGCCTTCTCGGGCGCGCCTGGTGCCACAACCACTCGGTGTGGTGGGTATTATTTCTCCCTGGAACTATCCGGTGAACCTGGCGTTGTGTCCCTTGAGCGCGGCCGTGGCGGCCGGCAACCGGGTCATGCTGAAGCCTTCGGAGCTAACGCCGCAAACCAATGCTGTGCTCCGCACCATCCTGAGCGAGGCTTTTCGCCCCAATGAAGTGGCCGTGGTAGAAGGGGACGCCGACACCGCTGCGGCCTTTACCCGCCTGCCGTTTGGTCACCTGCTGTTTACCGGCTCCACCGCTGTGGGCCGAAAAGTCATGCAATCGGCCGCCTGTCAGCTCACACCGGTTACTTTGGAATTGGGCGGCAAGTCGCCTGTGATTCTGGATGACGATGCGCCTTTAAAAAAATCCATGGACAGCGTAATGGCCGGCAAGCTGTTCAATGCCGGTCAGTCCTGTATCGCCCCGGATTATGTCCTGATTGACCCGGCATCCCGTGAGCAGGTACTCCAGCAGACCGCCGCCAGTTGCCGCGCCCTGTATCCGGGAAACGTGCTGGACAATCCCGACTATACCGCTATCATCAATGAACACCACTTTCAGCGGCTGGAAAATTTGCTCCAAGACCTCCCCGACACATCCTTGCATTGGCCACTGGGAACCATCACGCCGGCTCACCGGGAACGACGCATTTTTCCGCCGGTGCTGGTGCTTAACCCGCCGGCAAGCAGTCCTCTTATGCAAGAAGAAATCTTTGGCCCCATTTTGCCGATTATTGAAGCGGCAGGCCTGGAGGCCAAAATTAACATCATCAACAGCCGGCCGCACCCGCTCACCATTTATTTCTTCGGCCACCGGCCCCAAGCCATCCGCCAGGTGCGCAACCACACCCTCAGCGGCAGCCTCTGTGTCAACGAAACCATGGTCCAGTTTGCCCAGGACAACCTGCCTTTTGGCGGCGTGGGGGAAAGCGGTCTTGGCTGCTACCATGGCCAGGCCGGCTTTGAAACCTTCAGCCACCTAAAGCCGGTATACTACCAGTCCCGGCTGAATCCCAATCATCTGATTCGCCCCCCTTACAGCGCCTGGAAAAAGCGGCTTATTGATTATTTGGGGCGGCTCTAGCTGTTAAATATTTTCCACCTTGTCAGGCGGCATATTTAGTGGCACAATTATTTATCAATCTGCACTCGCCGGGTAGCGCATGAAAATATTTATTCTGGAAGATGATCCGGATCAGGCTCAGCTCTATAAACTGTGGCTGGAAGAAAACGGTCATGAGTGCCAGTTATTTGACACCGGGCGTGAGTTTATCCGCCGCATTCCCTTTGACTTGCCGGATATTGCCTTGCTGGACTGGAACCTGCCGGTGATTGACGGCATGGATGTCCTGCACTGGATCAAGGCCAGCCGCTATGATGACATTCCGGTGATTTTCCTGTCTGCGCGGGCCGATGAAGACGATATGGTAGAGGCCTTAACCCAAGGCGCGGACGACTACATTGCCAAACCCATCACCCAGGCCGAGCTGCTGGCACGCCTGGCGGCAGTCAGCCGCCGCTATAACAAAACCCACAAGCCCAGCCTGGAAGACACCTCCCCTTATCACATTGACATTGAAAACGGCCGCATCAGCCTTGATGGTACAGAGATTTCCCTAACGGCCAAGGAGTTTGACCTGGCTGTGCATTTCTTTAAAAATCCCGGGCGCCTGGTGTCCCGCAAAAGCCTGCTGGAAACCATTTGGGTGCGCAGCTCGGATATCAACACCCGCACCGTGGACACCCACATCAGCCGGTTGCGAAAAAAGCTGCACCTGGATGGCTCATATGGCTGGAAGCTGATCTCCGTCTACCACCAGGGTTACAAAATGGTTCGGGAAAAGCGCCACGTGGCCTGATTTCCGGCCAATCCACTGGTGCCAGAAACTCCACCCATTACATCCATGACCCATGGGCCTTTCTGGCCAGTCATGATAGACTTTGAGCAATTTTTCATTGACTTCCTTTCAGGATGGGTCTTGAGACCATCGGAGATATTTTATGGCAGAAAAAAAACCGGCAAACCCCAACCACAGCAATCCGCCTGCACAGGATTCCGTTGAACAAATCCGCGACATCCTGTTTGGGCAGCACCTGCGCGAATTCCAACAACGCTTCGCCTCCCTGGAAGCGCAGATGCAAGACAAAATCACCGAGCTTGGACAAACCATTGAGCAGCTGAATACACAGATCAGCCAGCGGCTCGAGCAACTGGACAAAAGCCTCAAACACGAGCAACAACAAACTGCCAACGCGCTGGCTGAAGACCTACAACAGGTGGAAAAACAGTTGCAACACAAAATCGCCGAGACCGAAGCAGACCTGAGCCAGCAACTCAGCGACCGTACCGCCGCCCTGGACCATCACAAAACAGACCGAAACGAACTGGCCAAATTACTGCAGGAATTGGCCGCAAAGCTGGCTGATTGATCTTGTGAACCAGCACATGGGTTAACACCAGCATGAACAGCGAAAGCGACAAAATCAAACAGTTGCTGCTGGCCGATGAACTGGCCTTGCTGCAACAGTTGCGGGAAAAAGTGCTGGAGTCCGAGCACTTTAGCGAAGCTGTCGCCGATGTTCTGGCCACCGCCACCCAACGGGCATGGAAAAAAGACCCCGCCTACCAGGCCTCTTTGGCCAAGCCCATTGGGGAAGGGCTGAAAACCGCCCTTAAGCGGGAGCAACGCTCCATTATCGATGCCTTTGTGCCGGTGATTGGCCCCATGATCCGGGCTTCGGTGAGCGCGTCCATCAAAAAGCTCATGGCGGATCTCAACCGCATACTGGAACTGGGGCTCTCGCCCAAGGCCATCAAATGGCGCTGGCAGTCCTGGAAAACCGGTGTGCCATTTGCCGAGCTGGTTTTTCTCAACACGGTGGAATACCAGGTTCAGCACGCTTTTCTGATTGATAAAGACAGCGGCCTGCTCATCGAATATGCCGGCCACGAAGGGGAGCTGGCCCGGGACAAGGACGCCTTTTCAGCCATGCTGACGGCCATTAACGATTTTGTCGCCGACACCCTGGCCGATGATACCGGCAGCCGCCTGCGCAGCGCGGAACTGGGCGAATACCAGTTGTGGATTATTGATGGCCCCCGGGCGTATCTGGCTGTGCTTATCAAAGGCAATCCGTCTGAACGCCTGCGCGAATCGTTACAGGACGCCCTGGATAAAATCCATTTTCTCTATGCAGAGGAACTGGCAAACAGTGACCAGTACGGCCAGTTGCCACCGGTTCGGTTGGAGTTGGAAGACCTGCTTATCACCAAAAACCGCCAGGCAGACGATGATGACAACCACACCGGCCTGTCTCGCCAAAAAGGCTGGATAGCGGCTCTTGTGTTAATGGCACTGGTCGCCTGGGGCGGTTGGCGCTATTTGCAACACAAAAAACAACTGCACAACCTAACAGCCCAGCTTAAACACATCCCCGGATTTGTTTTACAGGACATTCGCAGCAGCGATGATGGCCTGCTGGTCACCGGCCTCAAAGACCCGTTGGCGGATTTGTCAGTTGTGCGCCATGATGGTGTTAAATTTCGTCTGCGCCCTTATTTATCACTGGACGCGTCTCTGGTGCAAAAACGCCTCCAGCGACTGTCGGAAGGCACCGCCTTGCAGGCCCGCCTGGCGGAAAATGGCCAGGTCACGCTTTCCGGCACCGCTTCGGAAAACACACTGGCTTCACTGCGCCGGCAATTACTGGCCATGCCGGGCGTGAATGCCGTGGACAGCACTCAGGTTACCGCACCGGTCAGTCCATGGCAGCGGTTTTTGTCCCGAAATCCCGTTCCGGAAAACATTCAGGCCACGATGACCAACCAACAACTCACCCTGCAAGGCGAAACCTCAGGCACCCAGATTAAATCCTGGCTGGCGGCTGTGACCCAGGCCTTTCCTGACATGGCCATCGACACCCGGCATCTCCGCGTTTTGCCGGATAAAGACGCCCTGATCGCAGCCATCAATGCCTCTGTTATCACCATGCCCCGCGGAACTCAAATCACCGCGGAAGGCAAACAGTCAATAACCTCTTTGGCCGACAAGCTAAAACTCCTGCAACAGCAAGACCCGCGCATGGCCATTACACTGACCGGCAGCACGGACTGTACCGGTTCACCAGAGGCCAACCAGAAACTCGCTCAACGCCGGGCTGAACATGTCAAACAAGCGCTAGTCCAGCACGGGGTGGACAAGCAACGGATACAAACAGACACCAAACCATGCGCCAGCGGCCCGGCCCGTCTAGATCCAGCCTTGCGACGAGTCACAACCAAAGTTATTCAGCCAGCAGAAGGCCACCTACCATGAGCGCCCCTGTCCTGACACGAAAAATCTGCCTGCTGGGCCGCCTGGCTGTGGGTAAAACATCGCTGGTGCGCCGGTTTGTGGAAAATGTGTTCGACGAACGCTACCAAACCACCGTCGGGGTCAGTATTCACACCAAAACCCTGAACATTAATGCGCAGACGATCAAGCTGATTATCTGGGATATCGCCGGTTTTGAACAGGTTGCCCACTACCAGCAGTACTTGCGCGGCAGTCACGGCGTCCTGTGGGTGGCCGATGGCACCGAGCCGGCTTCCTGGCAGAAGTTACTGGCCATCCACCAGAATCACCAATCCATCCATGCTGTGCCGGGTGTATGCCTGATTAACAAACATGATTTGCTGGATCAGTGGCGCATCCGTAACGAAGACATTGCCCATTTACAAAAGGTTTTCGGGTTCGTCTTGTTCAGCAGCGCCAAAACCGGTGAAAATGTCGAACAGGGTTTTACCGAGCTGGCCAAGCGACTATTGAAGGACCAATGAAACTGCCGGCCGTTCTGAAGGAGTATTTGCTTCACCACCGCGCCCAGAACGGCCACCTGGCCATTGCGTTTGACAAAGACACTTTTGAGACGCTTGCGGTTTATGGCGCCCCTGAGCATTTTGGCTTTAACGACCTGGAGCCGGGAAAACCGGTTACACACATTCACCCGGCGCTGGAAACCGAAACATTTGACGCGCCTTTTCAATTATCCTTTTTAAACCTGAAGCCCGGGCTGGTTTGTGACCTGCATTACGTCACCGACCAACAGCAACATTTTATTTTGTTACTGGATCGCACCGATCAGTTTGATGTCATTTCCCGTCACCAGCAACATAGCCATAACGTCCAACTGTCCAACGACTATTTCAAACGCCTGATTGATGAGCTGACGGCCACACAGGCCCGCCTGTACAAGGCCAATGAAGAAAAAGCCATGCTGATTGCCATGCTTTCCCATGAATTTGGCACGCCATTGTCAGCCATCAAAGGGTATGCCGAATTGCTGGAAAAAGGCAAGATTCCAGCGGATAAAGCCACCAGCGTGATTCGCCGCAATGCCGACTCCCTGGTGAACATGATTCACAACGCCCTGCAATATGGCCAGCTACATGCCGGTAATGCGCCTGTGAATCATGAGTCATTTTCTCTCCAAAACTTGCTGGAAGACCTGAAAAGCACCTTGCAACCGCTGGCAGACAGCAAGGGGTTGACCTTTGAGATCCTGCCGATTTCCATGCCGGAAACCCTGTCTGGGGATCGTTACCGCTTGCGCCAGATACTGGTCAATTTACTCAGTAATGCGTTCAAGTACACCGCCTGCGGCCAGGTGCGGCTTGTGGTTGACGGGACAGAAAAAACAAATGTTACATTCCGGGTGCAAGACACCGGGAGCGGGATTCCTGCCGATAAAATACACCGGCTTTTCACTCCCTGGGTTCGCGGCACACAACCTCAAGCCAGCGGAACCGGCCTGGGTCTGGTGATCAGCAAGCAATTGGCTGAATCTCTGGGTGGATCCCTGCGAATGACAAAAACATCAAAAAGCGGAACAGAATTTTGTTTGGACGTTCCCGTGCAAACCAACACAGACAAAACCGTCCACAGCATGCGACCAGAAAAACTCAAAAACAAGCATGTGCTGATTGTGGATGATGATAAGGACATTCTTTACCTGTGCCAATTGTTACTGGAAGATCTCGGCCTTTTTGTGGTCACCGCTCATAGCGCCGGGGACGCGGCCGAACTTTTTAGCCGTCGGCGCTTTGATTTGATTCTCACGGACATTAACCTGGCCGACGGCAGCGGCGAATCAGTACTGGATCAAGTGCGCGCTCACAGCCAGAAATTACCCGTTCTGGCCATGTCGGCCCTGCCACACCCAAAAACCGTCGAACGCCTGTTGCAGCGGGGGTTTTCCGCGGTGATTCCCAAGCCCATCGACGAACAAACCCTGGTCGATGAGTTAAGCAAAATATTTCCTGAACAGCGCTAAGCGGGTTGTGCGCCTTGGCCTGGTGTTTGTGATATCCTCATCAGATTGCTAGAATGGCTTCCAGGGCTTAAGGATAAAAACCGCGAATGTTCGTGGTGCCTAAGGGGGGTGTTATGGATTACTCTTTACCGGCTTCTGTTTTGGTGGTTACCGCGAACAACCAGCAGAGCTTCTGGTCTGCGTTATTTAAAAACGATGACCCAACTGCCGCCTGTGTGTCTTTTTCGCATGAGGCACTTTCCACCCATATCAAACGCCTTCGCCCAGCACTGATTATCCTTGACCCGCCTGAAACCGAACCAAAGGCAAGCAACATACAGCGTATCCGCGATGCTTTAAGATCACACCGCGGTTTTTTGTTTATAGCCACGGCTGAATCACCGGTTCCCTGGTTAATGTCGTTGCCTACACCAGAAGGCTGGCTACCCAAAAGCCTGTCTGGAGATCAGCTCAGGGCCTACATCAAAAAACAGCTGCGCCAGTGTCAGGCGCAACTTTACCGCCAGTCTCTGGAAAATCACCGCTGCGTGGGCCAACACAGCCAAAAACTGGCTGCTCGATTTGTGCAAAAACACCAGCAAGAAGACCATGCCAGCGTGGTATGGCTGGGGATTCCCCAACCCGATAAATGGCGAAAGCTTTTAGGGATTGGCGCATTTTATGATTTAACCCTGATGTGGTTCAAACGCCTCCGACAAGCACTAAAAAACCTCTCTGTGATACGGATTTCTGAAACCACGGTAATGGTGCTGGCTCCCACCGACCACACCAATACCAGCCGCTGGTTTTCCCGGCTCCAATCGGCTTTTCAGCAGCCATTAACCATTGGCGAACATAGCGTGGTGACCGGATTGTGTGGCGTGGCCTTTAGTCATTTTTCCAGACACCCTGATGCAAAAGAGTGGTTGAAACATGGCGAACGGTCACTGCTCAAACAACAAACCAGCGATGACGAAACAAACAAAGAACTCCATTTTGTGGGCGAAACGCCCCATGAAAAGCGGTCTCTTTTGATAAAAGCCCAGTTACAGCAGGCCATTAACGACCGGCGTTTCCGCTGGCTTTATCAGCCGTTTGTCAGCCAAAAAGAAGACAACCGGGAAAAATACCAGCTGATGATGCGGATTATCACCACAAATGGCTCGATGCTGGCTGGCAAGGATTATCTCGATGCCGCCCGCAACTCCGGCCTGCTGGAAACCCTTGACCACATTGTGCTGGAACAAGCCATTAATTGGCTGCAACAGGCCCGAGAAGGGCGTCACTATTGCCTGTTAATCAACCAAGGCCTGAACGCCTATCTCCATCACCACCGGGACTCTCGCGTATCTTCGCTCGTGGAAAAAGTGTCTCCGTTTATCAACCCGACAGATGACTGCCCCAGCCACCAGTTGGTGATTCAGTTCGATGTGCAAGACGCCATTGTGCATATGGCGCAATTGGACTCGCTGGGAAAAACCCTGCGGCACGCGGGCATCGCCATGTGTTTGAGCGGCTTTTCCGGCGCTTCGGAACAATGGCGCGCCCTGGAACAGTTGCAGGCCGACTGGGTGCGAACCCCCAGCCCACAACATGATCCGACCTTCTTTACCGGTGGAAAGGACTCTCCTTGCGCCGCCTTGATTACTCAGGCACATGCTGGCGGGCAACAGGTTTTTGTTCCCCAGGTCGACACCATGAAACAGACGGCCCAATTATGGACCTTGGGTGTGGATTACCTGCAAGGTCATTTTATTCAACCGCCCACTGCTGAGGTAGACTTTAGCTTTTCCCAGCAATCCCTTTGAAAGACAGCATATAATGGGCCAAAGTCCTTTAACTTTTTCAGCGGATTATGAATAAAAAACTGACTCAATGGTTCTCCGCGCCATCGGCTATCTTGGCGCTGCTGCATGCGGCGCTGGTTGTCATCGCGAGCATCGCCATTAGTCGCATGGGCAGCTGGAGCTTGTGGCTAATAATGGTCGTAGCGCTGGTAGTAGTGGGCCTGTCCTGGCTGGATGAACAATCAGACAGGGACTGGCTGGATGAGGAAATCCTCGAGCACAAACTGAAGCCCGGCCTTCACGCCTTGTTGTCTGCCTTGTGGGGTATAAGCTTTTTTACCGCCTTGTCCGCTAATTGGCCACTGATTTTCTTTATTCTGGCCACGCTTGTGCTGGCCTATCTGATATTAACGCCTGAAAGCGATGTCCGGCTTTTGGCCGCGGGTATCGTGCCCGCCGGGCTGGCTGCCGCGATTGTCCTGATGACGCATGGATACTACCTGACCGGTACTGGTCTTTTGCTGTTGCTTGGGCTGGTTCTGGGGTACCGCCATCACCTTTTGGCCAATGAAGGCTGGGAGGAAGATCCCGCTCCGACCCTGGATGAAAATCCTGCTGCCGAGCCACTTATGACACCACCGGCCGGGCCGGACCCGGAAACCGAACGCACAATCACTGAACTCAAAAATCAGGTGCGCATGCTGGAAGCCGATCTTTCTTCTGCGGAAATGACCAAAATGGAATTTCTGGCCACCATGAGCCATGAAATTCGCACACCCTTGAACGGAATTATTCCCTTGCTGGATATTTTGCTGGACTCCGAGCTGTCTGATTTCCAGAAAGATTACCTGCAAACGGCGTTTATTTCCGCCAAACAAATGCAAAAGCTTATTGATGACTTGCTGGACTATTCCAAAGTTGAAGCCGGCAAGTTGCGAATTGAACAGGTGGGACTGAAACTGCCTCAAGTGCTGGAATCCGTGGTCAAGGCCCTGGAACCATCCGCCCAGAAGAAAAACCTGCGCATTGAACTGGAGGTATCCCCTTACATCAGTCCTTTGTTGCGGGGTGACCCGTTGCGTCTTAGGCAGGTGGTCACCAATTTGCTGAGCAACGCCATCAAGTTTTCTGACCGCGGCATTATCACTGTTCGGGCAGACAAAACCAGAGATGATGGGGAACACGAGCATGTCCGCATCAGCGTCAAAGACCAGGGCATTGGCATTGACAAGGAGCAACAAACCCTTTTGTTTCAGGCCTTTAACCAGGCCGATGGTTCCAGCACGCGCAAGTTTGGCGGTACCGGTATTGGTCTGGCCATCAGCAAAAAAATTGTGGAGCTCATGGGGGGGGGCATTGGCGTCGATTCCGAAAAAGGCAAAGGCAGCACCTTTTATGTGGATATCCCGCTGTTAAAGCCGGTTCATCACAGCGCTATCACCCAAAAGGCAGCAGACGATACGGATCACAGCTCTTCAGGCCCTGGTTATCAGGCGCTGATTCTCAATACCAGCTTTTCCACCAGCCAGTGGCTCATGTCTCAATTAAAATCCCTGAGCATCGGGGCAAAAGCCGTTAACCACCTGAGCCAAATTACAGATCATTTGAAAAAAACCCGGCAGCACAGCCACAAGGCCGGACGGGTTCTGGTTTTTGTGGATTTTGATACTGCAGCCAAACAGGCCCGTCAGTTGATCGCCAACACCATGGAACCGGATAACGCAGATGATTTTATTCTGTGTGTCATCACATCTCAGCCGCGCATTGCCGGTGTGCCGAAAAGCCCGCGCATTCAACTGCTGGCGCCCAAAACACCACTGACCGAGCTGTTGCAGCGATTAAAAGAAGACGCCACCTCTTCAGCCACCGACAAAACACCACAGGCTGCTCATCAGCGCGATTCCGGCTTTGGCGGGCTGGATCTGGACGAAGCCGAACAGAGACCGGACTCAACCTGTGAGCAACCGGCTGCCATTGTTTCCAAACAGCCTGGAACCAACAACACGCCAGCCACTGTTACACCAACTGGCGCCATTGACGAGCGTGTTTTACTGGTGGAAGACAACGAAGTGAATCTCAAGGTGGCGCAAAAGTTGATTCAGTACATTGGCTATACTTTTGACGTGGCCAAAAACGGACTGGAGGCCCTGGAAAAAGTCAAAAAAACCCGCTACCGAATGGTTTTGATGGACTGCCAAATGCCCGTGATGGATGGTTATTTGTGCACCCAACGTATCCGCGAATACGAAGAAACCGAAGGTCTTCCGCGTACTCCCATTATCGCCATGACCGCCAATGCCATGATGGGGGATAGGGAAAAATGTCTGGACGCCGGTATGGATGACTATATGTCCAAGCCCCTGAACCGGTATGTCCTGGAAAAAACCCTGAAAAAATGGGATCCCTTACAAAACAAACCGGAAAACCCGGCCGCCACAGCGGCACAGCATCCCCATGCCAGTATCAATGACAAATGGCTCAGCACAAAAACCTTGAGTGAAATCCGCGAATTCATGGGTGATGATGTGCAACGGCTGTTATCCCTGTTTAAACAAGACGCCCCAGGCACCTTGCGCCATATGCGCAAGGCTTTGCAAACGCGGAATTTTCAGGAACTGCGGACCCTGGCCCATTCTCTCAAGTCCTCCTCGGCCAATATCGGTGCCCGGGGCCTCAGCTACTTTTGCAAGCGCATGGAGGCCGAAGCCCTTTCCGAAGATATGCAACGGTTGAATGCGCTTATGGAAAACATCAAAAAATCCTATCTGTTGACGGTTCGGGAAATTGACAAATATGACCAAACAGGCACCAAAGCCTGATATCAGAGCCCCCCAGTGGCAGCTGGTTGATTGTGTTCTCATTGACCCGTTGAACCAAAACCGTTACATTGGTCGGCCATGTAAACAACAGCTGACCATATGGGTGTCTTCCTGCGTTCTTTTTTATCCTTGATCTCTTTTTTTGGCCTTGCGTTTTCTGCCCATGCCATTCCTCCCGAAACCCCTTCCCCCGACCGGAAAATTCCGTCGACAGAAGAAACAGATCATGCAAAGCCTGCTTCCTCTGAGGAAAAAACCACCACGCACCGCCGCCAACTGGACACCTTACAGGTTACCGCCAGCATGGAGTCTCAGCCGCTGACCCAGGTGGCCGCAGCGGTTTCAGTGGTCACCCGTGATGACATTTTTTCCCGCCCTAATGTTGTTCTGGCCGACTTGTTGCGCGATAGCGCCGGCATCTATGTGCAACAAACCACGCCCGGGCAGGGCATTCCCATTATCCGAGGCCTCAAAGGCTCGCAAAACCTGCATCTGGTGGACGGTATTCGCCTGAATACCGCCTTTTTTCGCGACGCCCCCAACCAGTATCTGGCTTTGGTTGATCCTTTCTGGGCAGATCAAATCGAAGTGATTCGCGGGCCGTCTTCTGTGTTGTACGGAGGCGACGCCATGGGCGGTGTTGTTAATATCATTAGCCACCGTCCTGCGGTCAATCACCACAAGCCAATAAGCGGTGAAAGCTATCTGGCATGGTATGGCGCTGAAAATCTGGCTTTAGGCCATGCCCGCATGGACATCTCCGGCCGCCAACAGGCCGCATCAATCGCCATGACCTATCTGGACAGTGGTCTGCGCCGCATTGGCGGAGGTCAAACCATCCCTTTTACCAATTACCGTTCCCAGTCCCTGACCGGAAAGGGCATCCGAGTCACCGATCAGGGCCTGACACTGGGAGTGGATCTTCAGCACCTGAAACAACCGGCCACGCCACGGGTGGATGCTCTGATAGCCGGTTTTGGTCAAACCCATCCGGACGCCGAGCGCTATTTATTTGCCCCCAACCAGCGTGATTTTGTCCATATTTTTATGGAAACCCCCAATGCCAGTGGCTGGTATGACAATGCCCGATACCAGCTGGCCTGGCAAAAAATCATTGACCAGCGCCAGGTGCGTTCATGGCAGGAAACTGACGGCTTTCGTGAAAACAATCAAAGCCACAGCTTCAGCGCCAAGGCCACCTGGAACCGACAGTTAGATAAATACAGGCATCTCCTTTTTGGTCTTGAATCCTGGCAGGACACCATTCGCAGTGAAAAATGGCGCGAAACCACCAATGGAGAAAACCCAGTCACGCCACGTTTTCCAGATCGATCCCAGATGCGATTGTTGGCCGCATTTGCTGAATACCGCATTAAAAATCAGCAGCAACAATGGAATCTGGGCGTGCGCCACAGCCGTTACCACACAAGCCTGCGCCACCCACTGGCTCCTGATTCCATGCTTCTGACCGACTGGAGCGGTCATGTGGGCTGGTTATTAACCTTAAGTGATGAAAATCGTTTATTCGCCAATCTGGGACGGGGGTTTCGCCCGCCCAATATTTTTGATCTTGGCCAATTGGGGCCCCGGCCAGGAAACCGTTTTAATGTCATCAACCCCCAGCTAAAACCGGAAAGCCTATATTCCCTGGATTTTGGCTGGAAACATTCCGGCACCAACTGGCATTGGCAAAGCGCTATTTTCCTGAGCCATTACCGCGACAAAATCACTTCAGTATTCACCGGAGAAACCACACCCGATGGCTTGTCTGTGGTACAAAGCCAAAATCTCTCCCGGGTTCGTTTGTTTGGTCTGGAAAATGAATTTGAGTGGTACGGGACACAAGGACAACGTTTGCGAGGTTCGCTCAACTATGTGTGGGGACAGGAAAAAACCCGGCAGGATAGTGAAGCCGCCGACCGTATTCCCCCACTCAATGGTTCATTATCCTTTTTCTGGCCGGTGTCTCACCGGTGGATCATCAATATGCACAGCCGTTTTGCGGCTTCCCAGCGACGCTTGAGTGCGCGCGACCGCCGGGATGCCCGCATAAACCCACAAGGCACCGGCGGCTTTGCGGTTTTTGATGTTTTTCTGAACTGGCACCCTCATCCCAACCATAGCCTGCGCCTGGGTGTTCAAAACCTGTTTGACAAACGCTATCGGGAACATGGTTCAGGCCTGGAAGCGCCGGGTCGTGGCCCGGTTTTGTCATGGCACTTGCTGTTTTGAGGCTGTTATTCTAAATACCCGTAAAAAGTGGTTCGCCAATCAGATGCTGTGACCGCATATCTTATTTGCCAATGCAAAAGGAGGAAAAAATCTCCCCGAGTAAATCATCACTGGTGAACTCCCCGGTAATGGCGTTTAACGCCTGTTGCGCCAGGCGCAGTTCTTCCGCCACCAGTTCGCCAGCCTGATTTTCCTCCAGTTGTTTTTGAGCCTGTTGTAAATGCGCCGCGGTTTTCTGAAGTTGTTGCACATGCCGGGTTCGCGCCAGATAAGTGGTCTCTAACCGGCCCTGCCCTGTAATGGTGCGTACGATGGTTTCCTGAAGTCTGTCCAACCCTTGCTTCTGGCTGGCGGAAATTTCCACCCAGGGCCGTTCATACTGTTCGGCCCAATGTCGAAATGCCGCGGTTTCCGCATTGATGTCCACCTTGTTAATCACCAGGACCATGCGTTCTGTGGGCACATCACTCCAGGCTGCCTGCTGTTTATCCAATGATACGCTGGCATCGGCCACCACCAGCACCAGATCGGCTTCATTCACGGCCTGGCGGGCACGACGGATGCCTTCTTTCTCTACCGGATTCATGGTTACATGCAAACCGGCGGTGTCCAGCACAGTCGCGGCGATGCCCTGAATCTGAATGGTTTCCTTGAGCACGTCCCGCGTGGTGCCAGCCACTGCCGAAACAATGGCGCTATCCTGGCGCGCCAGACAGTTCAGCAAAGAGGATTTTCCGGCATTGGGAATCCCTGCCAGCGCCAGCACAAACCCTTTGTTCAACAAGGCGCCCGCCGAGGTTTGGCGTAAAAGATCCCGCATTCGCTGGTTAATGTCATCCAAAGTGGCTTGCAATTGGCTATCGGCCAGAAAATCGATTTCTTCCTCGGCAAAATCAATGGCCGCTTCCACCCATACCCGCAGACGAATGAGTTGTTCCAGCAGGGCGTTTACCTGCCGGGAAAACTCTCCGGAAAGGGCCCTGCCTGCCGCCAGTGCCGCTTGTTCACTGGCGCTATGGATAAGGTCGGCAATGGCCTCGGCTTGCACCAAGTCAATTTTTCCGTTCAAAAAAGCCCGGCGGGAAAACTCCCCTGGCTGCGCCAAACGTGCTCCGGCGGCCAATGTCGCTTGTAACAACAAATTCATGACCACCGGGCCACCATGGCCCTGAAACTCCACCACATCTTCGCCGGTAAAGGAGTTCGGCCCGGGAAAGTAAAGAATCAGTCCGCTGTCAATGCGTTCACCCGGGCGCCGTTTTTCTTCGTGCCCCGGGATTTGCTCACCGGCAGAGTCCGGCCACATGAAATGGGAAAATTCAGCCAGGCGTGGCGAAGGGCTCTTTCCGCTTAGGACCTTGGCAATGGCTAAAGACCGGGGGCCGGAAACCCGCACAATACCGACGCCACCCACTCCTGGGGGCGTGGCAATAGCCGCTATGGTATCTATGGATTCACTCACGGCTTACTCAGGAAAGCCTGGTTTTAGTAAGGTTGCTTTTCCACCCGCTTGGTAATGATCCATTGTTGCAAGAGCGACAAGCTGCTGTTTACCGCCCAATATAACACCAGGCCGGACTGGAAAAAGGCAAACATGAATGAAAAAGCCAAAGGCATGAATTTCATGATTTTTTGCTGCATGGGATCCATTCCCGGCGTGGGCGACAAACGCTGGGTCATATACATGGCAGCAGCATTGATGGCCGGCAAAATATAGTAGGGATCCGGGCTGGACAGATCCTGCAGCCAGAGAATAAAAGGCGCCTGGCGCAGTTCCACGCTTTCCAGCAACACCCAGTACAGGGCTATAAAAACCGGGATTTGCACCAGCATGGGCAAACAACCACCCAAAGGATTAACCTTTTCCTTTTGGTACAGCTTCATCATTTCTTCGTTAAATCGCTGCCGGTTGCCTTTATAACGTTCTTTCAGAGTCTGGATGCGCGGCTGCAGTTTGCGCATGCGCGCCATGGACTTGTACTGGGACTCTGTCAGCTTGAAAAAAGCCAGTTTGATCAAAATAGTCAATATAACAATGGACCAACCCCAGTTAAGCACAAAGGAGTAAATAAAAGACAATACCGCAAACAGGGGTTTGGCAATCACCGTAAAAATGCCATAGTCAACTGTCAATTCCAGTCCCTGGGCCACTGTAGGCAATAGTTTTTGCAGTTTGGGGCCAATAAACAAAGTGGCTTCAAAGTCGTGACTTTGGCCGCTTTCTATTGTTTTCGCCGGGGTTAAAAAGCGTATCAAATAAGGGGTGGGCGAGTCCGGTAAATACCGGGTCTGCACTTTCAGCGGTTCCTTGTCATCAATGAAGGAAGACAAAAAATAATGCTGCACCATGGCAATCCAGCCTTTATTCACAACGGCTTCAACCGGCTTCTCTCCTTCTTCCAGAAAGTCTTTCATGTCTGTGAAAGGCACCTTGGTATACCCTTCATCCGCATCGTAAAATGCCGCGCCTTTCAGGGACATGCGGGCCGGATCCGTGAATCCGCTCTTTTTTCCCTCCCAGGGATTATTTCGCTGGAGTTGCTGGTAGGCATAACCGGTCCAGGGCTGGCCACTGTGGTTTTCCACCGTCTGATGGACTTTAATCACATATGAACCTGGTTCAATATGGTAGGTTTTAGTCACCTTGATACCGTCTTTTTCCCAGACAAAAGGAATCTCCACCGCTTTTTTGGTGGCATCAACCTTATCCGCCGATGTCTTAAATAACTGCCGATGATCTGCGGCCGGTGAAGAAGAAACCAAACCGCCTTGCGCGTAATAACGGTTTTTTTCACTGTCATCCATCAATACCACGTTTTCAGTGGCACCTTTTGTGGCCGGATAGTGAAGTAATTCCGCATATTTAATGCCAGCGCCCCGGGTATCAATGCGAAGTGTTAACACACCATTGTTCACTTCGACCAGGTGGGTGGGACTCTGCCCCCCTTCTTCCCCGGAAAAGTCGGAGTTTCTCGGTAATTCCTTTTTTGTGTACTCAGGTTCTTGCCCTACTTGCGGAGCGTCTCCCACTTGGGGGACGGAGAGATCCTTGTTTTCTTTAACAGAAGATGGCTGTGACTGATTATTACTGCCGGAAGAGGATGTTCCATAATCCTGTTGCCAGTTTTGATACAAAGCAAAACCGAGAAAAAATAAGGCAGCAAAAAGAAAAGGGCGCGTGTTATTCATGTTTTTTTCTGCGTTGAGTGAATTGAATACTGGCCTGATGCCACAAGGTGTCAAGACTGTGAAGCAATTGGGTATTGCTGGCTGCTTTCGCTGCTGGCCGGCCAATCACCACAAAGTCACATGCGGGTATATGTTTTTGTTGGCGAAAACTTTCCCTCACCAGCCTTTTGATGCGGTTCCTGCCCACAGCGCGTCTGTCCACTTTTTTGGAAATCACCAAACCAAGACGAGGTTTTGCAGAGAAAGATGTTTTATTCCGTTGGTGCATCAGTATCAAAAAATACTGATCCGATACTTTGATTGAACGGGAAAAAACCCGGTCATACTGACTTTTCTTCAGTAGCCGGGCTGATTTTGGAAATGCGCTGCCGGTTCTTTTTTTCTCCGGCTCACTGTTTTTGTTTCCAGTGGAATCAATCAACGGCTTTGGCCAATGGCACAGAATCAAAAAACACCGGCTTTTCCCGTCCAGACTAGCATTTACAACCTTCAGGCGTGTTTTTCCCGTTGGCCAATATCATCTAAAAAGGAGGTTGTTTCTGTTAGCCGGACACGGTCAGCCGCTTGCGTCCCTTGGCTCGGCGCGCATTAATCACTGCACGGCCACTGGCTGTTTTCATGCGGGCACGAAACCCATGGGTTCTGGCCCGTTTAATTTTACTGGGTTGATAGGTTCTTTTCATGGTATTCTTTCCGTCTGAATTGGCTTTAGACAATCATCATAATAGGGAGTCGCCGGATCCACTCTCTCCACCGGCAGAGCAGCTCCGAGGGGGAATCATGCCTGGCGCTTCCCAAAAAGGTGGGAAAGCATACCTTTTTTTGCCAACCTTTTCAAGCAAAATGGCTTTTTACCATCAGCAAATGCTGGGTGAACAGTGTATTAATTTTATTAATATCCTCCCAGGTGCATCAATACATAAACTGATTGACAAAAATGTTGATTCACCATTTTTTAAAAAGCATGTGTCTGTGTGGTGCTAAGATGCCCCGTTGACAATTTTCTCACCGGAAACCTGTTTTACATAGGCCTTATATATTGACCAGGGAAAGATCATCGATGCTTTGGGATAAATGTCTAAAACGTCTGCAGGCGGAACTTGACAAAAACGACATTGCGCTTTTTTTAAAGCCATTGCGGGTTAAAGAAACAACAACCGGACTTGAACTTTTTGCACCCAATGAAATTTTGGCCCATCGGGTTCGGGACAATTATCTTGATCTTATCCGCAAGGCATGTGAAGACATTCTTCAACATCCTTGCGAGGTTAACCTTTGTTTGGGAACAGGCGCCCAACCACAAACCAAGGAAAAGCCGGATCCTCCCCGAGATCGCCCACAGGCACGACTGAAATCCAATATTGACGCGCGCTTTACTTTTGAAAATTTTGTGGAAGGGCAATCCAATGCCATTGCCAAAGCCTCCGCTTTACAAATTGCTGAAGAACCTCTGACACAATTTAACCCTTTACTGTTGTATGGCTCTACCGGCTTGGGAAAAACCCATTTGCTTCACGCCATCGGTAACCGCATTCTGGAGCGCCAGCCACAGGCCATTGTCTATTACACTCATTCAGAGCAATTCGTTAATGCCACCATTCGCGCTATCAAAAATCAGGAAATGGACCGGCTCAAAGAGCAATTTCGCTCCGTTGACGCCTTATTAATTGATGATATCCAGTTTTTTGCCGGTAAAGAACGAACCCAGGAGGAGTTTTTTCACACTTTCAACTCCCTGCTTGAACTCAAACAACGCGTGATTATTACCTGTGACCGCTATCCCAAGGAAGTCAATGGATTAAAAAACCGCCTGAAGTCCCGCCTGGGCTGGGGATTAAGTGTGGCCATTGATCCACCCGATTTTGAAACCCGGGTGGCCATTCTCCTGCATAAAGCGCGCCAGCAAGGCATTCAGATTTCTGACAAGGTGGCTTTTTATATTGCCAAAAAACTGCGGTCCAATATTCGCGAATTAGAAGGGGCTCTCAATACCTTATGGGCCAATGCCCGTTTCACCGGCGCCACCATTGATATCGAATTCACCAAAAAAACCTTGCGCGAGCTGTTTTCCATCCACCACCGCCAAGTCACCATCGAAAACATTCAGAAAACCATAGCCAATTACTACAACATTCGCCTTAGTGATCTGCTTTCAAAAAAACGCACCCGTTCCATTGCCCGTCCTCGTCAAATGGCCATGTATCTGGCCAAGGAACTCACGGATAAAAGTTTGCCGGAAATAGGCGAAGCCTTTGGCGGCCGGGATCACACCACTGTTTTGCACGCTTGCCGAAAAATGGAACAACTATTTACTGAGGAACCGGATTACGCCGAAGACAAACAAAAGCTGATTAACTTGCTCACAGAGTAATTTTAACCACAGAAACCCAGGATAAACCTTGAGTAAGCTGTGGATAAAAAGGGGATAAAAATCCGCCTCTTTTTTATCCACAAGCTGTCCACAAGCTAATCTTTTGCATCCCTTGGGGATTTTGCCTTAAAATCAACCCGTTAGGCGTTTTTCCCCAAGGTTGTTCCATCCTATAACGACTATTCTTTATAAAGATAATGAAAATAACAGCACAGCGAGAAACTCTACTCCATGCCCTTGGGCAGACCATCGGCGTGATCGAGAGAAAACAAACCCTTCCGATTCTGGGTAATTTTTTCTTCAGCACAGAGCCTGACAATCAGCATGTAACCATTGTCGGCAGCGACCTTGAGGTGGAAATGCGCAGTGCCTTGGCCGTCGAAGTGCATGAACCTGGCGCCACCACCATTCCCGCCCGAAAAATCTTTGATATTTGCAAAGCCTTGCCCGATGGCTCTCTCATCACCATTCAGCAAAATGATGATGCATCAAAAGTGAGTGTCAGCGCCAACAGAAGCCGTTTCTCCCTGGCATCCCTGCCAGCAAAAGAATATCCTTTGATTGAAGGTGTTCAGGCGGTTAATCGCTTTGAGGTCAAAACGGATGACCTGATCCGTCTGCTACAACAAACGGCCTTTGCCATGGCCAGCCAGGATGTGCGTTATTTCCTTAATGGGCTTTTATTGGAGCTGGATGATAATAAGATTCGCTGTGTGGCCACGGATGGACACCGATTGGCACTGGCGGAGGCGGATTTTGAAAACACTAAAAACATCAAGCATCGGATTATCATTCCGCGAAAAGGTGTGATCGAATTACAAAAATTGCTGAAAGATGCGCCAGAAACCATCCAGGTAAAGATTGGCCGGAACCATATCAGCGCCACACTGGGACAAACAGCCTTTACGTCAAAGCTCATTGATGGCAGTTTTCCGGATTACAATCTGGTGATTCCCCTGGATATTAACCTGAACATGGAGGTTGATAAGGAACAGGCGCGGGCGGCCTTTCTACGGGCCTCGATTCTTTCCAACGAACAGTACAAAGGGGTTAAATTTAAAATATCACCAAATAAACTTGTTATAACAGGACACAATCCGGAGCATGAAACCTCAGAAGAGGAACTACCTGTAGAAACAGACATTGCTGAACTGGGTACGGGTTTCAATGTGAATTACCTGCTTGATGCCATTAACAGCCTTGACAGTGAGAAGGTGCTTTTCAGCTTTAAGGATGCCACCAGCAGTTGCGTGATTCGCGATCCCGATAGCGTTCAGTGTCGTCAAATCGTTATGCCACTGCGCCTGTAGTTGTTTTTTGATTGCCTGCCATTGGCCGACCTCCCTTTGATAGTGGTGGGCTAACCATGTCCGTTTATTTGAATCGCCTACTTATCGAGAATTTTCGGTGTCTACCATTGGTAGACTGGCAACCGATTGCGGGCGTCAATATCCTGACAGGACCTAACGGTATTGGAAAGACCTCATTTCTGGAATCTGTTCATTTTTTATCCAGTGGAAAATCCTTTCGTGCAGGAGGAATTCATTCCCTGATTCGCCATGGTCAATCCATGGTATCAGTCTACGGGGAAATTTTAAAAAATGGAAACGCGCACTGTTTGGGGTTGTCAAAAGACAAAACCGGCCAAATGAAGGCGCGACTGCAAGGACACCCCCTGGCGGGGGTTTCCCCTTTGTCTCTTCTTTTGCCAGTGGTGTCCATTCACAGTGATTCTTACTACCTCATTGATTTAGGGCCGGAGTTCAAACGGCGGTTTTTGGATTGGCTAACGTTTCACGTGAAACCTTCTCATTTGCTTACCTGGAAAAAGTACCGCAAGATTTTGCTGCAAGCCAATGCACTACTTAAGCAAAAAGAAGTTAAGCGTGAGCAACGCCATTTCTGGTATGAACAGCTGGCGGAGGTGGGGGAGGCGCTGAGTGAAAATCGCGCTACCGTTTTTTCTTCGCTAAAAACGGCATTTCAAACGCGGCTGGAAACGATGCAACTAGAGGCGCTTCAGGTAGATATTGAATATCGCCGTGGTTGGAGGCAGGGTGAGCCCCTGTTTGATGCCTTTTGTGAAAGTGACAGCAGGAATATCCGCTATGGTGTTGTTTCCATAGGGCCGCACAGGATGGATATGCTGATTAGATCCCACTGTGAAGAGGCAAAAAAGATTCTTTCCCGGGGGCAAAAAAAGATTGTTGCCATGGCCCTTTATCTGTCCCAGCTGGAAGTCATTCATTCATTAACCAGTCAATGGCCAGTGATTTGTCTGGATGATGTCGATTCAGAGTTGGACAAACAACGTTTGGAATTTGTTATAGAAGCGTTTTCAGAAATAAAAACCCAGGTTTTTGTCAGTAGTTTGCATCCGGAAACCCTGAAAAACCTGTTTTGCCGAAACAATGAAACCAGTGTGTTTCACGTGGAACAGGATATGGGGGTTTCCTTCTAGGCCGCAAGCCTTCTCATCCTTCTGTTTCGTCCTCAAAGGTGGGGTAAACAAGCAGTGAGAAAAGTGTTCATCTGTTATAATTCAAGTCATTGATTCAACGAGAAATTTATGCAAAAAAATTACGACTCATCCAATATTAAAGTCCTGAAGGGGCTCGACGCTGTTCGCAAGCGCCCGGGTATGTATATTGGTGATACTGATGATGGTACTGGTTTGCACCACATGGTGTTTGAAGTGGTGGATAACGCCATCGATGAAGCCCTGGCGGGCTATTGTGATGACATTGAAGTGGTTGTTCACAAGGATGGATCAGTGAGCGTTAAGGATAATGGCCGGGGGATTCCGGTTGACTACCATGAGGAGGAGGGTAAATCTGCCGCTGAAGTTATCATGACTGTCTTGCACGCGGGTGGCAAGTTTGATGATAACTCCTATAAGGTTTCCGGCGGGCTTCATGGTGTGGGTGTTTCCGTGGTTAATGCCCTGTCGGATGAATTGATGCTGACCATCAAAAGGGATGGGAAAATCCATCGTCAAAAATACCGTTTGGGTGACCCGGTAACTCCCCTTGAAGTGATTGGTCTGGCTCAGGGAACCGGGACCGAGGTGCGCTTTCATCCTTCTCCGGAGATATTTTCCGACGTAGAGTTTCATTACGATATTTTGGCCAAGCGCTTGCGGGAGCTTTCCTTTTTGAATCGTGGGGTCAAAATCAAGCTCCACGATGAACGCCAGGACAAACATGATATTTTCGAATATGAAGGCGGAATCGCCAGTTTTGTTGAACACCTCAGTCAGCGCAAAACCCCGTTACACCCCACGGTAATTCACTTTCTGACCAGTGAGCAGGAAGGCACCACTGTCGAAGTGGCCATGCAGTGGACGGACTCTTATCAGGAAAGTGTTTTTTGCTTTACCAATAACATTCCGCAAAAAGATGGGGGGACGCACCTGGCAGGATTCCGAAGCGCGCTGACAAGAACCATTAATAATTACCTAGAAAAAAATCATAACAAGAAAATACAGGTTACTGGTGATGATTGTCGGGAAGGACTGGTGGCCGTGATTTCAGTAAAAACACCAGACCCAAAATTCTCCTCGCAAACCAAGGACAAACTGGTTTCCAGTGAAATAAAATCCATTGTCGAATCAGGGGTGGCAGAAAAACTCAACGAGTTTTTACTGGAAAACCCCAAAGAAGCCAAAGCCATTATTGATAAGGTGGTGGATGCCTCCCGGGCACGCGAAGCGGCCAGAAAAGCCCGGGAGATGACGCGGCGAAAGGGTGCATTGGATATTGCCGGGTTGCCTGGAAAGTTGGCCGACTGCCAGGAAAAAGATCCCAGTTTGTGTGAGATATTTCTGGTGGAAGGTGACTCCGCCGGAGGCTCCGCCAAACAAGGACGTGACCGTAAACACCAGGCTATATTACCCCTTAAGGGAAAAATTCTGAATGTGGAGAAAGCACGCTTCGATAAAATGCTAGCCTCCGCTGAAGTGGGCACCCTGATTACTGCGCTGGGTTGCGGTATTGGAAAGGATGATTTTGACCCTGATAAATTGCGTTACCACCGCATTATTATCATGACCGATGCGGATGTCGATGGTTCGCACATCCGCACGCTTTTACTCACCTTTTTCTACCGGCAAATGCCTGAGTTGGTGGAAAGAGGCCATATTTACATTGGTCAACCCCCTTTGTATAAGGTCAAACAGGGAAAGCAGGAAAGCTATCTCAAGGATGATGCCGAATTGAACGAATACCTACTGGCGCGCGCATTGGATAAGGCAGAACTGTATTATTCTCCCAGCGCGCCACCCTTGGTGGGTGAAGGGCTGGAAAAGCTGATCAAGCAGTACTTGCAGGTCAAGGGCATCATTCAGCGCCTGGAATTACATCATGATTCCCGGGTATTGCGTGCGTTGCTGGAATTGCCCGTGTTGACGGAAAAGAATTTTTCGCCTGAGCGCGATAATACTGAATGGCTGAAGCAGGCGCAAAATGAATTGAACGAAGGCTTGAAAACGGGAATTATCTGGAGGGTCAAGCAAGACGCTAGTGGTTTTATTTTTGAAAAAAATGCCAATGGCTTGACCTATACCACGACCCTGCCTTTGTCCTTTTTTCAATCAGATGATTATCAATTAATGAGTGATCTGAATCAGCAAGTCACTGACTTGTTTGAAAACGGATCTTATATACGCAAAGGTGAGAAAGAAATAACGGTTAGCAATCTGGCGGATGCAGTGGAGAAACTGCTGGCGCTGGCGCGAAAAGGTTTAACCATTCAACGTTTTAAGGGGTTGGGTGAAATGAACCCGGAGCAACTTTGGGAAACCACCATGAACCCGGAAACCCGTCGGATGCTGCAAGTCACCATTGAAGACGCGGTGAAGGCTGATGAAGTGTTTTCGACCCTTATGGGAGACGTAGTAGAGCCCAGACGGGAATTTATCGAAGCCAACGCCTTATATGCCACTAATATCGATGTGTAAAAAAGGATAAAAAAATGACAGACAAAATAATGGAAAAAATTAACCAGTTGGTAAAGAGCCAACCGGTGATTCTTTTTATGAAAGGAACGCCACAAGCGCCCATGTGCGGTTTTTCAGCAAATACGGTCCGTATTTTAAAGGATCTTCTGGGTGATAATTTTGCCACCTTCAATGTATTGGAAGACCAAGCCGTGCGCGAAGGCATAAAAGCGTATGGGCAATGGCCGACGATCCCACAGCTCTATGTGAAGGGCGAACTGGTGGGTGGAAATGATATTGTGACTGAAATGTATAACACAGGCGAACTGCACGAGCTACTTGGGCTTGATCCGCCTGATCGCAGTGTTCCGGAAATATCTATTACCGACGAGGCCAGAAAACATATTGAGTCTGGAATCGCAGAATTGGCCGATCAGGTGTTATATCTGACCATTGATGACCAGTTTAACACCCGTTTCAGTGTTGAGACTCCAAAAGGTTATGAAGTTGTCGCTGATGCAGCCGGTATCCCCATTTACATGGACATTGGCACGGCCAAGCGGGCAAATGGCATTGAAATCGATTGGGTGGACGATATTCAGGGCTCTGGCCTTGTGATTAAAAACCCCAATGAGCCGCCACCGGTCAAAGATATCACCCCCAAAGAACTGAAGCAGCGGCTTGAGGCAGGAGAGCCGATCCGGGTGTACGATGTGCGCTCGGAACAACAAATGGCGACGGGAACCGTTCCAGGGGCTCGCAGGCTGGACAAAAAAGCGGTTGAGGAAATTGAAACATTGCCCAAGGAAACCCCTTTGGTTTTTGTCTGCAATCTGGGCAATAGCAGTCAGGGCGCTGCAGAATTCTTCCGCAAAAAAGGATTTACCAATGTGCATAACCTGAAAGGAGGAATGATGGCCTGGCAGAATATGGCAGGCTAAGCCATGAATACTCGCCGGCTGATTGTGCTTTTTAAAAAGAAAAAATGGCCGGCGGTGTTTGTTGTCGTGATTGCGGGCTTGCTGAAAGCGGCCCCGGATTGGCTGGAAAAGGCAAATACCCGATTACCCGTCCAACAACCAACAGCCCCGACTAATAAAAATGCACACTGGAAGGACGGGCAGATGGTCCTGGCTTCCGGGACAGTGCTAAAAATTCTTGCCACCGATGAAAAAGGCAGCCGCCATCAGCGCTGGTTGATGCGCATACCTTATCGCAAGAAAACGGTTTTGGTGGCGCATAACATTGATATAGCGCCGGTTGTGCCATTAAAAGTCGGAGATCAACTACAAATTTACGGGCAATTTGAGGCGAACAGCAAAGGCGGTTTATTGCACTGGACCCACCATGATCCACAAGGGCGCCATCCAGATGGCTGGATTCGTCATCTGGGTAAAACCTATCACTAAGCCTTGGCGAGCAGAAATAAACAGATAATGTGGAAAAGAAAACTCCCAATTGAACAACTGAACCAAATGGCAACCACCGGTTTGGCGCGCCATTTGGGAATCAGTATCACCGCACTGAATGATGACAATTTATGCGCCAGCATGCCGGTCGATGAGCGCACCACACAGTCTTTCGGCTTGTTGCATGGGGGTGCCAGTGCGGCCCTGGCGGAAACAGTGGCCAGTCTGGGTGCCTTTTTGATGCTTGAAGAGGGCCAACATGCTGTTGGGCTGGAACTCAATATTAACCACTTGCGGGCTCAGCGCCGGGGACAGATAGAGGCCTGTGCCCGGCCGTTGCATATCGGCCGACGCACCCAAGTGTGGGATATCGATATCCGTAACCAGGCCCACAAAAGGGTGGCCGTGGCCCGTTTGACCGTGAGTGTGATAGAGGCGTTGCCGGTGTGAAAGCCACCTTGCGCGTCATAGGCCGTGGCGCGGGCCTGATATTATTGCTGATTGTGGTGTTACCGGGGGTTCTGGCAGGCATTGCGCTGGCCCGGCGTTGGCAAAAACAACACTGGCAGGATATGATGGTTCAGTCCTGGTCAAAATTGTTGCTGCGTACCTTGGGTTTGCAATTGCGCCATTATGGTACAGCGGCGGAAAACCCTGTTTTCTTGGTGGCCAACCATGTTTCCTGGCTGGATATCCCGGTGATTCACAGCGCCAAAACCGCAGGCTTTGTGGCCAAGGCGGAAATCGCCCGCTGGCCGGTGCTGGGTTGGGTGGTCAAATGTGGAGATACGGTGTTTCACCAGCGGGGAAGGGTCGATTCCCGTCAACGGGTTTTGCAGGCCTTGCAGGCGCGCTTGGAACAAAATAGGGCGGTGGCTGTTTTTCCCGAAGGGAAAACCACCGATGGATCTGCTATAGGACGGTTTCATCGGCAGCTGCTGCAAGCGGCCGTGGAAACCGGTTGCCCCATCCAGCCAGTGGCCATTGAGTATTGGGACAACCAGCATCGTCGGCATTGGCAAGTGCCCTTCCAACAAGGAGAAAGCTTTTTGCATAATGTCTGGCGGCTGTTGACCTTGCCACCAGGGTTTGCGGTTGTGCACTGGTTATCACCATTGCCCACAAGACAAGCGGATGAACAACCCCGATCAGCGCGAGAACTGGCCCAACAGGCCCAGCGGGCCATTGAACAGCAATTAACCCAGGATGGGTACTGGCTGTCATGAAAGTGATTCTTGATAATCCTCACGTGCAAAGCTTGCTGGCCAGCTCTCACTGGCGATTGCGCCGCTTAAAAAAATCCAACCCGGTTATTGAAAAAAGCCAGGAAATTTTACTGGAAACGACGGATGGCCGATTATTGTGTCACTACACACCGGCTAAAAAGGCAGAAAGTGGGCCACTGATGGTGTTGTTGCATGGGTGGGAAGGGCGCGCTGAATCCACTTATATCCAGCTATTGGCAGACACCCTGTACCGGCACGGGATCAGCATCGCCCGCTTGAATTTTCGTGACCACGGGAACACGCACCACCTGAACCGCGGGCTGTTTCATTCCTGCCGCCTGAATGAGGTGGCTGATGCGATTCGGCTGTTGCAACAAAAACTGCAACCGTCCGATTTTTTTATCACCGGTTTTTCCCTGGGCGGGAACTTCGCCATCCGCGTCAATGCGGTAGCGGCGGAAAAAGATATCCGTCTAAACAAGGTTTTTGCCATTTCACCGGTGGTTGACCCGCACAGCGCCATGCTGGCCATTGAAGCCAACCCGGTTTATCACAACTACTTTTTGCGCAAATGGAAAAAGTCGCTCAAACGCAAGCAGCACTTCTTTCCGGATATTTTTTCTGATACTCATTGGAAAAAACAGCGCTCATTGAACGCATTAACCCAGGTGCTTATATTGCAGCACACCCCTTATGCCCGCACCAGGGATTACTATCGAGGTTATGAGTTGATCGATGATATTCTCGATAATCTGAGGGCGGAAACGCACGTGATTACCGCCCAGGACGACCCCATTATTCCTGTAAAAGATTTCAAACGGATGGAAAAAAAAGAAAACATCCGTTTAAAAATCCTTCCAAGAGGCGGCCATTGTGGGTTTATTACCCAATGGAACGGGCATAGTTGGGTGGAAACCTATATCACCACTGAGATAAAAAAGGGATAATGGCCCTGTTCAAAAACCAACCTGATAAACAGCGATCATATATCGCCCATTTTCAAGAGATACAACATGACGACAGAAAAAAATCCTGACAAACTCGCCGAAGTGATGGAAATGCACAAAGCCGGACGCGTTCAGGAAGCAGAAAAAGGCTACCTGGAATTGCTTTCTGAAGAGCCGGAAAATGGCGATCTCATGTACACCCTGGCGACACTTTATCTGGGAGATAACCGTCTGGATGAAGCGCTGGAATGGGTCAACAAGGCCTTGAAAGTGAATAGTCTGGCGCCAGCTTATCTTCAACTCAAAGGCGCCATATTGGCAAAGTCCGGGCAATTTGAACAGGCGCTGGAAGCGTATCAACAAGCCATCGAAAAAAACCCCAATTTGTATGCGGCTTTGGTGGGGGCCGGCTTTATTGAAAATCAGCTGGGCCATGTTAATCAGGCGGAAAAGCACCTCAAACAGGCCCTGCATGTCCAGCCAGAAGGACTGGAGGCGCGGCTGCATCTGGCGGATATTCAGATTGAAAAAGGCGACATCGAAAAAGCCATGGCGGATTTATCCCGGCTGGAAGAAGCCCATCCTGACAATACGGCTGTCAAAATGGTAATAGGCAAAGGTTTGTACGAAAAGCGTAACTGGGCCGGAGCACAACGCTATTTTGACAAAGTCCTGGCCATGGTGCCTGGTGATATTCTGGCACGCTATTACAAGGCCCTGTCACAGTTATGGATGGGGGATGCCAAAAACGCGGCGGAAGTTATCAAGGGCTTTGTCAAACAATTTCCTGAAACCCGGGAAGCCTTTATGGCATTGGGAAAAACGGCCTTTATCGAAAAACAATATCCACTGGCGGCCAAATATTTAGGTGAGGTGGTCAAGAAGAATGCGCCCACATCCGCCAAGTTGGCGCTGGGTCAAGCCCTGAGCAAAATGGGCCACTGGCCTGATGCCCGTTTCTGGTTGCTTCAGGTTTTGGAGCAACGCCCGGAAGACTCAACGGCCAGATTGGCTTTGGCGGAAACCTATGAATTTCAGGGGAAAACAGATAAAGCCCTGGAAGCCTACAAGAAAATTGGCCCGGAAGATCCTCGCCACCTAAGTGCTCTTCTTGGCCTAGCGCGCAGCCATTTGGCGGCCGGGCAGCCTGTTGAGGCAGAAAAAGCGGCAGACAAGGCCCTGGAACTGATGCCGAATCACGCCGAAGCCATGTTGCTGAAACTCTGGAGCCTTTTTGCCCAGGACAAAACCGGGGATGCGGAGTTGTTTCTGCTCACCATCCCCATGAACAAATTCAAGGCTTCGGCCAGGGCGCCTTTATTGCTTTCCAAAGCCCTGTTTGAAGATCATCAGGGCCAATTCGACCAGGCTTGGGAGACATTTGCGCTTGTGCCGCCGGCCCGACAAGTGCCCAGATATCCGGTGTTGACAAAAGAAGAAGAAAAAACAGTCCGGTCCTGGCCGGAGTCAATCAGGGATAACCAGAAAATCCCCACATTTGTCATGGGTTATGACTCCACGGATATTAAAACCTTTTCCTTATGGCTGAAAGCGCAAGGTTTGGAAGTGCTCAATGACCGCCTGGCGGCGCTGGGGCGGCCGGATATTTTTTATGCCCTGCAAAAAGTGGATGATCTGGATGCTGTCAATGAAGACACCACTCGTCAGGAAAGAGCGTTGTATTGGCAGCATATTAAACCATGGCTGGGCGAAGAAGACCGCGATGTGGTGGATTTTATGTTTTTGAATCCGCATCAGGGAACACTTATTAAGCGGTTTTTTCCCGAGGCGAAAGTGCTGGTATTGCAGCGGGACACCAAGGACATAGCTCTGCACCAACACGCCTTTGGTGCCGAACCTGTGCTTGCCAATGAATGGGATGACACGGTGAATCAGCTCATTAACATGGGGCTGAATGTTGAACAGATTGATTCGGACAAATGGCTGGCTGGTGATGAAGCCACGCTCAAGCACTTGCACAGTCTGTTCAACAAACCGCTGGAAAAACCCGTTTTGCGTGATGTTCCCTGGTGGCGAAAGAGCCGCTTTGACGCAGGGCACTGGAAAAACTACGCCAGCCATCTGAATGATGCCGGGAACCCGGATCTGCCTGAAGCGCGGACGGAAGAGCCTGAATCCCAGGACAACTAAATGACGGAAATCAGCTGGTTGCAGGCCTTTGTGCTGGCCCTGATTCAGGGAATCACGGAATTTTTGCCTGTATCCTCCTCTGCACACCTGATCCTACTGTCATGGCTGACAGGCTGGCCGGATCAGGGTGCGATGGTGGATATCGCGGCGCATTTTGGCACCTTGCTTGCTGTCATCTGGTTTTTTCGCCGTGATGTGTGCGCCTTGCTCACACCTCAAAAACGTTCGCAGGCTGTGGCTTTGTTGGCCGCCAGTGTGCCCTTGGGCCTGATGGGACTGTTGTTGCATAAACAGGTGGAAAATCAATTGCGCTCGGTATTTGTTATTGCTATGGGCAGCATCGTTTTCGGTGGGCTTTTATGGTTGGCCGAAAAGTGGCACCAGCCAAGAGAAAGACAACTGACCGCCAGGCACCTCCTTATGATGGGGTTGTGGCAGGTGCTGGCCTTGATACCTGGTGCTTCCCGCTCTGGCGTCACCTTAACCGGCGGCCTGTTTATGGGGTTGGAGAAAAAAGCCGCTGCCAAAGGTGCTTTTTTGCTGGCCATTCCGGCTTTGATGATGGTGGCAGGCTATGGTGGCTGGAAAATTCTGCAACAACCCATGGCTTTTAACGTCCCCCTGTTAGGTATGGTGATGGCTGTCAGTTTTCTGGTCGCCTTGTTAACCATTGACTGGTTTATGCGTTTTTTGGAAAAAACCCCGTTGTCTGTATTTGCCATTTACCGCATCATTTTGGGCGTGGGCTTGTTGGGTTTATGGGTGTACAAAGGAGCTTAGGTAAAAAATGAATTCGTCCAGCACATCACCTGGCCGCCAGCATGTGTGGCTGGTGAATCTGGGATCGCCCAGCCAGCCGGAAAAAAGCGCCGTCAAGGCATATTTGCGCCGTTTTCTGACAGATCCGCGGGTGATTAAAAATACCGGCTGGCTGTGGAAAGGGCTTCTGGATACTGTCATCCTGCCATTAAGGTCGGGAAAAGTGGCGGAAAAATATCAGGCCATCTGGTTGCCCGAAGGCGCGCCGTTAGCGGTGCATACGCGCCGTTTGATGAAAAAACTGGCCCAGCGAAATCCGCAGCAACAGTTTGCCGACGCCATGGTTTATGCGCAACCGTCCATATCCGATCGCCTGGCCAATACGCATTGGAATCCAGGAGACACACTGGTGGTCATCGCCATGTATCCTCAATATTCACACACCACATTTGGCCCCATCAAAGACCAGATTGACGCTTGGTTCAAACAAAACCCCCACAGGCAACAACCGGCCATCCAGTATGTAAAAGATTACGCCACACATCCGTTTTACATTAAGGCGCTGGCTGACTCGGTGCGAAAACACTGGCAAGAAAACGGGCGGGGACAAAGACTGCTCATGAGTTTTCATGGTTTGCCACAAGAATATATCGATGCCGGTGACCCCTATGCCCAGCGCTGTCAGGCCACGGCTGAAGCCCTGGCCAGGGCGTTGAGCCTTGCGCCTGCACAATGGCAGTTGGCCTGGCAGTCGCAATTTGGTCCGCGACAGTGGCTGGAACCAAAAACGGATGCGGTGCTGGCCCAATGGGTCCAAGAGGGTGTGGAGTCCGTGGATGTGATTTGCCCCGGTTTTTCCACTGATGGACTGGAAACCCTGGAAGAAATCGACATGCAATACCGTGACGTGTTTGTGCAGGCTGGGGGAAAGCGTTTTCATTATATTCCAGCGCTTAATGACGCCCCGGAACAAGTGGTGCTCTACGAGCAACTCATGGTTGAACACATGCCGCGTTTTTGAGGAAGCCAGCCATGGTTGACGTGTCAAACCAGCCTTCTGAGTGCGTGTTTTCCTGTCGCTACGGCCAGATTGCCGCGTTACGCTGGCATGCTGGCGCACCGGTCAAAGTGCTGGCCTTGCACGGCTGGCTGGATAATGCCGCCAGTTTTCATCGCTTAGCGCCCTTGTTGCCGGATTGTGACCTGGTGGCCATGGATTTTCCCGGCCATGGCTTGTCCGACCACCGGGCACCGGGCCACATTTACGCCTTTTTTGACTATGCCCTGGAGATTCCTGAAGTGTTGGAACAACTGGGGTGGGACAAGGTGATGGTGCTGGGTCACTCTCTGGGTGGCGCCATTGGCCAGCTGTTCAGTGTGGCTGAACCTGAAAGCGTTGAGCGGCTGGTGATGATTGAAAACCTTGGCGCTGTGCCTTCATGGCAACCCGGCACAACGGCTGACCAGTGGCGCAAGGCCGTGCAAAAATGGAAAAAACACAATCTGACCCATCGGCGGTTTTACCCTTCTGTTGAGGCAGCGCTGGCAGCGCGCATGGAAGCCACCCCCATGGAACCGGCTATTTTGCGCCCCATGGTGCAACGCGGTGTGGCAAAAAAGATGCTGGAAAACGGACAAACGGCCTATCATTGGCGGACGGACAAACGCTTGCGTCTGCCTTCGCTGTTTCGCCTGACCGAGTCGCAAATTCAGGAAATGCTACAGGCCACTTCCGTGCCGACTCATCTGATATTGGCCGATCCGGTCACTCAGGCTTTGGATTACCCAGCCCGGGAACAGCGATTAAAGGCTCTGGCACCTGAAAGCGTACACCGGCTTCCAGGTTGCCATCATTTGCATTTGACGCAGGCCCCGGTTGTCGCTGAATTGATTCGGGCATTTATGCTGGCGGAATCTCGGGGTGAAAGCGGCGTTGTTTGAATGCCTCGGGCAATGGCGTTCCATCTACTGCGTTGGCGATGAGTTTCATGGTTAAATCCACCGCGCCCCGGTTTTCTTCCACCATGCGGTAGGCGGCCTCTCCCATGCGCCGGCATTGTTCCGGGCTTTCGATTAACTGGCGGATTTCCCGGACAATATCTTCTGCATTCTGAACGGTGACAGAGCCGCCGCACGCGGAGAGAAGCTGGTTAATTTCCGCAAAATTATGCGTGTTTGGCCCCACCAGTACCGGCAGGCTGAAAACAGCCGCTTCCAGGACATTGTGGCCGCCCACATTGGCGATACTGCCGCCCACAAAAGCAAAGTCGGCGGCCGCATAAAACGGCAGCAATTCACCCATGGTGTCCACCACGAAAACGTCAGCCTGATCGTCACAAAACCCGTGTTCGCTGCGTAACTGGGTGTTCAAACCCCGGTTACGACAGTTTTGCGCGGCCTGGGCAAAACGTTCTGGGTGTCTGGGAACCAGTACCAGCAGTAAATCCGGGTACGCTTTTTTAAGCATCACATAGGCTTGAAGGACTTCTTTTTCATCATCCGGGTGTGTGCTGGCGGCAATCCAGATGCGGCGGTCAGCGCCCAGTTTTTGCCGGTACAAGGCGCCTGTACGGCGGGTTTCTTCATCAATCTGGATATCGAACTTGAGCGAGCCCACGATGTGGATTTTTTCCGGATTACAACCCAGTCGCAGCATGCGATCGGCGTCCGTCCGCGTTTGCGCCGCCACATGCCGGGCATGGTTAAAGGCCATGGCAGCCAGTGTTTGAACCCATTTGTATCCTTTCAGCGACATTTCCGACAAGCGGGCATTGGCCACCACCACAGGAATGCCTTGCTTGTGGCTAAAGCGAAATAAATTCGGCCAGATTTCTGTTTCCATAATTACCGCCAGCCGCGGGCGTATTTTGCGTAAAAATCGTTTAACGGCACCCGGCAAGTCATAGGGTAAATAAACATGGAAGACCTGATTGCCAAAAACCTGCTGAACCCGGTCTGATCCGGTGGGGGTGATGGTTGTGACCACGAAGTCGCTGTCCTGATAGGTTTCCATCAGCGAACGAATCAATGGAATGGCTGCATTGACTTCGCCCACTGAGACGGCATGAATCCAGATGGTTTGACGAAAGCCCGGATCGGGAAACAAGCCAAAGCGCTCCCGCCAGCGGCGAAAATAGGCTGGCGATTTTAATCCCCGCAAGGCCAATCGAATGAGTACAACGGGGGTTAGGACGGCGGTGAGCAGAGAGTAAAAACGGCTTTTGGACTCGCGCCGAATCACTGCAGCTCCTGTAACCAGTCGCGCGGTCGCAAGTATTCCGCCAGGCGCGCCTCCTCGCTGTCAGGTGCTGGCTGGTAGTTATAGCGAAAGCTGACTTCCGGAGGTAAGGACATGAGAATGGACTCGGTTCGCCCACCAGACTGCAAGCCAAACAAGGTGCCCCGGTCGTAAACCAGATTGAATTCCACATAACGACCGCGGCGATACTTTTGCCAAAAGCGCTGGGTTTCACCAAAGGGTGTGTGTTGTCTTTTCTTTACAATAGGAATGTAAGCCTTACAGTAAGCCTGGCCAATGGCCTGCAAAAACGCAAAGCTGGTTTCAAATCCCCAGTCATTCAGGTCATCGAAAAATACACCGCCAACCCCGCGGGTTTCCCCCCGGTGCTTGAGGTAGAAATAATCATCACACCAGGCTTTGAAACGGGGATAAACATCCTTGCCAAAAGGGTCACAAGCGGCTTTGGCGGTTTCATGCCAATGGCGAATGTCATGATCAAACGGATAATACGGGGTTAAATCAAAACCGCCGCCAAACCACCACACCGGATCGTCTCCGGTGGTGCGGAAAACCCGCACATTGGCGTGGGACGTGGGTACATACGGGTTGTGGGGATGAATCACCAGAGAAACACCGGCGGCTTCAAACCCTTGTCCGGCCAGTTGCGGCCGGGCGGCGGTGGCCGATGGCGGCATGCGTGTGCCGCTGACACGGGAATAGTTGACGCCGGCTTGTTCAAAAACGCCCCCGTTTGCCAGAACACGGGTTTTTCCGCCACCGGCACTCATGGCCGTCTCTTCTCCCTGGCGTTGCCAGGCGTCTTCGTGGAAGTTTTTTTTGCCATCGACTTCGGCCAATTGCTGGCAGATATCATCCTGTAAAGTTTGTAACCACTGATTAACGCGATTAAATTGTTCAGAGTTCATGGGTTTTCCTGGTTGTTAGCGGGGTTTAGGGTCTTAGCGTGCCGCCATCAAGGGTGATAATGCGGCTGGTCTGGCCGGGGTTAAGCACCTGGCCTGTCACCAAGGCGTCAATTTTATCAGCAAAGTAGCGGCAAACCGCTTTTTCATCCACAGCCGGTGGGCGACCATGGGGGTTGGCGCTGGTGGATACCAGCGGTTTGCCCCATAATTGGCACAAGCGGTTAGCCAACGGGTGGGCTGTAACGCGCAAGGCCACGGTTGAATGGGAACCTTTAATCCAGGGAGGCACTTTGTTGCTGGCGGGAAAAAGCACACTAAGCGCTGCCGGCCAGTGATTGAATTGAGCCAGCATGACGCCTGTCAATGGAGGCTGAATAAGGGGCAGCAGGTCTTTCACCCCGGCGGCAATAAGAATCAGCCCTTGGGACTGGGCGCGGTTTTTCAGGTGCAGCAGTTTGTTCACCGCTTCGGCGTTAAACGGATCACAGCCGAGCCCAAAAACACCCTCGGTAGGATAGGCGATAATGCCGCCTGCGCGAATCACATCGGCGGCATGTTCAGGAGAAAGGGTTTTCACCGTATAACTCTTTTCAGCCTCAGGCCACCCGGGCTAGACGGTTTTGGCCTTGCCGGCTGTTTTTTTACTCGTCTTTTTCGCCGTTTTTTTGCGGCTGGTTTTGCGTCCGCCACGTTTCTTTTTTGCGGGCGCTTCGGCAAGCAGTTTCAGGCACTCTTCATGGCTGAGGCTTTTGGCATCCACATCTTTGCCGATGCGGGCATTTTTTTCTCCGTCGGTCACATAAGGGCCCCAACGGCCATTGAGAATCTGGATGCCGTCATCAAAGGTTTTAATAATGCGGTTGGCATCAGCGATTTTCTTTTCGGCCACCAGTTGCAGGGCTTTTTCCCGGGATATGGTGTAAGGGTCGTCATCCTTGATGGATACGAACTTGTTGCCATAGCGCACATAGGGGCCAAAGCGGCCGATATTGACAGACAAGGGCTCACCTTCCGGGGTTTCTCCCAGGTCCCGGGGCAGCTTGAACAGCTCCAGGGCTTCTTCCAGAGTGATGGTGTCCAGTTTTTGACCGGGCCGCAAACCGGCAAAACGGGGCTTTTCTTCATCTTCACGTGAACCGATTTGCACAAAGGAACCGTATTTGCCAATGCGGGCGGTGACCGGTTTGCCGCTGGCCGGGTCAATACCTAATTCCCGTTTATAGCGGGCTTCGTCACTGGAAACGCTGATTTCTTTGTCCTGAATGCGTTTGATAAACGGCTCCCAAAACCCTTTCAGCAGGGGTTTCCAGGGTTTTTCCCCCCGGGCGATGGCGTCGAGTTCGTCTTCAAGCCGGGCGGTAAATTCATAGTCCACATAGGGTTCAAAGTGCTGGTCGAGGAATCGTGCCACCACCTTGCCCACGTCGGTGGGCACAAAGCGTTTTCGGTCCAGCTCCACATATTCGCGATTCAGCAAGGTACTGATAATGCTGGCATAGGTGGAAGGCCGGCCAATGCCGTATTCTTCCAGAGCCTTGACCAGAGACGCTTCGGTAAAGCGAGGTGGCGGCTCGGTAAAGTGCTGCTTGCCGGAAATGTCCTTGACGGCCACTTTTTCGCCGGTTTTCAAGGGCGGCAGGCGCGTTTCGTCGTCCTGGTTCTTTTTGTCGTCCACGCCTTCTTCATAAACGGTCAAAAAACCTTTTTTGACCACAGTGGAGCCAGTAGATCGCAATTGGTGGTTGTCGCCAAAATTAAAATTGGCTGTCACCGTGGCAATCTGTGCAGGCACCATTTGAGAGGCCAGGGCGCGTTTCCAGATAAGCTGGTAGAGACGAAACTGATCGCTATCCAGTTCATTCCGGATGGTCTCTGGTACCAATCGCGCCTGAACGGGGCGAATGGCTTCGTGAGCTTCCTGGGCATTTTTTGCCTTGCTTTTATAAAAGTTGGGTTTTTCCGGGATCAGTTCAGGGCCAAAAGTGGAGGCAATGGTTTCGCGAATGTCATTCACGGCTTCACCGGCCAGGTGTACCGAGTCGGTTCGCATATAAGTAATTAGGCCCTGATGCTGGCCGCGCACGGTGACGCCTTCGTACAATTGTTGGGCCACCTGCATGGTTTTTCGGGTGGAAAACCCCAATTTTCGAGCGGCTTCCTGCTGCAAGGTGGAGGTGATAAAAGGCGGTGCAGGTCGCCGTTGCCGGAGTTTTTCCTGAACCTCGCTGACAGTGAGCGTATCTCCGGCCTGTTGTTTGAGTTCAGCTAGGATTGCGTGAACCTGGTCGGCACTGGCCAGGTCAAATTTTTTGAGCTTTTGGCCTTTGAACTGAACCAGTCTGGCGGTAAACGCGTCGCTGTTTTTTTGCAGTTGTGCAGTGATGCTCCAGTATTCCTGGGGTGTAAAAGCATCAATTTCTTCTTCACGTTTGACGATCATGTGCAAGGCCGGGCTTTGTACCCGCCCGGCAGACAGGCCGCGCCGCACTTTTTTCCACAGCAGTGGAGAGAGATTAAAGCCCACCAGATAATCCAGCGCCCGGCGCGCCTGTTGAGCGTCCACCAGGTCCTGGGATAAGCCTCTGGGGTTGGCCACGGCATCCTTGATGGCTGCGGGGGTAATTTCGTTAAACACCACTCGATACAGGTTTTTGTCCTTGTCCAGAACGCCTTTTTCCTTGAGGATTTCAGCCACATGCCAGGAAATGGCTTCTCCTTCGCGGTCCAGGTCGGTGGCCAGGTAGATGTTTTTGGCTTTTTTGGCTGCTCGAACAATGGCATCAATATGGCGCTTGTTGCGTTCCACTTCCTGGTATTTCATGGCGAAATCATGCTCCGGATCCACCGCGCCGTTTTTGGGCACCAGGTCACGGACATGACCATAGGATGCCAATACCTTATGGTTTTTACCCAGGTATTTTTCAATGGTTTTCGATTTGGCGGGTGACTCAACAATAAGAAGATTTTCAGCCATGGTGGTTCTCGTGATTCAGCCCTGAGCATATGGGGCTGAGGGGATAAAGTACCGCTGTCAAGCGTGAGTTAATGTTCGTAGTTTACCGGCGAGTCAAACAGCAAGCTCTCCAAAGTGGCAAAAGCCTGTTCCTGACCGGGTTGTGAAAACAGCACGATCAGAGCAAGCCACTGCAAGTCCTCGGTGCTGATGTCTTCCAGCTCCAATCTCATGACGCTGTCTATGAGAATTTCACGGCGTGCCGCATCCAGAATACCGGTGTTTTCCAGATAATAAATGAAATCCTGACATTGCCGCCCCAGTTTTTCCTGTTCGCTTTCAGAAAAAAAGCGCAGGGAATTCTGGGAGATGTTTGCGCTTAGCCGGGCGGCATCATACTGCTCGGACAGGTTTTCCAGCCAGTCAAAGGCCTTGTCGATAACAGGAGAGGAAAATCCGGCCTCGCGCAGATTGTTATGAACCCGGGTGCGATCAATGGCCTGTTCCGGGTTGTCATAAAGATAATGTTCAAACAGGTACAGCAATAAGTCGATGATGTTTTCGTTCATAAGCGAGAGTATTGTGCGCCTGGCAGGGATTCAACCATGCCTTCGAGCTCCAGTAATAACAGAATGGAGGAAACTTCGTTTGCGGTCAAGCCGCTTTTGGAAATAATTTGGTCAATGGGTGTTGGATCAAAGCCAATGGATTCCAGAATTTTCCGGTGTGCTGGCGAGGCGGCACTATAGGCCAGCCGGGCTGGGGAATCAAGTACTGGCGCGCTTTTTTGCGGTTTTTCAGCGACAGGGTCAAGGCGTTTTTTCAGGTCTGCGGCCAATCGTTCGCTCATGGACTGCAACTCCTCCAGAACTTCCATTGGTGATTCCACCAGGCGGGCGCCTTGTTTAATAAGCTGGTGGCAGCCGCGCGCCAACGGGTTGTGAATGCTGCCGGGAATCGCCATCAGTGGCCGGTTCATTTCCATGGTCAAGCGAGCAGTAATCAGAGAGCCGCTTTTAAGACCAGCCTCGCACACCAGGGTTCCCAAAGATAACCCGGCAATCAGCCGGTTACGGCGTGGAAAGTGACTGGCCGCAGCAGGCGTCCCTAGTGGAAACTCTGACACCAGTGCGCCGCTTTTGGCAATGTGGTGAGCCAGTTGACGGTGGGCGGCCGGATAAACGATATCCAGGCCGGTGCCGGTCACCGCAATGGTTGTGCCGCCGGCTTCCAGGGCGGCCTGATGAGACGCGCCATCCACGCCCAGAGCCATGCCGCTGGTGATGGTCAGTCCTCCTGCAGCCAGTTGAGCGGCAAATTCCCGGGTATTGCGGATGGCGCCGCCGGTGGCATGGCGGCTGCCAACAATGGCCAGTTGTGGTTGCACCAGGGTTTCCGCTTGACCGTGAACAAACAGGGCCGGCGGTGGTTGGGGGATTTCTTCCAGCAAGGGTGGGTAGAGGGGATCTGAACGGGGAATCAGGTGGTTATTGGGCTGTTGCAGCCAGTCCATGTCCCGGGCGATGGACTGAATTTTCGGGTCGCGAAGCGCCTGAATGGTTTTGGCTGGCAGTTTCCACTCAGGTGGGTAATGGTCTCGACCAAAAGCTGCTTGAGGTGATTGCCATTGAGCTATGAGGCGGTTGATTTTTACCGGACCCAACCCCGGGGTTCGCAATAACAACAGCCACGCCTGGGTTTCTGTCATGTCATTAGCTTATGGCAAAAAGGGCAAAAAAGCAAAAAGCCCGCGCAACGCGGGCTTTTTGGATTTTTAAGTAAGGGATTGCCTCAAGGTGTTCTCACATAGTCATAGAGTTTGACGCCTCGTTTGCCCTCGGTCACAATGGCATAGCTAATATAAGGGGTGGTGCGGAAAACCATGACATGGCCCACAGACTCCTCTGGCAAGGTGACCTGGGCTTCTGAGGGCTTGATAAGGGCCTTGAAGTCGCCTTTGGGGTGTTTGACCTCATCACGGATGGTTTTTTCCGGCCGGTTGACCTGGAAAACATCGCCAACCTGAATGCCATGCCGACTGCCCCGGTTGATGGCCACAACCTGGCGTTTGCCGGCCCGAAAAATGGCGTTGTTCAGGGCCACAATACGCACATTGTTGTCGTTGACCTTTCCGGGTTTGGGAAAGAAAAATGGATTGTACTGGTTATGAACCGGCGGCAGAATCAAATCTCCCTTGCGCACTTCCTGTTTGTTGTCGGTGATTTTTAGCGTGGTCACATCCTTGCTGGTACGGACTACGGTGGCGGTTGCAATATCGGCCACTTCATGCCCCAGAACCTTAACGTTTTCCCAGTAGGTGCGGTCGATATAGTTTTTCCAGAACCGGCTTAACACCCTGTCCAGGGTGTGGGGGCTGTCCAGGCGCCACTCTTTGCTACGGGTTTCACGGGCTTCGGACTCTTCCCAAGGGTAATGCAAGGGCACATCATAATAAGTGACGGTAGGGTGAGCGACGGTATATACCGCACCGGGACGGGCATTCAGGTTGCGTACGTAAATGTGATAAGGGGAAGCGCCCATAACATGACCATCTTCCAGGGCGACCACATAAGGAGCCGTGTCAATTTGCTCGTCGGACAAAATACGTAAATCTTCCAGAAACGGTTTGATCTCATCCAGCGGAATGGCGGGAATGGCCTGATTGTGGTCAATGGCGTGGGCTTTAGGGCCCAGCTTGACGGTGGGGTGTCCCCGTTCCAGGTGTAATTGCGGCTGGCCGTCCACATAAACCAGACTGATACGATCGCCAGGGTAAATCAGGTGAGGGTTTTTGATCTGCGGGTTGGCGTGCCAGACTTCCGGCCATAGCCATGGAGACTTGAGGAAACGGGCGGAAATATCCCACAAAGTATCGCCTTTTTGAACCACATACACATCCGGGTGTGACGGGTTGAGCTCAACGGCCTGGCTGCCGTTTGGTTCTTCTCCGGCCATAACGACCCATGCAGCCAGTAAAAACAGTGCCGCAATTAAATGTTGTTTTTTAAGCATCGCTAACAACCCTTTGATTTTTAAGTGAGTTTAGTTTAGCTATTTTGCCTGCGGAGTAAAACAAAAAAATGTGATACATCCTTCATATTGGCCGAAAAGTGGCCATTTTAGGCACAAAAATGGCATATGGCCAGCCCACATTCTTTTGTCAGGCGGAATCAGGTAGAATACAAGGGGCGACAAACAGGACAGAACCATGGCGATTTTGCCCATACTCACTTTACCGGACAAGCGCTTGCGCACAAAAGCCAAAGCCGTTGAAAAAGTGGATGACAGCATCCGTCAGCTGGTTGATGACATGCTGGAAACCATGTATGCCGCACCGGGTGTTGGCCTGGCCGCCACCCAGGTGGACCGGCATATTCGTCTGGTGGTTATTGACGTATCGGAGGAAAAAAATCAACCCTTGTGCCTGATTAATCCTCAGATCATACATTCAGAAGGGGAGCAGGTGTGTGAGGAGGGCTGTTTGTCAGTGCCGGATATCTATGCCAAGGTGAAGCGCGCCGAGCGCGTGCGTGTCACAGCGCAAGACAAAGATGGAAAACACTTCGAAATGGACGCCGATGGCTTGTTGGCCGTGTGTATCCAGCACGAGCTGGATCACCTGGAGGGTATTGTTTTTCTTGACAGGCTCTCGCCGCTAAAGAAAAAAATGGCCTTGAAGAAACTGCAAAAACAGGCCGTCGTGAGTAACCCTGTCTGAGGTCAAGGCGTGTTTTGCTCCAAAGCCCGCAATTCTTCCAGGCTGGATACACCACAACCCAAATCCCGAAGCAAGCCATTGGCGACGTTGTAAATCCAGCCGTGGACATGCAGAGTTTTCCCCGCAGCCCAGGCGCCATGCACAATGGTGCTGTGCCCCACGTTTTTGACTTGCTCGATAACATTCAGCTCGCACAGTCGGTCAAATCGCTGTTTTTCATCCAGTGGAGCCAGTGTTTCGGTATGAAAACGCTGGGTGTCCTTGATATGCAATAGCCAGTTGTCAATGAGGCCATGCTGCTGGTCTTCCATGGCCGCGCGGACCCCGCCACAGCCATAATGGCCGCAAACGATAATGTGCTTGATATCGAGAACCTCGACGGCGTATTGAATCACTGACAGGCAGTTAAGGTCGGTGTGCACCACAGAGTTGGCGATGTTCCGATGGACAAATATCTCACCGGGGGCCATGTCCACAATCTGATTGGCGGGTACCCGGCTGTCAGAACAGCCGATCCAGAGGTATTCCGGTGTCTGCTGTTGTGACAGTCGCTCAAAAAAATCCGGCTGTTCCTGGCGGATGGTTTCGGCCCATTGACGGTTTTTGTCAAACAAGGGTTTCAGGGATTTCATTTTTACTGCCTTTGGCCACAATCTGGCTTGCCAGTGTGCCGCTGACAAGCCCGCCGCATAGTATAGCCGATTTAATTTCAGGCTTTTTCTTGATTTCCCCTGTTCTTGTCGCCGGCGTTACGTATGGCTTCCAAGTTGTCGTTCATTTCATAGAGCACTTTGAAGGTTTCAAACCAGCCTTTAAGCGCCAGTAAGGCAATAGCCAGGGTGATAATGGTTAAAAACACACTTTCCCAGGGGAAGTTGGGGTCGGTCAGTGGCACGTCAAAAGCATGGTTAAACAGCACCCAGGCAGAACGGGCCACGATAAAGGCCAGCATGACCCAGAAAAGAAGGGAAACTGTGTGGATATCGGTTTTGACTTTCAGGTTAAAAACGTTTTTCAAGTTCATGCGTTCACCACCTCGGTTCATTAATATGGATAGTTTTTATATGAGGCCGGTCACAATACAAATCAACCCCGGAAAACACATAAAAGGCTTTTGCTGTGGCTGCGTTTATGAAATTTAGTTTTTATCAGAGGAGGGTGCACTTGAGTGTCGTGGTTGGCCGTAGAGCAGCCAGTGCATCAATGCGTCCATGATCTCGATGAACAGGCGCAAGATGACAAAAGCCCCCACAAAAAAGCTGATTGCCCAAAAAAGGCTTGACCAATCAAAGTGAGGCTGCAGGACCAGGCGCAGGCCAACAACAGTCCAGCGGAGATAACCCAGCAGAAAAAGCGCGGCTACCCAGGCGATCCAAAATAGCATCATCCAGTAAAGCCATTGCAAGGCAGTGGTGTAAAAGGGTTTGTCAATAAATAGAAAACGGTGAATAAGGTTTTTCATTGTTATGTGGTAAATGTGAGTTTAATAAAACCCTAACAGGAAAAAAACCAGATATCAACGCCCCCTTTTTACTGGCGGCGCTTTTTTCTGACAAACAGCCATAAGCCGCTAAGACTGAGGAACATCAGGGCCACAGCGGCAAAATCATTCAACCACCAGCTGCCCACCAGCCCGGCATGCCAACTGAAAATCAGTTTTTGCCAGCTTAACAGCCCTTTTGCCAAATGATTTTCCAGAATGACTCCGGTTGTGGATTGAACAGGTGCAGGAGAAGGGACAGCTTGGCTTATCTCTTGGGGAACAGATGAAAAAGCCAGCTGATGGGTATCAAAGCGCTGAACGGTGTCTTGACCCATCAGGAGTATATAACGGTAAGGCTGGTGCCAGCGAGCCTGTAACACCGGTGTTTTCAGGCCATCAACCTGATCAAGCTGCAAAAAAATCTCTCCGGCGGCATCCATCTGCCAGATTTGATCAGGAAAAATCAGCCATAACATTTTGTTTTGCCGGAGAACGGATACGGGTTTTTCAGGCAGCGACAAAGACTCTCCGTTGGTTAGCGGTAGTCGATAAATCTTGCCGCCAAACCCCTGAATGGTTGTGGCGCCATGGTTCGGATCGGTGTAAATCCATATCCTGGGCGTGTAGCCCTGGCTGGCCAGTAGCCAAGGCAGGTGGACGCTTTTTTTGTCCAGTCCCCAATCTTCGGCGTGTTGTAAAAGGATGCCGGTAAACGCCAGCACAAAGAGCCAGGCGGCGGCCGCCGCGCCAATCCAGCGGTGGCTTTTTCGAATCCAGCGGGTGTTTTTCCAGGGCATGACTGGCTCCGGTTTAGTTGTCAGATGCAGGAGAGTTGTTGATCCAGGAAGCGGCCAGCAAGGCGGTTGCGACTTGTTTCTTCAGGGCGTTTACAGACAATGTGGCGCCGCTGATCGTATCGATTTGCCGGTGAATACCGGCCAAGTCATCAGTCTGCATGCCTGCAAACTGCTGCAAAAACCAGTCCGCTTGAACCTCACCACCGCGAGACTCCCGGTAGGCAAGCACCCGAACACGATGAACTACGCCGTTTTTGATTTCCACCGCTGTGGTAATGGGGCGCTCCTTGCCAATTTCATTCAACAGCCAGACACTGTGGTTCGCATTGCCCCAATACCGCAGGGAACGGTGACGAAACGGGCGCTGCAATTGCTTTTGCAATTCTTTTCTTTGTTGCTCAGACAGCCATAGCCGTTGAGTTTTGGGGATATCGGGGCCAAAAGCCTGCCGCAAAAAAATGGTTAGCTGCTGTTTGTCATCTGTGGAAGATGCGGCAGCAAAGAGGCTTGTTCCCGGCAGACAGGCCGCCAGGAACAAAGCCATAAAAAACCGCTGATGAAACATGGTGCTCAAAATGAATAACCCACACCCAGATTGATGCCGTCATTATCACTGGCGCCGGACTGGTCTTGATAATCCAGTTTGAAAACCACCCGCGGATGCAGCCAGTAGTTCATTCCCAGGTTCCACTGTTTAATGGCGTCATCCTGATCGTCGCTGCCGGCTTTGTTATCCCAGACTGAATAACGGGCAAAAACACCCAGTTTATCCCTTTCGCCAAAACGCCAGGATGGCTCAAGGTAATACCCGCTTTGTTTTTCACGCCCTGGCGCCAATTCAGCCACCTTATTGTCCAGGCGCCATTGTGCCATGACTGCGCGTAACCCAAAGGGGCCATTGCGGTATTGCGCATTGGCCTCCAGCAAAGTGGCGGCAATGCCCAATTGACCCTGGGTAATGTCCTGTTGATGATGAACCGTGGCAGCCAATTGCAAGCCGTTAGTCAAACGATATCGCACGCGTCCGGTAATCGCACCCTTGTTAGAGATGGCATTGGCGACACTTTGCCGTCCAGAGCGAATCAAAAAGGCATTTGCCCCTTCAGTGGGCACATCCAGGCCGGAACTGAGTAACAAATCGGCTTGCAGCTGGCCATTAACCCGCCAGTGACCGCCCAGTCCGGCTTCGCGCCAGGTGGTGGGCAAAATATGCTTGGCGATGGGGTTTCTTTCCACGCCAAAAAAAGTTTCCGGCTCATGGGTTTCATTGATAATGCCCACGGGCATCAGGATCATGCCAGCGTTAGCCGTAAATTTTTCTGAAAGCCGATGCTCGATAAAAGCCTGTTCCAATTCCACGGCACCGGGTTTTCCGTCGGCAGCGTAAGCATGTTCCAGCTCAATCTCGGAGTAAAACCGGGTTTTGTCGCTGAAGTCGTGCCCCACAAACAGCACAAAACGGTGGAAATCAACTTCATTGCCGCGGTCGGTGTTGTTATAGTGCAGTTCGCCATATCCGCCCACGGTGGTGGCGCTGGCAGGGACGCTGGTGGTTTCCACAACCTCGGCCATGATATTGAGGCTTTCTTCCTGGGCGCCTAAATCCTGGCGGGTTTTGGCCAGTTGCTGTTTTTGTTGTTCGAGCTCGGCCTGAAGCGCTTCGATGGTGCGCTGTTGTTGCTGAATGATGCGCCACATGTGTTTGGGGTCGGGAACCGCCGTATTTTTTTCTGGTTTGTCTTGGGCCATGGCGGAGACCGTTAGTCCGCAGCATAAAACGGCCAAGAAAACGTCTCGAAACCGAGAAGAAAAAACCGGATGAATAGGCATTTTGTACTCCTTAATACAAGGTAAAATCTGGTTACTTGTGTGGCCAAAATCAGTGGAAAAGCGGTGCTACTGCACGCCGCAAAACCGGATTCTATTGCAAATGAGAATGATTATCAATAAAAAAAGAAAACAAATATCGGCTGGATTGCTTTTTTTTATTGCGCTGGTTTTTGCGGGGTGTGAAAAGCCTGCGGAAGTTGACAAGCCAGAAAATCCAGCGCCCGGACACCTGTTCAAACGCTCGTTTTTTGTCTTTGGCACCATATTGGATGTGTTGGTATGGACGCCGTCGACTGACACGCAGCCCCTGGAGGACGCGCTTGACCAGGTTGAGCAGACACTCAACGCCATGCACCACCAGTGGCATGCCTGGAAACCGGGGCGCTTGCAGAAAATCAACCAGGCCCTGCGGAGCGGGCGCGCGATGGCCCTCAATGCCGAAGAAAGCCGTTTTCTGGCTCGGGTCAAAGACTTGAGTCTGGCCAGTCAAGGTTTTTTTGATCCAGCCATTGGCGAGCTGGTGCATTTATGGGGCTTTCATGCGGATGAATACCCGCTTAGCAGCCCGCCACCTTCGCCGGAAGCTATCAAGGACTGGCTACAGCACCGACCTGGCATGCAGGATCTGATTCTGGAAAATGGCATGGCTCGCTCCCCCAATTCGCGTATTTGGCTGGACTTTGGGGGCGTGGCCAAAGGTCTGGCCACCGACATGGTGGTTGATATGCTGGCGGCAAGCGGCTTTCGTAATGTCATTGTCAATGCCGGCGGTGACGTGCGGGTGCGGGGAAAAAAAGGACAAACACCCTGGAAAGTGGCTATACGGTCACCTGGGAAAGATTGGGGAGGCCCGGTGCTGGGCGTAATTGAAAGCCAAGGTAATGAAGCCATTTTTACCTCCGGTAACTACCAACGGTACAGTGAATATCAGGGACAGCGGTATGCGCATATTCTCGATCCGTTCACTGGTTGGCCGGTGGACACGGTGGCCTCGGCAACAGTGATGGCGGCTAACGGCACCCTGGCGGATGCCGCGGCCACGGCCATGGTGGTGGCCGGCTGGGACAAATGGCCGCAGGTGGCCCGCTATATGGGTATTGATACCGCATTGCTGGTGGGGGAGAAAAACCGCTGCGAAATGACACCGGCCATGGCCACACGCCTGAAAGACTCGACTCTGGCTTGTCGCATCAGGAAGGCGGATACCGCGGCGACCGATGAACAAAAAACAAAGCCGTAAAAA
>Ga0256839_1000220_pt1 | contig 74731 bp, 59 predicted proteins | sample 354166metaG_FD_185968 | JGI IMG/M metagenome (GOLD analysis project Ga0256839, IMG submission 185968) | Hydrothermal vent microbial communities from Mid Atlantic Ridge, Atlantic Ocean - 354-166 | ecosystem: Environmental > Aquatic > Marine > Hydrothermal vents | place: Atlantic Ocean: Mid... | reverse complement strand
GATGAGCGTATTCATGATTTTTTTGTGCAGAGTCTTCAACTTGATACGTTCACGCTACAGTTGGAATACGAATAATCGGAAATTGATGGGGAAATTCGCTATTTTGAACTCCGAAACTTGAGTTATCTACCCTCCACACCCACACAACCCTTCCACCAGCTTCACCGCCCGCTCATGGTGACTGCCGCGCCAATAGATCTGGCCGCAATCAGGGCAGATGAGAAAATCGTCGTAGTACCGGCGGGTTTTAGGTTCCAGGCGTGATGCGATTTCCCTTTTTTCAACCCGTTCCAGCAGGCCGTTACAGCGGGTGCAACGGCTGAAGGGGCGCAGCAGTCGGCACAGGTCGAAACGTGCCACGACTTCGGCGAGCTGTTCACGGGGGTGATCGGCGCGGACGAAATAGCCATGGGTGATGATGCTGCGCCGCAGCAGCGCCCTATCCCGGGTCAGCAAAATGCGACGCTCCTGATGCGAGATCTGCGCCACGGTGGGATCGTCGTAGTCGTTACGGTAGAGGGTGTCGAAACCCAGCAGGCGCAGGTAGCGCGCCAGGCGCCCGAGGTTGGCATCGACCACGAATGCCGGTTCCCGCAACGGTGCCGGGCGCAACCGTATCAGCGGCGATATGTCGAAACTTTCGAATACCGGGTAGACGCTGATGTGGTCACCACCTTCGACACGCGCGGAGAAGTCGACCGATTCACCGTTGACCAACACCAGATCGACTTCGGTATGCGGCACACCAAAGGATTCGATCATGTCTTTGACTGATGCCTGACGCTCGAACTGATGGCAGAACGTCTGCCCACGTCGCTGCGGGGGCAGAAAGTCATTCAGCTCGGCGTAAAAGCGAAAACAGGCACAGGACATGGCGCTATTGTTGCCTCCCGCCACATGTTGAGGCATGTTCTACAGGTATCGTTTTCGGGAAACGCACCGTATGCACCTATTGTTGCTCGCTCTGTTCGTCATCCTGCTGGCCTGGGCACCGCAGTGGTGGGCGCGGACGACGTTCCAGCGTTACAGCAAACCACTGGATCGTATTCCCGGCACTGGCGGGGAACTGGCGCGCCATTTGCTCGACCGTTTCGAGCTGAACCACGTCAAAGTGGAACAGACGGAAAGTGGCGATCACTATGATCCCAGCTCCGAAACCGTGCGGCTCAGCCCGGACAATTTCAACAACCGTTCATTGACTGCGGTCGCGGTTGCGGCGCACGAAGTTGGACATGCGATTCAGCATGCCCGCAACGAACCGCGCTTTCATCTCCGCACCCGGCTGGTGCAGATTTCGCAATCCGCACAGCAGATTGGCGCCATCGCCATGTTTGCCGTGCCGCTGATCATGGCGGTTACCCATCGACCCCAGGCAGGCCTGCTGCTGGTGCTGCTGGGACTGATCAGCATGGGGAGCGCCACGCTTGTCCACCTGGTGACACTGCCCGTTGAACTCGACGCCAGCTTTGGCAAGGCGTTGCCGATTCTGCGCCGCGGCAACTATGTCGACAGCAACGACGAACACGCGGTTCAGCGCATTTTGAAGGCGGCAGCCTATACCTACGTCGCCGCCTCGCTCGCCAGCCTGCTCAATATTGGACGCTGGATTGCAATGCTGCGGCGGAGTTAGCGGCTAACGCATGCGTCTGGGAATAATCAGCTGAATCCAGCCCGGCTTGTCGATCCGGCGTATTTGACTGACATCGCCATCAGGCGGGATGCCAATACGGCTGCTCAATGCCTGACTGGCACTGAAAAACCGCACGCCACCGTTGTCGAACTGCTCGCGCTGTTCCTTCTTCGCTTTATAGCTGATGCTAACACTGCCTCGTTTTGGCACGGTGGTGATATCAGCAGGGTCAGCACCCTGAAACAGCACGTGCACGTAGTAGGCCTGTGGTGTCGCATTACGGCGGATTTCAAAGCGAAACGCATCGCCCTGTGCCAGCACAGGCTGAACCAGCAAAGCAGAAACGATCGAAACGAGAAAAAGAAAAAACGGCCAGCGAAAACATTTTGTGCTCATTGCCTGTCTCCAAATCAGCATGGATGGAAAACCAGAATGACTCCTATGGGATTCCCTGATCTCAGTCTACACTCTGTGACAGTGTCTCCCTATTGACTTATGTAGACTGGTTGGCCGATGACTACCCAACAGCAGTGGCAAAACCAATAACAAATCTGCCACCACCCTTACCACTCACGGAGGATCCAATGCTCAATAAACTCCTGCTTGCCCTGTTTATTCACTTTATCGTGGAGTAGTTCAGTGGTGATTGGTTCGAGGTCGTACGGTGGTTCCACGTCGCCTTGTCGGCGACAGGCCGGCAGGATGCCGGCGGTCCCGGGGACTGCGACTATTCCGTGAACAGCCATGTCGTCCAAGCTTCAAACAACGCGGCATTGATCGCGCCGACTGACGAGCGCGGTTCCAGTGACCAATTGAATACTGGTGCACCGTCGAGGCTACTGGCAAACCCGCCCGCCTCGGTAAACACAAGATGGCCGGCGGCGTAGTCCCAAAGGTTCGACCTGCCATGTAGATAGAGCTGCCCCCGCGCTGCCGCCAACCAGCACCAGTCCAGGGCGACCGATCCGAAGCTGCGCTGTGACGAATAGGGTGGCTCGATCGCCAGCCGTGTCGCCAACGCTTTGTCGAGGCGCTTGAAATCAACAATGGCAGTTGCCTGTGATATCTCGGGCGCAGCATCGGGCAACTGAAGCGGCTGCCGGTTCAGCCAGGCACCTGCCCCACGTTTCGCGCTGAAGCACTCCTCCCTGAGCGGATCATAGACCACCGCCATTTCAACCTGACCATCGCAAAGCAGCGCCAATGACACGGAGAAATAGGGAATGCCCGAGGCAAAGTTGCGCGTGCCATCGAGCGGATCGAGACACCAGACAGGCTCGCCAGATAACAGCAGCGCCTGCTGCTCCGCCGCACTCATCTCCTCGCCAAGAAAGGCCACCTCAGGCGCCAGCTGTTGCAACGAAGCGGCGATACTTGTCTGCATGGCCAGATCAGCCTCGGTGAGGATGCTACCGTCACGCTTGTAGCTGTGGCTGACATGGCGAAAACGCGGCACCAACTCCCGGCTGGCAGCGCTAGTGACGATATCTTCGAGCGAGGAGAGGGCGATAGATTCGATTTCCATTGCTGAATAATGAATGCCACAGCCCGTGCTGGCAAATTGTCCGCTCGATAGCTATGCCCAATCAGCGATCGAAAACCAGCGTTCCATCCAGGCTTTTCAGAAAGGCCACGACATCATCAATTTGCGCCGGCGTAAACGCCCGCCCCAGCTGATACTTGCTCATGATATGAACCGCCTCTTTCAGATCCTCGACCGCGCCGTTATGAAAATATGGCGCGGTTCTGGAGATATTGCGCAATATTGGTACGCGAAAATAACGCCGCTCCCCTCTGCCAAGAAACCCACCTTCGTTCGGGAATGGAAATGGCTCGTTGTCGAACACCTCGACAATAGGCCGGTGGAGTGGAAAACGCTGGATGCTCAACCCACCCAGGCCCGTACCAGCATGGCAGCCTTTGCAACCTTTTTGCATGAACAGGTTCAGGCCCCGCTTGGCGCTGGCCGACAACGCAGCATCATCACCCCGCAGAAACAGGTCGAAGTTGCTTTCGGTCAGTAACGTTCGTTCGTAAGCACCGATCGCCATCTGTACATTCTCAAAACGAAGACCACCCGCCTCTTCGCCGAACACCTGGTAGAAAGCATCGACATAGCGCGGTATTGCGGAGAGCTTCCGCACCACCTCATCGGGTGTCAAGTTCATCTCAAACGGTGCCTGAATCGGTCCCGCTGCCTGAGCCTCTACATCGGGCGCACGACCATCCCAGAACTGACTGCGGGCGAGCGCCGCATTCAATACCGTAGGGGAATTGAGGTGCTGCGGGTTTCTCAGGCCATGAAAACCAACCGCGGTCGGCAGATTATCGTCCCCACCCTCCGCAAGAATATGGCAACTGGCACAACTCACGCTGTCATCGCGCGACAGAATTGGGTCGTTGAAAAGCATTTTGCCAAGCGCGATCTTTTCGGGCGAAAGCCGGTTGTCATCCGTGTCAACCAAACCCCGCAACGCATCGAAGGTCTCGGGAACCGGTTTCAGGCCAACATCCAGCGCCCACGCTCTGAGCTCGCTATCGTCGAGCTGGCGCAATGGCCGCTCCGGCAACGAGAAGACCAGTCCGTACACGACCATGACAACGGAAAAGAAGATCAGTATCGGGTGACGGGCAGCAAACATAGGACTCCCTGCAAAGACTGGCAGCACGCCAAGCCACTAACATGCATAAATAATACATGTTACTCTTTTTCCAACCATTGACCCGAATCAAGCCTGGAACTGGTAAATGAAACGTAGCCAACAACTCCATCCGCTCTCGATGGAGCACCACCTCTCGCTGGCGCTGGCGAACAAGGCGATCAAAGCCGCCCGATCCGGCGATGAGGTCGCAATGCAACAGCTCAGCAAAGAAATCGCCGCCGACTTTCCCACCCGCTGGGACAAGCACTTTCAGAACGAGGAAACGACAATATTCAGCATGCTCGAAGCACAGCACGATGGCCCCGCTAACATGACTGCTGAGCTACGACGCCAGCACGATGAAATGCGGAAAATGGCGACACAACTGGGCGCAGGAGATACCAGTGTGCTGGAAGACTTCGGCATACTGCTGCGGGATCATACCCGCATGGAAGAGCGTGAACTGTTTCCAATTGCGGAAGAAAAACTCACCCGCAGACAGCTTGATGAGGTATTGGAGCAAACCCAATCCGCGGAGGACTGAACATACATCCCGCTCCCGGTTCCGCTCCCTTCGACTCCGCTCAGGGACCACCCCGCCTTGGCAATCCTCTACCGATCCACAGCTCCTTCCAGCCCCTTCAGAAACTCCCCGACTGCTTTGCCAGCCTGTTCTGGTGTCATTTCATCCACACCTTCGAGCGCACCACCCACGCCTTCGAGCTGGCCTCCCATCTGCTCTACTTGCAATTGCATTTGCTGCATCGCGCGCTCTGCCGACAAGTTGAGTAGCAGGATCACCGCAGCGAGCACGCCGAAAACGATTGCCGCCAGTTTCGCAGCAATACCATGCACCTCGGTGCTGGCGACGTACATCAGATAGAACGACCACAGCACTTTGACGATGGAGCCGAGGTAGGGGATGAAAGCCAGCAGCGTGGTAAACGGCATGATCGCGGCGGCATAGGCGACACAACGATAGGCCGTTTCGAAGTTTTTCTCCGATCCCATCAATTTCCAGATCACGAACATGATCGCGGCACCGATAAACGAGCCGATCAGCGCCATGATCGGCAGCATGATCACCGCACCGGCGCCGATGGCCATTCCGGCCCCCGGTCCACCCCATGCGAGTGACAGCAACGCGATGATAATGCCGGATACCACTGCCATGACCAGCATGAAAATCACTGGCGCGGCAAAACCACCACTTTGCGGCATCGATCGATAGAACCCGACCGGATCGAACACTACCCGTTTGGCTGTTTCAAGAATCGCTGGAAGAGATGCATCAGACATTGGCCATACCCCTATTGTTGTGTTTGGTACTCACCCTCATTATAGACCCCATTCGCGACAAGGAATCCATGCCTGCCATCGATGTCCGGACGTACCGCCGGGTGCGGCGATGAATACCACAGCCCGGTGACCACCTATACTTGAAGTATTACCTTCACATAAAGCGGTAAAGCACTGTAGTCAAAAGTGTTGATCTAATTTCACCGCAAACAGATCGGCGCCTGCAGCAACCCGACCCGTCTGTCACCGGATTTCGCTGGCAGGTGCCACCGTGTAGCAACTTGACTTGAAGCCTCGTTGCTGTGCGGATTTTTCAGTACACGCCACAGCCGCGAAACATCTTTTTTCCGTTTGCAATCAAACCGGCGACTAGGGTATTTTTACAGGCCGCACATCATACTTACAGCACTTCGGGAATGTAGCAGTCCACAGATTCAAAAAGCACCCACCCCATGCAAGCAGCAAAATCCGCAGTGGGTCACAAAACATGGCTGCATCGGCTGTCTGATCGTCCCGAAGTCAATATAACGCAAGGGGAATCCAATGGATTTAGCTCGCAAACTCGGTCTCGACGACAATGGCCTGCCGGTCGAGGAAAACCGCAAAAGACTGCATCTCTATATCAATCTGGTGCTCGCCGCTTCTGGCCAACCCCCATGTGGCCTGACCGATGAGACCGAACTGATCGCCACAGCCCAGGACCTGCTTCAGTCCTACCGCGAAAAAACCCGCCTGCTGGCATCACACCTCTGCCCCGCCGATCAGCGCATCCAGGACTTCCTCAATCGCTACCTCGCCGACAGTGGCGCTGAAGCATCCCTGAGCTACCCACACTGACCTTCGTCCTCGACCGCTACGGTATTGCCCGCGAGCTGTCGCTGCCGGTCGATGGTGACGAGTTCAAATCCGACATCGTCTCCAGCTATCGCATCGCCCAAGGCGTACTGCACAACCCCGCCAGCGATCGTCGAACCACCAAGGGTTCATTTCACATTGCCGATGGCGGCCTGCCGATTCCCGGCGACAAGAAAACGGTGCCGCGCAAGGTGTTCGCCTATATGCTGGACAAGGCGCTGCAACCGCCCGAGGAACTGATGCTGCTGCCTTTCAGCGCCAACCAGGCCGAACCCAGCCGGATGTTCGTCTCACTATTGTTACGCCCGATTGTCTGCCCGGAGATCCCCGGTGTCGAGGCGGAAAAGAACATGGAAATCCGTTTCTTCGCACCCGGCAATCTGGTCAGCAATCTCGATTTCGTCGAGAGCATTTTTGGCAACGGCGGCAACCCCAATCTGGCGGAGTTCGACGCCGCCCTCGATGTGGAGCACTGGACCGGCCACACCGGCTGCGTAATTCTGGCGCCGCATCTGGTCAACCTTACGAAAAAGGAAATCGGTCTGCCACACTGGAACGATGCTACCGAGCAGCAACGCGCTGAGGGCATGTGCTGGGTCGAGGAAGACGAACGCTATAACGATGGTCAGGCATTCAAGATCACCGCCCGTGATGAATCGGGCGTGATCGTCACACTGGTGGCCGATAACTATTTTGGCTACTGCAAGAAAGAGGTCAAAACCCAGATCAGCTTCGCCGCCAATCTCTACGGCCTCGCCGAGGAAGAACACGCTGGCGGCGCGTTGGCCTTCAAGCGTCGCAATCATGGCGAAGAATACGGGGTCGACAGTGATACACGCCAGCGAGGCTTCGGCTTCAACGAACTCGCTGCCCGCTATGGCGAGATCATGGACGTGCAGCCCGAAGGCTATGGCATCGACAAGCGCTACCCCAGCATCTACTACGTGCCACAGGATCTGCGCATGGATCTGAACAAGCAAAAGATCACCTGGTGGCGTGACGACGGCACCAAGGCACAGATCCGCCTCCAGCCCGGCATCATCTACATGCAGCCCAACGGCTACAAGATCGAGATGGTGAAACACCCCGGCGCACCCTCCTGGCGGCTGATTGGCACCGAACCGGAAGGCACCTTCTGCCACAAGCCAAGCACCGTCTCCGGTGGTGGCAAGTCGGAAATCTCCAAATCGCTGAACGATGCCGTCATCTATGGCCCAATGTTCGTCGATGATCTGGAGAAGGATCTGGACAAGGTCCAGGAAATCTTCGACTACGATTACAGCAAACGCTTCAAACCCGGCTTCGAGGATTTAGACCGCGACCCAACCCGTCAACCGCTGAGCCCGGATCGCAGCCTCGGCTCATTCATCAAATTGCTGATGCCGTCGGAGCACTGTACCGATGAATACAATGAATGGGTTAACAGCCTGCCACAGCGCATTCATGCATTGGCATTTCTAATCAAGCGGTTCTACCGCCAAGAGTGGGGTGACAACTGGCGCGAACACCTGTCAGTGGACGAAATCGATGGTCACCCGGGCCACGAGCTGAAGCTGAATGACCGCCATATCGTCGGCACCTACCTGCGGGTGGGTTTCGATACCGACCACAAGTGGCGCACTTTCAAGGTACGACAAGACTTCATCGCTGCCGAAAAGATCCAGATGGAGGACGATATCAGTGCCTCGATCGTCGTGCCGGCACGCCTGATCACCCGCTGCGGCCCAACACTCGACCCCGAGGCCAGTGTCAAGCTTGTCACCAACTGCGAGAACCGGCTGTTCCAGCGGCCCGACGACGCCATCATCCCCGGCTACGACAAGCAGACGGAAAAGGACATGGCCGGCAAGGGGAATTTCATCGCCAATTACGAACCACTCAAGGGCGATAAACTGGCCGATGTAGTCGAGGATGTCTTCACTTTCAACAGTTTCACCGAGCCGATGCGCAAGCTGTTGAAAAAAGCGCACAAAAAAGGCAACAAGTACGTCGTGTCTTCGGCACACCCCCGGCTGGTCGATGGCAAGCCATCGAAGAATCCCCGCTACTTGCAGATCCGCCCGGACCTGGTCAATCCGGTGCGTAAATATGCAGCGATGATGGGCGCCAGGCTGCAACGCAAGCTGCCGATGGATCAACTGCTCTGCAACCCCGTCGATGCCGTACTGGCCGGGCGGCGCAACAATCCACCGGAACCGGGCATTCGCCCACTGGCGGTCTATAACCCGATCCACTACCAGGAGTTGCCCGAACTGTTCATGGACTTCGTCTGCTCACTGACAGGCAAGTCACCCAGTACGACCGGTGCCGGCAGCGAAGGGGCGCTCACCAAAGGACCGTTCAATGCACTGCGGCCCACAGCCGACCTCAACAATGCCCTGGTGTCGTTCATTCTGACCGGCTACCCCGGCTTTTCCAGCTCGGCGGGATACATTGGACCCAACGTCAAAGTCGAGCACGACGTGAGTCTGCTGATTCCGGAGATCTGGACCCGGCTCAAGGGCAGGGAGCGGGACCCGGATTTTCTCATCGAAAACGAATATCTCGAACCGCTGGAAGACTTTCAGTACAAAGGCCGCACGGTACTCGCCAGCCGCCTCGGCTATCGCATTACCGAGCGTTTCGTGCGCGATTTCATGGGTAAGATCTTCGACAACCCCAACACCGTGTTCACCGAAGAGATCCTGATGCCGGAAATACAAGACATGGACTGTTTCGTCGATGGCATCGAGAACATTGTCGAAGCACAGCGCAAAGTCGCCCAACGTTACATCGACGACGGCAGCATCGATGATGCCTGCCCACCACTGCGTGCCCTGCTCTACCTCATGGCCGAGGGGCATTTCCAGGGCAAAGACGTGCACGACCCAGAAATCCGCCTGATGTTCAGCCGCGAATACCTGTTGGAATCCGACTGGTATCAGGAGCGTCTGCAGGTCAAGCAGCAGCGGGAGATTGCGCTGTGGCAGCGGCATATTACCAACCTCGAGGCATTCATCGCCCGGCCGCACTACGCCGAAGTCGTCAAACGCATGGATCTCGAAGCAAGGCTGGAATGCGCCCGCGGCAAGCTGCAACAGGTGGAGTCACAGGAGTATCTCGACAGCCTCGTTGGCACGATCGGCGCCGACCCGCTGGCCCCCGCGCGCGAAGGTCAGCAACAGCAGGAGTACCTGGAGCGGCGCATCGCCTGAACCACCCTCCCCTGCCGGATAACAAACAAAAAAGGGCTGATTAATCAGCCCTTTTTCGTTTCGTCAAAAACACTTGGAGCATAGTCAGCGACCGCTGCTTCGCCCATTGTGCTTGATATTCCCGTTCATTCTGCGGTAGTAGTCCTCAGCAACCCGCGTCAGACGCAGGGAATCGCTCAACCCTGTTGGATGCGTAGATTGCAACACTGTCATCAAATAGTCCCAACAGTTACCACCCCACACAGCATCACAGGCTTCTGTTTCTTTCATTTCTCTTCCCCGGCTAAATTCGTAAACGAGTGAAACTGCCACTCTTCTTTGCAAGCTTGCTCCGACGGTAGAACGAGTGCCGAGACCAACACAATAAGACTTTTTCCTGAACAACCACCAGTACGATCGGTAGTTACCCCAGGCCACCTAAAACCATCTGCTGACTAACATCACACCGTCAACCCAGCCGGGTGTCATCAAGCTGTCATATTCAAGCCCGACAATCTCCCCATCGAATTTGTCCAATGAGGAAGTCAATCAATGAAACACGCTACTGCTATCACCGCCGCGTTCGTTACCCTGACCGCGGCTTCGTCCCAGGTATCGGCAGCAGGCCGCGATCACATCGAAATCGTCGGTTCATCCACTGTCTACCCTTTCGCAACGGTAGTCGCCGAGACTTTCGGCAACAAAACCAAATTCAAGACACCGAAAATCGAATCCACCGGTTCCGGCGGCGGCTTCAAGCTGTTCTGTGCAGGCAACGGCATCAAGACACCGGATATTACCAATGCCTCACGCCGCATCAAAAAGAGCGAGTTCGACAAATGTGCGAAGAACGGTGTGAACTCGATCACCGAAGTACAGATCGGCTACGACGGCATTGCCATTGCCAACGCAAAGGAGGGGCCACAGTTCAACTTGAGCCTGCGTGACGTCTTTCTGGCGCTGGCCAAGGAGGTTCCCGGTACTGAGCCAGGCCAGCTCAAACCCAATCCCTACAAGACCTGGAAGGACGTCAACCCAGCGCTTCCGGCTGTGAAGATCGAGGTGCTCGGGCCACCACCCACCTCCGGCACCCGCGATGCTTTCGCAGAACTGGCAATGGAAGGCGGCTGCAAGACATTCGGCTGGATCAAGGATCTCAAGGCAGCCTCGAAAAAAGCCAAGAAAGCCGGTGACAAGGACAAGGCCAAAGCACTGAAGCAGCAATATAAGGGCATCTGCCACACCGTTCGCGAAGATGGCGCCTATATCGAAGCTGGTGAGAACGATAACTTGATCGTGCAAAAGCTGGAAAAGAACCCGAATGCACTGGGCATCTTCGGCTTCAGTTTCCTCGACCAGAACGGTGACAAGGTCAAAGGTGCACAAGTCGATGGCGTCGAAATCAGCTTCGACAACATCGCGGATGGCAAATACCCTGTGTCACGGCCACTGTTCTTCTATGTGAAGAACGACCACGTTGGCAAGGTACCAGGCATCAAGGAGTATATTGTCGAATTCACTGAAGAGGACACCTGGGGACCCGATGGCTACCTGACCGAAAAGGGGCTGATCCCGCTGGGTGACGAACAGCGCGCACAGATGGCCAAAGATGCACGTGCATTGAAGCCACTGAAGCTGGGTAACGAGTAGGCACTGCGATAAAATCGCAGTTCGAATCGAAACGGAGCGCAATGCGCTCCGTTTCACTGTGTTTAGCCCGGATTTTTCACCAGATGGCGAGAGGCTAGCGAGGGTTCGCCAATCCGGTGAGAAATGCGGGCTAGATTTCCAGCCTCAAGGGTTGTCACAACATGCCAATACAAACCATCCTGATCACACTGGTGGCACTGCTGCTATTCGGCTATTTTCTTGGCCGCAAGCGTGCCTTGCGTGTCTCCGACAAGGCAAAAGGTAACCGCGGTCTGCATTCTTTGCCGGCTTACTATGGCTATATGGTCGCCATCTGGGCTGGCATCCCGGCGGTGATTATCCTGCTGCTGTGGACATCGTTTCAGACCCAGATCATCACTTCTCTGACGGTCGCAAGCCTCCCCGACATCATGCAAGGCCAATCTACCGATCAGCTTGGCCTGACCGTCAACGAAATCGTCAATCTTGCCGAATCAGGCGATATCAGCGCCGAGGAAGACCCGGCGAAACAGGCAGCAGCGCAACACTATCTCCGCCTCAAGGCCATCAGCAGCCAGGCGAAGGCGCTGGTCGTCGTGGTCGCTGCACTCATCGGCATGCTCATTGGCTTGCGCCTGGTAAAAGCCGATACACGTGCCCGCAACAAAGTCGAAACCGTCATACGTTGGGCAATGATCGGCTGCGCCGCCGTTGCCATACTGACAACGATCGGCATCGTGTTTTCGGTGTTGTTCGAGGCGCTGCGGTTTTTTCAGTCAGTATCGCCCTTCGAGTTCCTGTTTGGCCTCAACTGGAGTCCACAGACCGCGATACGTGCCGACCAGGTGGGCAGCTCTGGCGCGTTTGGTGCCGTGCCGCTTTTTGTCGGCACCTTGCTGATTTCCTCCATTGCCCTGCTGATCGCGGTGCCTCTCGGGCTGATGTCGGCAATATTTCTGTCGGAATATGCTACGGCCAGAGTACGTACCATCGCCAAACCGGTGCTGGAAATACTGGCCGGCATTCCAACGGTCGTCTATGGCTTTTTCGCTGCACTGACGGTAGCGCCTTTTATACGCAATCTGGGCGAAGCAATAGGATTGAATGTGGCCTCCGAAAGTGCGCTGGCCGCTGGCCTGGTCATGGGCATCATGCTGATCCCATTTGTCTCGTCCCTGTCGGACGACGCAATCTCAGCAGTGCCCAGAGCAATGCGCGATGGCTCATTGGGCCTTGGTGCAACCCGTTCCGAGACCATCAAGCAGGTGATGATTCCGGCTGCACTGCCGGGTATTGTCGGCGGTATTTTGCTGGCCGCCTCGCGTGCGATCGGCGAAACCATGATCGTCGTAATGGCGGCTGGCCTGTCTGCCAATCTGACGATCAACCCGCTAGAAGCGGTCACCACAGTGACGGTACAAATCGTTACCCTACTGACGGGCGATCAGGAATTCGACAACCCGAAAACGCTGGCGGCCTTTGCGCTCGGCCTGGGGCTGTTCGTCATTACCCTGCTACTCAACATCATTGCACTGCACGTCATTCGCAAGTACCGGGAGCAATACGAATAACATGAGTACCATTTCCAGCAAACAGAAGATCGAAGCGAGCCTGAAAAAACGCTACGCCCGCGAACGCCGCTTCCGGCTCTACGGCGTCGTTTCGATCAGCATCAGCTCCCTTTTTCTGATGGTGTTGCTATTCACCATTATCAGCAAAGGCCTGCCCGCTTTTCAGCAGACATGGATCAACCTCGATGTCACATTGAGTCCGGCGCTGCTTGGCGTCGATGCCAATGCAGACCCTGAAGCATTATTTTCGGCCAAGTACGCAAAGGTCATCAAAGCGAGCCTGAAAGAGATGTTTCCCGGCGTGAAAGGACGCAAGCAGAAACGTGCGCTGAAAAATCTGGTGAGTAACTCCGCCGCCTGGGATCTGCGCGACAAAGTGTTGGAAAATCCGAAGCTGATCGGCACGACACAATCCTTCTGGTTTCTGGCCAAGGACGATATCGATGTTTTCATGAAAGGCGGGATCGACCGCAACCTGCCGGAGTCCGACCGCCGCATCAAGGACTATCAGCTCGAATGGATCGACAAGCTGATTGCCGAAGGGCGGCTGGAGAAACGCTTCAACACCACGCTGTTCACCGCTGGCGACTCCCGTGAGCCCGAACAAGCGGGAATGCTCGGCGCCATCATGGGTTCATTTTTCACCATGCTGGTCACGCTGTTGCTGTCATTTCCGATCGGGGTCGCAGCGGCAGCCTATCTTGAAGAGTTCGCACCGCAAAACAACCGCTGGGTCGATTTTATCGAGATAAACATCAACAACCTCGCCGCCGTGCCATCGATCGTTTTTGGTCTACTCGGGCTGGCCGTGTTCATCAATTTCTTCGGCGTGCCACGTTCGACCCCACTGGTTGGTGGCCTGGTGCTGACACTGATGACCCTGCCAACCATCATCATCGCCAGCCGCGCTGCGATCAAGTCGGTGCCACCTTCCATCAAGGAAGCGGCCATCGGCCTTGGTGCCTCCCGGGTGCAAACCCTGTTTCACCATACCCTGCCGCTGGCGATGCCCGGCATTCTGACCGGCACCATCATAGGCATGGCACAAGCACTCGGTGAAACCGCACCACTGCTGATGATCGGCATGGTCGCCTTCGTCGCCGATGTACCAGGCAGCATCGTCGATCCCGCCACGGTCATGCCGGTACAGGTTTATTTGTGGTCGGACAGCCCGGAGCGCGCCTTTACCGAACGCACCTCAGCGGCCATCATGATCCTGCTCGGGTTTCTTGTCATCATGAACTCGGCCGCCATCTGGCTGCGCAAAAAATTCGAGCGTCGCTGGTGATCGACAGGCGCACAACCATTCAACTAAATTGTGGACACAGACAATGAGTGACGTACTTCCAACCCTGCCCGGCTTGTCAGCAACAGGTGATAACGCTGATACACAGCCATTGCCGGTGGAAACCCGCGATGAATTCGACGTCGAAATTTCCGGTACCGTCGGCAAACCGTTCGTCGACAACCCCAAAATGGCTTCGCGGAACTGCAATGTCTACTACGGTGACAAACAGGCCATTTTCGATGTCAACCTGGATATTGGCAAAAACGAAATCATTGCCATGATCGGGCCATCGGGCTGTGGTAAGTCGACCTATTTGCGGGTGCTCAACCGGATGAATGACACTATTCCCGGCTGCCGCGTCAGCGGCGAGCACACACTCGATGGTGAAGACATCTACAGTCCCGATCAAGACCCGGTACTGCTAAGGGCACGCGTCGGCATGGTATTCCAGAAACCCAATCCGTTTCCCAAATCCATCTACGATAATGTCGCCTACGGACCACGCCTGCACGGGCTTGCACGTAGCCGTACCGAACTCGATGAAATCGTAGAAAAAAGCCTGATGCGCGCTGGCTTGTTCAAGGAAGTGAAGGATGACTTGCAAAAACCGGGCACCGGCCTGTCAGGCGGACAGCAGCAGCGGCTCTGTATCGCCCGCGCAATCGCCGTCGACCCCGAAGTCATTTTAATGGACGAACCCACATCGGCGCTGGACCCGATTGCCACAGCCACCATCGAGGAGCTGATGGACGAGCTGAAAAGCCGCTATACCATCGCCATCGTCACCCATTCGATGCAACAGGCGGCACGCGTCTCCCAACGCACCGCCTATTTTCACCTCGGCAAGCTGGTGGAGGTCAACCCCACCGACCAGGTATTTACCAATCCGGAACACAAGCTCACCGAAAACTACATTACCGGGCGATTCGGCTAGTCTCAGACGAGGATTATATTCATGGAAATCGGACATCATATTTCACAACGCTACAACCAAGAGCTCGAGGATATTCGCACCCGGGTGTTGAAAATGGGTGCACTGGTGGAGTCACAGGCTGAAGAAGCCGTCAAGGCATTGCTCGAACGTGACGGCAAACTGGCCAAAAAAGTCGCCTCTTCAGACTATAAAATCAACCGCCTGGAAGTGGAGATCGACGAGGAATGCACTCAGGTGATTGCCCGCCGCCAACCGGCGGCCAGCGACCTGAGGTTGGTCATCGCTGTCGTCAAAGTCATCACCGATCTTGAGCGGATTGGTGACGAAGCGGAGAAAATCGCCACCTACTCCATCAAATTGGCCAAAAAGCCGCCAATCTCTGCAATGCACAGCACGCTCTTGCACTTGAGTGAGCTGGTGCTGAGCATGCTACACGATGCACTGGATTCGTTCGCCAGAATGGATACCGACAAGGCGCTCGAAGTCATTTCCCGCGGCAGCAATATCAATAGAGAATTCGACGACCTGTCACGACTACTGATCACCTACATGATGGAGGACTCTCACAATATCAAACGCGCATTGCGCGTTATCTGGTGTGCACGATCACTCGAACGCATTGGAGAGCACTCTCGCAATATTTGTGAGTATGTGATATTTCTCGTCAAAGGAAAGGATATTCGCCATACGGATCTCCAGGAAATCCTGGCGGAACATTTTCCCGACGACGATAGCGACTGAAGCTCACCACCATGTTGACCATCCTGATCGTCGAAGACGATGCTGCCATCAGCGAGATGTTGCAACATTTTCTGGCAACAAAAAAGTTTGCCGTGCTGATCGCCGATAGCGGCAAGGCGGCCTTCGACCAGTTGGCGGAACGCAATCCTGATCTGGTGCTGCTGGACTGGATGTTGCCAGACTTCAGTGGCCCCGATCTGCTGAAAATGATGCGAGGGAATGCTGCCCAAAAAGAATTACCGGTCATCATGTTGACGGCGCGCAGCGAAGAGGAAGACAAAATCAAAGGGCTGGAGACCGGCGCCGATGACTACATCACCAAACCATTTTCGCTGCAGGAATTGCTGGCACGCATTCACGCGTTACTGCGCCGCAGCCAGCGCCTCGATGCGAACAAATGCATTCAGGTTGGAACGCTGTCTCTCGACCCTGAGAACAGAAGCGTCACCGTTGCCGGGGAGCCCATCAGTATCGGCCCAACAGAATTTCGTCTGCTGCATTATCTCATGCGAACACCCGGTCGCCTGCACAGCCGCGCCCACCTTCTCGACCATGTCTGGGGACAGGGTAGCTTCATCGAAGAACGCACCGTCGATGTACACATTCTACGCCTGCGAAAACTGCTGAAAAAACACGGCATCGACAACCTCATCGAAACGGTTCGCGGGGGCGGATACCGCCTTAGAGAGACGGATCATGGGGCGTAAGCATGGATAGCAGCTACTGGCGCATCGAACGTTGGCGCCTGTTTCTGGTGCTGTTCCTCGCCCTGCTCGGTGGCTTGGTGAGCGGGCACTGGGCGATCAGCATGGCAATAGCACTGGCCGGCTATATTGGCTGGCTACTATTCAAGTTGCGGGAACTGGTTGCCTGGCTCGAACAGGGTGCTTCCCCGTTGCAGGTTCCCGACAGCAACGGCATCTGGGAACGCATCAGCTTTTATATCCAAGCGCTGCAAAAGAAGAGCGAAAAACGCAAAAAAGCCATGAGCCGGCTGCTCAAGCGCAGCCAGGGTATCGTCGGAGCCTTGCCCTATGCCGCTGTTCTACTCAACAAATCGAATGAAATCGAGTGGGCCAACCAGGCAGCACAGCACTCCCTGAACATCAGCAACAAACGAGACCGCGGCCAGCGGCTCGAAAATCTGTTGCGCCTTCCCGAAGTTTATACATTGTTAAACGAAAACGCGCGACGGGAAATCGAGCTAGTCTATCCACCGGGCAGCGGGTATCACCTCGCGATACAGATTATTCCGATCAAAAAGGGGCCGCGCCTGCTGATCGCACGCGATGTCAGTGAGCATGTACGCCTACAACAGATGCGACGAAATTTTATCGCCAATGCCTCCCATGAGCTGCGCACACCACTAACTGTCGTTAGCGGCTACCTGGAAATGATGCAGCAAGACGAATCCTTGCCCGAGCATTTACATCAACCCGTCGATGCAGCATTGAATCAGGCACACCATATGCAGCAGATTATCGAAGATCTATTGATACTATCGCGTCTGGAAAGCGCCAACCCAAATCTTGATGACATGGAGGTCATCGACATGCCTGCACTGCTGCACAAGCAGTGCCTCGATACAGCAAAACATCTCAGTGCCAGCAGTCATACCATCGACAGCGATATCGACCCTGCACTGCACACCAAAGGCATTCCAGCCGAAATCACCAGTGTCTGCAATAACCTGGTCAGCAACGCAATTCGTCACACACCGCCGGGAACTCACATCAGGATCACATGGCAAAAAAATCCTGAAGGCAATGCCTGCCTGAGCGTCATCGACAACGGCGAGGGCATCGCTGCCGAACACATCCCGCTCCTGAGCGAACGCTTCTACCGTATCGACAAGGGACGTTCACGAGAAACAGGCGGCACCGGCCTGGGTCTTGCCATCGTACAACACATCATGCAACGCCATGCTGGCCGCCTTTTCATCGAAAGCACAGTGGGCAAGGGGTCGCGCTTTTCTGCCTGTTTTCCGGTGGCGATAGTGGATGTGAATGATAGTGACCCTGAATAGCCCGTAAGTACTCAGCGCCCCACTCAAAATGGCGCCGCAACAGTAAACATCCGCCACTCCCTCGATACCGGATGCATGAATCCCAGCTGCTCCGCATGCAGCATCATGCGCGTCGCCGCTGCCCTGCCATAGAGTTCATCGCCCACGATCGGGGCATTCAACCCTTCGGGATGCGCCGCATGCACCCTGAGCTGATGGGTTCGTCCGGTCTCGGGGAAAAAATAAATTCGGACTCTGCCGCGCTCGCGGCTGAGCACCCGCCACCGGGTCACCGCCTTTTTGCCATATTGTCGGCAGACAACCTGCCTTGGCCGGTCGCCGAGATCGACACGAAGCGGCAGGTCGATCACACCTTCCGCGCCTTGCGGAACCCCATCCAGAATGGCGACGTAACGCTTTTCCACCCGACGCTGCATGAATTGCTGCTGCAACGCCTTGTGGATCTCCGAGCGCAGCGCCACCAGCAGCAGCCCGGAGGTCGCCAGATCGAGCCGATGCACCAGCAGCGGGCCAGTGGCATGCGGAAACATTTTCCGCAGCCGCGTCTGCACGGCATCCTCAACCTCTTTGCCCGGGACAGACAATAAACCCGTCGGTTTGTTGATCAGCAACAGATCATCATCCTGGTAGATCACGTCGAGCGCCGCATCGGGCGCTAACAGAAAAGGCTTCGGCTCGGGTTCGAGATCGACACCGCGCAACATGAACGGCAGAATCGGTCGACATTTGCCGCGGCAAGCCGGGTAAAACTGACCATGATGGCGCACACCAGCCGATGGCGGCTTCCCCCACCAGAACTCCGCCATGGCCAGCGGTTTCATTTCCCGGCTGACCGCATAGTGAATCAGCTTGGACCCGGCGCAGTCCCCTGCCCCACCTGGCACCGATCCCTCGGGATAGAACATCCTCAACGGCTGTGTTTCTCCGAGCGCATTTTTCAGTATATAGCCATCAAAAACCTGCTGCTGAAGGTCGTTAGACAGCGCCTTGCGCGCCTGTTCGAGTGTGGTGATTTCCTGCTGTCGCGTATCAAGTTCGGCAGCGACATCGGCAAGCTGACGGTCCCAGTGCTGCTTTAGCTGCTTTTTCCGCTGCTTGTCCTGCTGGCTCTGCCGTGCCAGCACTGCCAATTGCACCTCACGTTCCGCCGCATTTTCCAGCATGACCACTGACTTTCGCTCCCGGTGACGCCTTTGCCGCCTTTCCTGATGCTGCATTCGGCACTGTGCAATTTCCGCCTCGGCAGTTGCACGGATTTGCTCTCGCTGCTGCATCAAGGCCCCCAATTCCGGGGCATTACGCAGTTCCCGAAGACGCCTGTTCAAGGTCTTGAGCGCCTGCTCGCCGGGGTCGAGAAAGGCGCTGCGCGCGGTGACAGAGAAAATGGGGGGAACAAATCCGGGCTGCGCCCATTGCCCACCGAGCATGCCGGAAAACCCGGCCAGATAGCCTATGCGATGGCGCTGAGTAACAACCACCAACACACCAAACATCTTGCCTTCACCAGTCTCAAGCCCGTGATAATCACGCCGCAACCGTTGCTGCAGATCCAGCGCCGCACAACGGGCAAGCGGATGTGGCAGCGCAGCAAACGGCGACGGAAAAACCGGCGGCGCATCCGGCAACGGCATACCCGGCGGAAATTCGTGAAAACGGTTCATGCTGCTATGATTTCGGCACTTTCAATGTGACGGGTCTGGGTCATGGACAATCTGCAACAAACGATCGCACCTTTTCTCGACATGGTATCAAGCCAACCATGGCTCCAGGCGCTGGTAGTGGTTGCCGCTACCCTGCTGCTGGCCCGGCTAGTGACCATTATCGTGCTCGGGTCGTTACGTTTTCTGGTCGGTCGCACACGCTCCAGCCTCGATGATGAAATTCTTGCCGCGCTGAGTACACCACTGGTCTACACGCTGGTGATGATCGGCTTGCTGATCGCGGTTCGCATCATGCCCGTGGACGACAACATAAAAAGCATTCTCGGCGGCCTGCTGCGCAGTCTCGGTATTATCGTCTGGGCGCGATTCCTGATTCAGCTCACCAAACTGCTGATGACTCGCGCCGCCCGCCGCGCCAACGAGAGCCGGTTGCTGCAAACGGCCACGCTGCCACTGTTCGAAAATATTGCTTTCGTTGTCATTATCGCGTTTGCCGTCTATCTGGTCTTCAATACCTGGGGCATCGACATGACAGCATGGCTGGCCTCAGCCGGTATTGTTGGTATTGCCGTCGGTTTCGCCGCCAAGGATACACTCGCAAACCTGTTTTCAGGTGTTTTCATCCTCGCCGACATGCCGTACAAGATCGGCGACTACGTGGTGATGGATTCAGGCGAACGCGGCTGCGTGACCGATATCGGCATCCGCAGCACCCGCCTGCTGACGCGTGACGATGTTGAGCTGACGATCCCGAACTCGATCATGGGCAATTCCAAGATCATCAACCAGTCGGGCGGGCCATACAAGAAATTCAGAATCCGCATTCCGGTCGGCGTTGCCTACGGATCGGATATCGACCAGGTACGCGGGATTTTGCAGGCAATCGGCGAACAGAATGAAATGACCTGCAATCACCCGGAACCGCGGGTGCGTTTTCGCGCGCTGGGAGCATCCAGTCTGGACTTCGAACTGCTTTGCTGGGTCGATGACCCGGCGCTGCGTGGGCTCGCTACGGATGCCTTGCTCACCACGATCTACAAGCGTTTCAATGCGGAGAACATTGAAATTCCGTACAGCAAACAGGATATCTACATCAAGGAGTTGCCTGACACGGGTCAGCCTGGTTAATCCAGAACCACTGGCGCATATCGGTGAGCACCTGATGGCGCATCACCGTATTCGGCGACAAGCCGGCAAGATGCCGGCGGTCCCAGGCGTCAGGTCTGCTCGGCTGTCTTTTTCCGCGTCATATCCAGCATCTCGGGATGGCCGATGTGGAATCCTTGCAAGTAATCGACGCCAATCTCGCGCAGCTTTTCCTCAATGGCATCCGATTCGACATATTCGGCGATTGTCTTGATGTTCATCATGCCGGCAATATCCTGAATCGCCTTGACCAGGCCATAATCGACAGCATCCTCGGTGATGCCGCGAACGAACAATCCGTCCAGTTTGACGTAGTCGACCGGCAGGTTCTTCAAGTGAGCCAACGATGAAAAACCGGTACCGAAATCGTCCAGTGCAAAGCGGCAGCCCAGCCTGCGCATGTCGTTGATGAATTTCATTGCATTGTCGAGATTGCCCATTGCCGTCGATTCGGTAATCTCAAAACAGATATGCGCTGCAACTTCGGGCTGATTTTCGAGCCGTGAATGGACATGCGCCTTGAAATCACGGTCGCAGAGGGAGTCCGCCGAGATATTGACAGAGTAAAACTCACCCGGAATGCCATCTTCCTTGGCGATGCGGCCCAACCATTCAATGACCTTGTTGACGACCCACAGATCGAGAATATTAGCCAATTGGTAGCGGTATACGACGGACATGAATTCTTCTGGCACCACCAGCTTGCCATCACTGCGCATCCTCACCAGCACTTCCCAGGCGCAGCGCGACCCATGCTGGGATAACCTTTTCATCGGCTGCGCAAACAGCACCAGATTGTCTTCATTGACAGCATTGTGAAAACGCTCTAGCCACATCGCATCCCCCACCAGCTTACCGGTGAGGTCTTCGTCGCCAAAGACGTGAATCTGATTACGACCACTGCGTTTTGCGCTGTAACAGGCCTGATCGGCAAAATCGAGCACCTCTTCGACCGTCAGCGATGAGTGGGTGACTTCGACCAGGCCAATGCTGAGCCCGAGTTCGAATGTCCGCCCTTCCCAGAAGAAGCGAAAGGTTCTGATCGAATTGTGCAACTCCTGCACCAGACGCCGTGCCTGATCAAGACCACAATGACGCAGCAGAATGGCGAACTCGTCACCGCCGATCCGTGCCAGAATATCGTTGGCACGCACCTTTTTTCGGAACAGGTCGGCAAGCTGAATGAGCAGCTCATCACCCGCCCGATGACCAACGGTGTCGTTGACCTCTTTGAAAAAATCAAGATCCAGATAGCACAGAATATGTTGCTCATTCTCCTGCAATGATTGCATCGCGTTTTGCAGGGCCGTCTCGAAAGCACGGACATTCAGCAAGCCAGTCAGCGCGTCGTGATGCGCGGCAAAATAGAGTTTTTCCGATCTCAATTGCGCATCGGTAATATCGGCGATCGTGCCACGAAATCCACCGAAAACTCGCGTGGGGAGAAAGAACGGCTGTCCGATAATACGGACGATACGCGGATCACGCTCCCGATTCAGTTCGCAGGTCATATCAAAAGCGGCGCCACGTTTGAGGTGTATTTCCAGCTCCTTCAGGCTCGCCTCACTAAAGTGGATGCTGAAAAAATCGACAAAACTGCGGTTCTCGTAGCTACCAGTCGGCAAAAACAGGCGATTGTCAGGTCCGGAGCTGACAAACTGCAAGCGCATGTCGAAATCGGTTTCCCAAAAGAAGTCAGCGCCACATTCAGCAAAATCCTTGAATCGATTGAGGGCTGTGCTGAGTGCTTGCTGCTCCTTCTTCAACTGGCTGATGGTTTCGCCGAGCTGCCGGGTCAGGTAGTCCGCATAGCCACTGTCACTGCGAACCACTGGCTCCGGCGCCGCCGCCGGGGCATCGAAGCCGCCATTGCCCACCAGGCGGTGCATCTGGTTCGAGGCATAGGCATCTTCCACCAGTTGTATCACCTCCTTGACGGTGGACGGCTTGCAGATGATGCGCTCCGCACCACTCTTGGCGCCCAAACGCTTGTCCTCCAACGTCAGATAGCCCGACTTGTACAAGACCACCGGCGTCCCCTGAAAGCTGGAATGCTGCTTGAGCTCCTGACAGAACGTAACGCCATCCATCTCTGGCAGGTCGACGTCACTGAGCACCACATCGGGGTGCTTGCGGTGCAACACCTCCAGTGCCTCATAGGCATGGCTGGCATGGTAGACGCGACGGAAATAGCCTTCCAACTGCGCCACCCAATATTGCATCAGGTCGGCGTCGTCATCGACGAGGAGTACGGAGATGTTTTTGGTCTGGTGCATAGACGATCACATTCAACAAACTACCTGAACACCCTCTGGCGGGGATATCATTCAAGCAGTCAACAAGCCCTTGATCCGCCGGACACCTTCCTTGAGGCGGTCGATATCCGCAGTATACGCAAAGCGAATATATTTATCAGGTGCATGCTCGCTGAAATCTCGCCCGGGCGTTACCGCCACATGCGCCTCATCCAGCAGGCGCCGCGCCAGGGTGTCACTGTCCATGCCGAAGGCAGAACAATCCATATAGAGATAAAACGCCCCCGCTGGCCGGTAGCCAAGCCGGAAGCCGAGCCCTTCGAGGGCGTCTGCCAGGTAATCCCGCCGCCGTTCGAACTCGCAGCGTCGCCTTTCCAGCTCGGCCTCCGTTTCCGGCTCGAACGCTGCCAGCGCCGCATGCTGCGCCGGCGTCGATGCGGCCAGAAAAAGGTTCTGCGCCAGCTTGTCCAGTGCCGGAATCATCGCTTCTGGTGCCACCAGCCAGCCCAGCCGCCAGCCGGTCATGCCGAAATACTTGGAAAAGCTGTTGATCACGAACAGGTCGTTGCCCAGCTTGAGCGCCGTGGTCGGCGCCTCACCGTAGTTGAGCCCCTGGTAGATCTCGTCGACAACCATCATCCCGCCTTCGTCGCAGACCACCTGGCGCAGCGCTCCCAACGCTTTCAGGGTAAGTACGCTGCCGGTGGGGTTGGATGGCGTGGTGACGATGACCAGCCGCGTGTCATCGCGCCAGGCGGAAACGATCGCCGCCGGCGTCAACTGAAAATTGTCGTCACGGCTTACCGGAACCTGGATCGGCACTGCATCGCTAAGGCGGACAAGATTGCGGTTGCATGGGTATCCAGGATCAGCCATCAAGACGCTGGAATTCTGCTCCGCCAACAGTGCCAGCACCAATTGCAACGCACCCGAGGCACCCGGTGTAATCACGATTCGACCAGGTGATATGCCCACATCAAAACGCTGTAAGTAGTAAGCGGCGATCGCCTCACGCAACGCTGGCAGCCCCAGCGCGGGTGTGTAGTGAGTATTACCCTTTTCCAGAGCCTCGATACCGGCACGAATAATCGCTGCTGGCGTTGGGAAGTCTGGCTCCCCGACTTCCATATGCACGATATCGATACCCTGTGCCTCCATGCGCCGGGCATCCGCCAGTATGCGCATGACATGGAAAGGCGCCACCATCCCGGCTCGTACGGTTGTAACGGTCATGATGCCATCCTTCTTGACGAGTTCGTCACTCTATCCGATTGCTTGAGGAACCAAAAGCAGACGAGCCTACAGCCACAGCAACAACCGCTCATGAATTGATATTTGTCAATTCGTCTGCTCGCATGCAACAACTGCCTAATATAGCGCCAAAAAACCTGACTGTGTCTCATAGGTTTCCAGCATTCTTGTCGATAGTAAATGGTGAACGCGGGACGGTTGCATTGCGAATTGGCACTGCGAGTTCCCTCAACGAAACGCATCCAAAGGAAGAAAGAGATGACCAAATCACTGAAACTGATCGCCATTGCAGCACTGATGGCTCTGTCGACCGCCACGTGGGCAGGCAAGGAAGACGGCCCCACAACTGTCCCTGGCGCAACCACCATCGACGTTGCTGAAGCCAAAAAGCTGTTCGAGGCTGAAACACCGTTTATTGATGTCCGCAAGGACAAGGACTGGGATGCTGGACGGATCCCCGGTGCCTATCATCTAGATGTAAAAAAGGCGCTGACCAAGGAAAGCCTGGCCGATGTCGTCAAACCCGATGAAACCGTTGTCTTCTACTGCAATGGCCCCAAGTGCCTGCGCAGTTCGAAGGCCAGCGCCATGGCAGTCAGTTGGGGCTACAAGGACGTCAAATACTTCCGCAACGGCTTTCCCGGCTGGAAAGCAGCCGGGAACCCTGTCGAATAGCAACAGCAATCACATAGCGGGAAGGCCCATTAAATCGGCTTTCCCGCCCCCTACCTCAAGGAGCGTGTCGTATTGAGACACCCGTCCAAGTCAGGGAAGAACGGATCATGACACTCAAAACACGGATCAATCTTATCGCGATCCTCGTTACCATATTGGTATCCGCGACACTGATCACCACCACGGAACTGTCACTACGAGAGACTGAGCGGCATCTTGAAGCTGAACAAATACGCGGGGCAAACACCCTGTGGAAAAAAATCATCTCGGCTCAGCTTGAACAAATGCTCACTGGCAGCAAAACACTAGCCCGCGACCGGGATACCCTGAAGGCTATCAAGACGTCCAATCACGAAGAACTCAAAGATTCCGGATTGTCCTCCTTCAACCTGTTGAACACACAGGGAATACTCGACCAACTCACCATCGTCGACAAGCAGGGAAAAGTACTCTATTCATCGCGGGACAGCGCAACACCACCAAACCCGGACAGTCTCGTTTTCAAAGCACTCAAGGAGCGGAAAACCCAGCAAGGCATCGAACGATCCACCAACGGCAAACTGATGGCAACAGTGGCCTTTCCGCTCTACTACCGAGGCAAACCACTGGGCGCCGGGATTTATGAAAAATCACTGCAGGACGCCATCGAGGACTTCAAAGCCAACAACGACTCCGAGGTCGCTATCTCCACACCGACAGCGGCCGTTACCTACACAACGAACAGTGACTTGTTTGCATCACTCAGCCCACAACCAAGTCAACACGACCAACCTGAAGCCATCATCACCCCTGTCGAGGAGCAAGTGTATTCCGTGGTGATGACCCCGCTCGAAGATCATCTTGGAATATCCCTCGGCCACCTTGTCAGCGCCCGCGACGTTACCGACGGCCACAACCACATTCAGCAGATCAAATTCGCCTCATTCGCCGTGGCCGGCCTTGTACTGCTCGCAGCCATCATTGGCTTTTCACTATTCCTGCGCAGCGCATTCAAACCCATCAGCAATGTCATCGATATCGTTAATCGCGTCGCCGGCGGCGATCTGAAAGGCAGTCCGAAAATGTGCCACAAGCAAGATGAAACGGGTGAACTTGCACGCGCCGTCGCACGCATGCACCAGATGCTAAACAACATCGTCACCGAAGTACGCACTGGTGCCGCAGAAATCTCGAACGTGTCATCGGAAATGGCCCAAAGCAATACCGCATTGGCCCAACGTACCGAAACCCAGGCATCCAACCTGGAAAAAACATCCGCCAGCATGGAAGAAATCACCTCCAGCGGAAAACAGAATGCAGAAAACGCATCGTTGGCCGCTATCAAAGCAGATGAAGCCTTGAACTTCGCCAAATCCGGCGCAACCAGGCTGACGAAAACCATCGACGCGGTCAAAGAGATCGAGCGCAGTAGCGTCGAAATTGCCGATATCGTCAGCCTCATCGATGAAATCGCGTTTCAGACCAACCTCCTGGCACTCAATGCGTCGGTCGAAGCCGCCCGGGCAGGAGAACAAGGCAAGGGTTTCTCGGTCGTCGCAACCGAGGTGCGAAACCTCGCCGAGCGCTCCGCGAATGCGGCTGCTGAAGTCAAAAGCCTGATCGATGCCAGCATCGACAAAGTCAACCAGGGTGCGCAGCTGGCGTTGGAATCTGGTAAATCGCTGGAAGAAATCGTCAATTCCGTCAATGAGGTGGCGACCATCATTGCTGGCATCGCCGATTCCTCACAGGAACAGGCCACGGGAATCGAACAGATCAACACAGCATTGAGCGAAATCGATTCAGCGGTACAACACAATACCGCCCTCGTCGAGGAAACAGCCGTCTCCAGCGAAGTAATGCTGGAACAAGCGCAACAGCTGAACAAATTGATGGACTTTTTCAAACTGGAAAGCGTCGACAGCAAAGCAGCGATCAACACCACCGAAAAACGCGCGACGAAAACACAATGGAGCAATGCACCATCGCCAATACAACGTGGTTTTCCACAGAAAACGGACAACAGTGCGCAGCATCCAACACCATCGCAAAGCAATGAATATCAGAAAACAGGTACTGACGACTGGGATTCGTTCTAACTCAAGTTTCGGAGTTCAGATAAACAGGCTGAACACCCCCTTTCGTGTATCGCAAAAGGGTGGCAACGTTCACCCGTCATTCCTGCCGGGATGCAGGAATCCAGTGCCAGGGAAGGCATCTACTGGTGGTGGTATACGTCCCTGTAACTGGATCCCCGCTTCCTGCGAGGATGACGGAGTATCGTCATTCCTGCTGGGATGCACGACCTGTGGGTTGGGCGCCGACTAGGTGCGCACCGATATGTGTCTGTGGTGGGCACGCTGTCGCGCGCACCACCCTACGGTGTGTCTAACCCGGGTTAGTTGAGCCTTTTCAGTTCAACCCGACGGTTTTTTGCTCGGCCTTGCGCGGTCGAGTTTTCCGCCACGGGTTTGGTCTCGCCATAACCTTTCGCTTCGAGCCGATCTCGGGCGATGCCTGCACTGACCAGATACTCGACCACGGCTTCGGCGCGACTCTGCGACAATTCCATATTGAGCATGTCATTGCCTGAGCTGTCGGTATGACCGGCTACCTCGACCCGGAGGCCGGAATTGCTTTTCAGCGACGAGGCTACGCGATCCAGAACACTCAGCGAATCTGGCGTCAGTTGCGCCGATCCAGTCTCGAAGGTCACACCTTCCAGCGTGATCGTGGCCTCCTTGCTGCATCCAGTGGCATCGACCTTGGCACCCGCTTTCGAGTTGGGGCAGAGATCAGTTGCATCCGCGACGCCATCGCCGTCGCCATCAGGTTGACAACCAGAGGCATCGACTTTGCTTCCTGCCACCGAGTTCGGGCAGTTGTCCTTGCTATCGACGACGCCGTCGCCGTCTGAATCCAATTCACAGCCAGTCTCGTTCACCTTGGCACCTGCTGGCGTTTCAGGACATTTATCCTGGCTATCAGCGACACCGTCGCCATCGGCATCCAGCTCACAACCAGTCTCACCAACCTTGATGCCTTCGGCTGTGTCAGGACACTTATCCTGGCTATCGACAACACCGTCACCGTCGGAATCCAGTTCGCAACCGGTCTCATCGACCTTCGCACCTTCGGCGGTTTCGGGACATTTGTCCTCACTATCAGCGACGCCATCGCTGTCCGCATCCAACTCGCAGCCAGTCTCACCAACCTTGATGCCTTCGGCTGTGTCAGGACACTTGTCCTGGCTATCGACAACACCGTCGCCGTCCGAGTCCAACTCGCAACCCGTCTCGTTGACCTTCACACCTTCGGCGGTTTCAGGACACTTGTCCTGGCTATCGGCAACACCGTCGCCGTCCGAGTCCAGTTCGCAACCGGTCTCGTTGACCTTGACCCCTTCCGCTGTTTCAGGGCATTTATCCTGGCTATCGGCAACACCGTCGCCGTCCGAGTCCAGTTCGCAGCCAGTGTCGTTGACCTTCACACCTTCGGCTGTTTCAGGGCACTTGTCCTGGCTGTCGACGACGCCATCGCCGTCCGAATCCAGCGCACAACCGGTCTCGTTGACCTTCACACCTTCGGCTGTTTCAGGGCACTTGTCCTGGCTATCGGCAACACCGTCGCCGTCCGAGTCCAGTTCGCAACCGGTCTCGTTGACCTTTACACCTTCCGCTGTTTCAGGACACTTGTCCTTACTGTCGACAACGCCATCACCATCCGAATCCAGCGCACAACCAGTCTCGTTGACCTTCACACCTTCGGCTGTTTCAGCACACCTGTCCTGACTGTCGACAACACCGTCGCCATCCGAATCCAGCTCGCAGCCAGTATCGTTGACCTTCACACCAGCCGGTGTTTCGGGACATTTATCCTGGCTGTCAACGACACCATCGCCATCCGAATCGAGCGCACACCCGGTCTCGTTGACCTTCGCGCCCTCGGGGGTTTGCGGGCACTTGTCCTGACTATCGACAACACCATCGCCGTCGGCGTCCAGCTCGCAACCATTTTCATCGACCTTGGTGCAGCCTGCGGTATCCGGGCATTTATCCTGGCTGTCGACAACCCCATCGTTATCACTGTCGATTTCACAACCCAGCGGCGTTACCTTGGTGCCGGTAGCTGTGTCGGGACACTGATCCACCAGATCGATGACACCATCGCCATCGGTATCGGCCGGCGCGGGTGGCACAACCGGGGCAACTTCACGTGCCTTGTACTTGATGGTGAAGGTCACGTTATTCACATCTTCGGCGAAGAAAGAAATCGTGTTGTTACGCTCGACCCACTCCCCTTTGACGTTCGACTTGTATTCGAGAAGTTCGAATTTTTCCGGCAACATCCAGGCATAGACAAAGCGGGTAAAATTTCCGGGCGTGTTCCAGAATCCGAACAGGCCATCTTCGCGTTTCTTGCCATCCCAGCTGGAAAAGGTGAAGACGCCATTTTCATCCTGCGTCACTTCTGTTTCAAATTTGCCGGGGTACATGACAACGAACGTGCCCTGCTTGAACTTCAAGATATTGCTTGTTTCGCTGCTCTTGTCGTCCCACTCGAAATCGTTCGGATAGATGTAGAAAAAATCCTTGATGCTGAGCGTTTTGTTGACGTGGAACTCATATTGGTCCCAGTCAGTGCGCATGGTGCGATGCTGAATGTAGGAGCGACCATCTTCGCGGAGCTGGATGATACTCTCGCTGATGACCTTCTTGTCTGTCGCAGACAGCGTGATCCCCGACCAGGCCAGCAGCCATAGCAACAGTGTCGCCATACCCGCGATTTTCGAATACTTCAGTTTGTTCATTAGTCGATTGCCCCTTGTGGGTAATGCGTAAATGACGGGGATTATATAGCAGGTGGAGGAAAACCGCTTAGCGCCGAATTCAGACGAGTTCTACCCAGTCGAACCCCTCGCACTGGGTGGCAACATGAATATCACAGCCACTGGCAAGTGAAGCAGATTGCAGGGTTTCGATCACATGCTGCGGATGGTTGTTTTTTTCGCTCAGGTGCATTGCGCGCAGATAACGCAGCGCACTGGTATCGAGTGAAGCAAGCAACTCACAGGCCTGATGATTGGCCAGATGCCCGTAGTCATTGTTGATGCGGCGTTGCAACGCTGGCGGATATGGACCATTGGCCAGCATGTCCGGATCGTAGTTGCATTCGAGCATCAGCGCATGACAGCCGTTAAGCGCCGAAATCATGTGTGCGGTGATGCTACCGGCATCGGTCAGCAGACCAAGCCGCCGCTTCCCGTCGCTGAACACATACTGGCAGGGCTCGCGTGCGTCGTGCGGCACCGGGTAGGGTGCAATATGAAGATCGCCGAGCTGGAAAACCGCATGCGGAGAAATCACATGGGTCTGGTGGAAATCACGATCGCGGCAACCCAGCAGCGTACCGTGAGTCAGAAAGACGGGGATTTCGTGTCGGCGTGACAACACCGGCACACCCTTGATGTGGTCACCATGCTCATGGGTGACGAGGATTGCCGAGATATTTCCCGGCGCCACGCCGAGCGCATCCATCCGCCGGGCGGCCTCGGTAGCCGAGTAGCCACAGTCGATCAGCAACAGCGTGTCGCCAGCCTCGACCAGTGTCGCGTTGCCCTTGCTGCCAGAACCCAGCGACGCAAAGCGGATCATTGGCTGATCACTTTCCGGTCAGATAATCACGGAGCCGTGCCGTTTCGACGCCTTGCAGTACCGGGTCGCTGCCCAGTAGCGCCCATTCGGAGCGATCACTCCCTACCTCAGCCTTGCGGGAAGCACGATGCTTGAGCGTCACCTTGCTGCCGACCTTGCTGCGTTCAAGCAACACCTCGAACTGATCACGTGTGCCCCGAGCCTTGGCCGTCGTATCGACGGAGGGTAGCCAGTCGGTCACGATTCTGCCGGTTACCGGGTTGGATTCGATCAACGCTAAGCCCCGCTCCATCCAGTAGGACACCAGCCTGGTCCAGACTTTTTCTGGCGGCGCATCGACCTGAAACCAATTGCGTGTCGTAACAGCCCGGCCAGCTTTTTTCACACTGGCGGCAGGCGCCTCGTAAGCCGTTTTCTTTGGCGCCATCTGCTCGGTCAGGGTCTGCCGCGTCACGAAAACGGGAACCGGCGCTGTAATCTCCGGCTCGGCGGGTTTTGCCACCTCCGCCACTTTCGCTTTGACGGGTATCTTGGCCTGCGGCGGTGGGCTGGTCGGCACTGGCGCTACCGGCTTGTCGTTGGTCGCAGCAACAGCAGGCGCTGGAACATCTGCCCCACCACGATCGGATGTCGGCTTTTCTGATGCGGCGTCAGCCGCCGCCCGTTCCTTCTCCGGCACCCGGTAGGTGTAATCAGGCGGGGGGATATCGACGCCCTGCGGCGACTTTAGATAGTCGAGACTACGGCTGTTGCGGTAAACCGCTTCATCGGCGGCAAAGTAGCTGCATCCAGCCAGCATCGCGGCAAACAGCCCGGCCAGGGGCACAGCAATGCATCGGCGCAACGACATCGACAGCATCAAGCGGCCAGCACGCCGGATTCACGCATCGACTGACGCAAGCGCTCCCGGCAAGACTCGCCAAGCGGCGTCAGCGGCAGGCGGATCGCCGGCGAAACCATGCCCATTTCATGCAGCGCCCACTTCACCGGAATCGGATTGGCTTCGATGAAAAGATCACGATGCAATGGGATCAGCCCAGCGTTGATCTCCCTTGCCCGGTCGATCTCACCTTCAAGCGCTGCCATCAACATTTCGTGCATCGGTGCGGGCGCAATGTTCGCGGTCACCGAAATGCAGCCCTGGCCCCCGAGGACGACAAAATCGACCGTGGTTGCATCATCGCCGGAGTAGAGTTCGAAGCCTTCCCGACACGACGCCAGATGGGTGGCAACGCGGGAAAGGTCGCCGGTTGCATCCTTGATGCCGATAATATTGTCGATCTGCGACAGCCGTGCGACCGTCTCTGGCAGCATGTCGCAAGCCGTACGCCCCGGCACGTTATAAAGAATCTGCGGAATATCGACGCGCTCGGCGATATGTTTGAAATGCTGATACAGGCCTTCCTGGGTCGGCTTGTTGTAGTAGGGCGTCACCAGCAGCGCCGCGTCGGCGCCGGCATTGCGCGCCGCTTCCGTCAGCTCCACCGCCTCGCTGGTGGAGTTTGCACCCGTACCGGCGATAACGGGAATGCGTCCCGCCGCCGTTTCGATCACATGCCGGATCACCGCCAGATGCTCGCCGACATCCAGCGTCGCGGATTCGCCGGTCGTGCCCACGGCAACAATGGCATCGGTACCGTGTTTGATATGGTATTCGACCAACGCCGCCAGACTGTCGTAATCGATCGCACCATCTTCAAGCATGGGCGTGACCAGTGCCACCATACTGCCCTTGAACATCAAACCATCTCCGCGTTCAAAACAGCGATCATACTGCCCTGCCCTGATGCGCTCAAGCAGCGGAACCAGAGCGGAACCAGCTGCGGCCAGGGAATTTCCTCTGCCCGCTGTTTGATGGTACAAATCCGATCATCACAACTGACACAAACGGAGAACCACCACCATGAGCCACCCCGAACTCGGCAAGCCCGCACCGGATTTCACCCTGGAAGCCACCGGCGGCAAAACCATTTCGCTGTCCGACTTTCACGGCAAGAAAAACGTCGTGCTCTACTTCTACCCCAAGGACAACACCCCCGGCTGCACCACCGAAGGGCAAAACTTCCGCGACGCCTACGAGCAATTCCAACAACTCGACACTGAAATTCTCGGCGTCTCCCGCGACAGCGTCCGCACCCACGAAAATTTCAAGAAGAAGCACGAATTCCCCTTCGACCTCATTTCCGACCCCGACGAGATCGCCTGCAAAGCCTTCGATGTCATCAAGGAGAAAAAGCTCTACGGTAAAGTCCACATGGGCATCGAGCGCTCCACCTTTCTGATCGACAAGAACGGCATCCTGGTGCGCGAATGGCGCAAGGTGAAAGTGAAGGGCCATGTCGACGAGGTGCTGGAAGCGGTACGGGAACTTTCCTGAGGGGATCGTCTCCGAATAATCAAACAATACGGCAAGGTGGGCACGCTCGCGGCACGCCCACCCTACCGATGAAACGGTAAGTTCGTAGGGTGTGCGCCGTCAGGTGCGCACCAAGCAGCCGGTGGCATCCAGAGACGCTCTCTTCCCACAAGAAGAGAAAACCAACCAGGGCAACTACCCATTACAATCCCGTAGCTACTCAGATTGCCCCCGTTTTGCGTCAAATCAAGGCGGAAGCGCGCAGTTTACGAATGTAAATGAGCACTTCCAACGCAGAGTTGGCGCAAATAAGGGGGCAAGCCGAGCAGCTACCAACCAGGAGCATCCAAGCATGGCCAACACACGACGCCTGTACGTCCTCGACACCAATGTGCTGATGCACGACCCCACGGCCCTGTTCCGCTTTCAGGAGCATGACGTCTTCCTGCCAATGGTGGTGCTGGAAGAGCTGGACCGCGGCAAGAAAGGCGTCTCGGAAGTGGCCCGTAACGTGCGTCAGGTCAGCCGCTTTCTCGATGATCTGATGACCCGCAGTGGCGCCGACAAGCTGCAACAGGGCTTGTCACTGGAAGGCTTTGCCAACGTCGAAGAAGGCCAGCAGGCCGGGCGTCTGTTCTTCCAGACCCATGTGCTCGACAGCGCCCTGCCCGCCACGCTGCCGGGCGAGACCGCCGACAACAGCATTCTGGCGACAGCGCTGGCGTTACAGAAAGAGCGACCGGACGACGCCCTGATTCTTGTCTCCAAAGACATCAACCTGCGCATCAAAGCCGCCGTGCTCGGCATCCACGCCGAGGATTACTACAACGACAAGGTGCTCGACGACGTCGATCTGCTGTTTCGCGGCATGACGGAAATCGCTGACGACTTCTGGGACAGACACGGCAAGGAGATGGAATCCTGGCAGGAAGATGGCCGGACCTTCTACCGTCTGACCGGGCCGGATGTCTCCTCGTGGTATCCGCGCCAATGCCTGCACAGCAGCGACGGCAGCTTTCAGGCCATCGTCCAATCGGTCGAAGACGACCACGCCATCATCGAAACGGCGCGCGACTATCGTGAACCCCGGCACGATGTCTGGGGTATCAACGCCCGCAACATCGAGCAGAATTTCGCCATGAACCTGCTGATGGACCCGGAAGTGGATATCGTCACCCTGGTCGGCGCCGCCGGCACCGGCAAGACGCTGCTGGCACTGGCCTGCGGCCTGACACAAACCCTCGACAGCAAGGTCTACCGCGAAATCATCATGACCCGCGTCACCGTGCCGGTCGGCGAAGACATCGGCTTCCTCCCCGGCACCGAGGAAGAAAAAATGACCCCGTGGATGGGCGCGCTGATGGACAATCTCGAAGTGCTCTCCGGCTCCGACTCCGTCCACGGCGACTGGGGCCGCGCCGCCACCAACGACCTGCTACAAAGCAAAATCAAAATCCGCTCCCTCAACTTCATGCGCGGCCGCACCTTTCTCAACCGCTATATCATCCTCGACGAAGCACAAAACCTCACCGCCAAACAGATGAAAACCCTCATCACCCGCGCCGGCCCCGGCTCCAAGATCATCTGCATCGGCAACATCGCCCAGATCGACACCCCCTACCTCACCGAAACCACCTCCGGCCTCACCTACGTGGTGGACAAATTCAAAGCCTGGGAACACAGCGGGCATATCACATTGATGACCGGCGAACGGTCGCGGCTGGCGGATTTTGCTTCGCGGGAGCTGTAGGGGGTGGGGAGTCGCCTCGCGGCGACGTGCCGGCAGGATGCCGGCGGTCCCAGGGACAGGACTCCTGGTAGGTGTCGGGTATCGGCTGGCGTTATTGCTTATCTACGCTACCGTGCCCAGCTTCCACCAAATCCCCATTCGCAAGCTGATGTAAAACAGATGCAATGAACGTCTGATAGGGTAAACCTTTCCGGCGTGCCAGCGCTTTAAGCCGATCGATATCTCGTGCCTGTAACCGCAAAGTCACCGCTTTCCGCTTCTCAGAGTCAGCAACCGCTCGTTTCCAGAAAGCCTCTCTTTCAGCACGCGCCCGTGCACTCGATGGCTTTAACTCACCTGCATCAATCGCAGCGTTCATGCTTTCGATCAGGTCCTTCTCCTCGCGATCAAGAAAATCAGGGTCACGCTCGATATCTGTTGTGTTGTTCATCTATTGCCTCCTGATAACAGGGTCTTCAATTTTCGGCTGGGGTAGATCGTCTTGAGAAACAGGCGATCCCGATTCTGAACATAAGGGACCACGCAAGGATAGTCATTGATCAACACAATCAGAAGCCGCTGATTTGGATATCTTTCTGAGTTGGGATGTGGCCAATCATCAATGAAGCCACCACCCGCCAACGCCTGCTCGACATCCTCAAAGCAAAGCCCTCGCTCTCGTCTGAGCTGCCGGTTCTTTTCGGAACTCCATTCAAGTAGAACATCATGCATCACTCGATTGAAATCGTTTGTACATCATTTGTCAATATAGTCATGTCAGTCGATAACCTGGGAACACAGCGGGCACATCACATTGATGGCCGGGGAACGGTCGCGGCTGGCGGATTTTGCTTCGCGGGAGCTGTAGGGGGGGTGGGGAGAGTCGCCTGGCGGCGACGGGCCGGCAGGATGCCGGCGGTCCCAGGGGTCGGTCAGTCAGCCACTATTAGCCACTATTTGTATCCAGGACCTTTCCGCTTTTTTTTGGATCTCCCCCGTCTTTCCGGCAGGACGCCGGAATCCAGTGCCAGGGACGGCAGCGCGCTGGATTTCATCCCAGCACCAAGGTTTATGTAACTTCGTGCCACTCATTTTTTGGGAATTTCCGGGTGACGCTTGAGCATCAGGCGCTGAATAAAGGTGGCGAGGCTTTGGTGGGCGACGGCGGCGTTTTCCTTGAGTACGTTTGAGGAGACGACGACGAGGTAGTGGAGGCCTTTTTTCTGGCCGGCCGGGTGTTCGATGATGGCGACGGAGTTGAGGAGGTTGAGTTTGTTGCCGCGGTATTTTCCGCAGGTAAATCCGGGTTCGGGGCGGCATTTGTAGAGTGAGCCGGATTTGAAATAGACGGCGGCGTATTTCAGCGCGGGCGAGGATGCATAGCGTATGCGTTTTTGCGTCATGTACAGCAGCCGCTTGAATTCGCGACTGGACCAGTCATCGACAATTTTCCCCTGCTCCAGCCGCAGCAGGAATTTCATCAGCCCGCGGACAGTGGCGCGGCTGCCGCCGGTGGGGACGCGGCGTTTGCCTTCACGGGTAAAAAAACCACCCTGGCGCAATTCATCCAGCGTCAGGCCATTTTCCGTGACGGCGCGATCGAGCACACGGCGCAGGTCTTTGGCGAGTTCGGCTGGTTTGGTCTTGTCGAAATAGTCGCGTGCATCTTCCGGGAACCCGGGATAGCCCTGACCCAATTTCTGCAGCAGCATCAGTTGTTTCATCACGATCGATGCCGCGGCATTGGAGCTGGGCGAGAGCATCCAGTCCAGCCATTCCCACAAGCTGGCCTTGTCGCCGATCCGCAGTGGCCGGTGTTCCAGCCACATCTTTTCGGCATGCCAGAAAGGCACTTTGTGGGTGTCAACATGGATAAAGCGATCGGCGACGACTTCCGTACTGCGCAGGATTGCTTCGCGCAGCTCGGTGTCATCCGGGAAAGCACGGGCCAGTTCATTGAAAATGCCCATCGCCACGACCAGTTTGCCGATGCTGCCCGGATTGAATGATTTGTTGGCGCGATGCTCTGCATAGACCGGATTGTCGGGGTCGGTGAGGTCGAGGATCGAAATCGAATAGCGGCTGGCGTTTTTGCCCAGCAGCGCCATGATCTCGCGTTTGAATGCCGGATCGACCGGTGGGATCTCCAGCTCGCGGTGGTCGCGCAGACGAATATCTACATCCGCCAGCGGCAGCTGTGCCCCGGGGTGCAGCTTGCGCGCCCGCACCTTGCCTTCCTGCGCCAGCCGATAGCCTTCCAGCCGGCCGATGCCGGTGTAGTCGAAACCATCGAGCGGATAAGCCCGCAATATCGCCGGAGAAAACAGCAGCATTAAAACAATCCAGCGCATCATCATTCCACCTCGGGAACAGCATTCATATTGACAGACTGCTGTGCATGCAGCGCCAGCTGGCTATCGAGCCGCAGCAGATACTGGTTGCGCCGCGCCGAGCGGCTGCGCAGATAAGGGCGAATCTGGAACAGTGCAAGCTGGCCGTCACGAAAACCGAATTCGATGTCCGCGGGCGTCGGCTTGCCCTGATCATCAAATTGCGGCAGATCCCGCTCCACCTTGTCGACGAGTTGTCGCAGTTGCCTGATCTCGTCGTCGGTCAGCACCCTGTCGTTGTTCGGGGCTGGCACTTCGACCAACCCGCCATCCGCACTCGTCACGCGCATCGTCGGGCGGGTCGCAACATTGAGCAGACGGACACCGCCACCACGGCGGTCGATCAGCAATTCCTCGGCAGCGCTGCCCTGAACGACGCCACCAATGCCATGTGCGACAGCCACCGTGAAGGCAGCGTCACTGCCGTCGATCCGATTGAACGTCAGTAACACGCCAGATTTATCCACCGCGACCGTTTCCAGCAGCAGCACCGAGGGGTAGACCTCGATCGGGTTCTCCATACGTTGCTGGCGCCACTCGAAAGCGCGTGGCGTGAACGGCGATGCCCAAACCCGCATGATCGCGCGTATCAGCGCATCCATACCGGCCACGTTCGGCACCGTGAGGTTCAGTCCCGCGCCGGTGAAACCCGGCAGATCCTCGACATTGGTGTCACTGCGTACAAACAGCCGCTGTTGCTCGCTATCGCCAAACACCTGTTGCAGCGCAGTGGAGAGCTGGCGACGAAAATCCTCCCCCGGGTCGGCCCGTTCGATCCAGCCATGCAGCTGCTTCAGATACTTCAACGTCGCTGCGGCCTTGGCCTCTCCCTGCTGCGTATCGAGATAGCGGTACCACGCCGTCATCCACTCAAAAACAGTCATGCCGGTATTGCCCATTGGTCGATCGAGAAAGGCTTGGAAACGGCCAAACGGGATCGCCACTCCGTCCGCGACGGCGGCGGGGAAAAAGTGTTTCAGCTCACCCAGGTTGGCGGCCTTTGGCCCCACGATCACTCCCGAATCCACTGCCCGCAGCCGTTGCAACGGGATAAACTGGCGAACATCGAGGTCGAGCTTGCCACGATCTGGCCGTAACGGCGTATCAGGCACCCCGTTGCGCTCGAACACGCCATCCCATTGCGGGCCGTCGCGCGCAATCTGCACCACGCCACCGGGGCTAACCGCCAGCACGATCTGCTCACCAAGTTGGGCACGCAGCTACGGCAGCAACGCAGGCGAGACGATCACATTCGGAATCCCCAGGTTGGCTGCCAGCAGCTGCACATGCGACAGCGCATTGCCTTCATCGAGCGTGATGATGCCCGCTACCGGGGTCAGTTCAGCGGTGGTTTCGGCGAGCAGGTAGATACCATCTTCGGCCAGCGGTTTGCCCGCTTCCGGCCGCAGCAGACGACCCCGCGCCATACCGCTGTTCAAGGCACGCAGGCCTTGGCTGACACGGATTCCGAACAGTTCGCTCGACACCCCGGCAAGGCGGTCGGCATCGCGTTGTAGACTGTCGAGCACGACGCTGTAGAAAGACAGCACGCTGCCACGCAGTCGCGCGGGGATATACTGCCTGGCCAGCGGCTCGATCCGGCTGAACTTTTCGATGGTGGCGTCAAACTGATAGTCGAGCAGCCGCGCTGACCAGCGCGGCACACGTCCCAGATAGCGCAGTTCCTGCCGGTAGGTGTTCAGATTGACCCGTGGCTGACGCAGCCTTTGTACGCTCTGCTGTACGCCCTGCCACTGTCGGGGTGACAGCAGTCCGACCCCGTACAACGTCCCCGCGCTATCAAGCAGCCAGTCGATACGTTGCCGCCGGGTGGCGGCCGCAAGCCGCTGCCGGAGTTCGCTGCCGGCGGCGAAAACATCCTTCTCGATTTCCTGGCCGGTACGCAACAGGCGTTCACGACGCTGCGCCGAGCGCTCCGTCACCAGCTGGCGTCGCAGCATTTCCAGCAGGCGGCGGCCATCTGCCAGACGCTTCGCAGCATCGGCTGTCTGGCGCGCTTTCGCCGCAGCGAGAAATGCACTGCGCAATGGCTTCGATATCGTGTGACGCGCCGTCTTGCGCAGCCGTTGCGTCAGCGGCCCCGGATCGAAAAAAGCGTCGATGGTGGCCGCCAACTCGTCGAATAGCGGTTGCGTCTGATCATCGGCATGGGCCTGGGCATAGTCTCGAACCGCCTCGGCATCGTCGGCGGATGGCGCCGCGTGGAGTTTGCCGCGCAGCGTTGCGAATCCCTCATCCTGCTCGTGGATCGCCGTCGCCAGATCACGCAGTTTGACCAGCAACGCAACGCCGCCATCTCCTGACAGCAGACGCGTCGCTTCCCACAACAGCAAATAATCGTAGCTGTCAGGATCGAGTTCCAGAGCAAAATGCCGCACCAACGCCGACTCGCCACGGGCCTCGTCTTCACGCTGCAAGGCACCACGATAGAAGCGTGCCTTGCGAAAAATCCAGCCATTGTCACGCGCCACCAGAAAGCGCTCGACAAGAATGGCCTTCAGCAGATCCCGATCGACTTGCCCGACGGCATCGCCATCCCGCCCATATTCGGCCAGCACATTGGCAACCGGGTATCCCGCCGCGCGCATACGCAATGTGTGATCGTTCCATTGACCGTGCTGGATACCGCCGCCATGCGGCTGGCAGGCATAAGGCTCGGGCGCCAGCACCTCGCCATCATTGCAAAACCAGCGAATGCGTCTGAACGGACCGCGAGGCGCGGTTTTCATCGCTTCGATCCAGCCCTTGAACAAGGCAGGATCGCCGTCCGCCCGTACTGGCGCGGCACCAATGCCAAAGGCAAGCAACGAAACGAGCAACCACAACAGCAAACGCATCGCGGGCATGACAGACTCCAAAAACCTTTGTCGTCCATGTAACGCCGGCGATCGAAAAATGTCCAGCATGCCGTTCTCATCAGGATCGTATGAGGCATGCTCTGACGGTCTCAACGGCCTGTGCCTGTGGTGGGCACGCTGCGCGCGCCACCCTACCATGATGCCTGACCGATATGCGCGCGGATTGGAGCGCTACTGACCGATATCAATGTGAAATCAGCCGGGGCGCCTATGGTATGAACCATGAATCTGATGAAGATCATGGGCGTCATGCTGGTGGCCGGTATTCTGATCACCGGCAGCGGCATCTGGCTGCTGTTCACGCCACTGGCGAATGAAGGCGGAATGCAGGGTATCTTTATTATCGTCTCATTGCTGACCAGCGGCCTGTTGCTCCTGATTCCGGCAAAGATCTACATCATCATCCGGTTGATGCAGAAGAAGCCGCGCTCATCGCACTGATCCATGTGCCGCAAATGGCGCTATACTGCTGCGCATTCAACCCGACCGGAGCCGAGAAAAGATGCCGCTGACGCCTGAAATTACCGAAGAACTGAACGTCCTCACCCACTTCAGATCCGCGACCATGCTGGATGGCATCAAAGTGCATCACAGCGCTGGTGACAATGCCATCGCCGCGGCGCAGCGGCTGTTCGACAAGGGGCTGATCACGCAGCAGGATGGTGGCTATCTCACCAATCTCGGTCGCGAAGTGGTCGAGCATCTCGATGCCGTGCTGCGGATCATGAATTCCAAACACGAGCTGCCCAACGTCTCCTGAGCGGCAACCACAGGCGTCCTGATACGTCTTGAAATCGGATGCCACGACCACACACTCCACTCACCCTATTGCCAACAGGAAGAGAGACAATGGCCGATTCCCCCTATATCAAAGAAGTCAATACCGAGAACTTCGCCGAGGTGGTGACGCAGGGTTCGATGCAGCAACCCGTGCTGGTGGATTTCTGGGCAGACTGGTGTGCACCGTGCCGGTCGCTGATGCCGGTACTGTCGAAGCTGGCCGAGGAATACAACGGCAAGTTCATTCTTGCCAAGGTCAACTCCGATGAAAATCAGCAGCTGGCCCAGCAGTTCGGCGTGCGCAGCCTGCCCACCGTCAAACTGTTCAAGAACGGCGCACCGGTGGACGAGTTCATGGGTGCCCTGCCCGAAAGTCAGGTGCGGGAGTTTCTGGAACGTCATATCGAACGCGAGTCCGACCGGATGATTCAGGCCGCCGAAGCCGCATCTGCGGCTGGTGACACCGATCAGGCATTGGCACTGCTGCAACAGGCCAATGCGATCGACCCAGGCCGCCCTGCCGTGATCACCGCGCTGGCCCGGCTGCTGACGGAAAAAGGCGAGCTGGAGCAGGCAGAGCAACTGCTGAAAAGCCTGCCGATCGCCGATCGTGACAGCCCCGAAGTGTCGGCAATGCTGGCCGAGCTGGAGTTTGCCCGTGCAGGCGGCGAAGATTCCCTGGCTGAGCTGGAAGCCAGGCTCGCTGACAATCCTGACGACATCGACACCCGCTACCAACTTGCGCTGAAACTGCTGGCCGAGAAGCGCTATGAGCCTGCCATGCAGCATCTGCTGACCATCATGCAGAAGGATCGCACGTTTCAGGACGACGCCGCGCGCAAGACGCTACTCAAAGCATTCGACATGCTGGGGGACGACCCGTTGGTCACCGAATACCGGCGCAAGATGTTCAATCTGCTGTATTGAGGCAGGCGAAAACCCCTGGACCCTGTCGCTGAGTCGCCTGACGGCGACGGGCCGGCAGGATGCCGGCGGTCCCGGGGCGACTGTCGCTTTTCGCTACTGAGGTTAATATAAATCAATCCCCATCATGCACCCAGCCGGATATACTATTCGCCGCATCCACCACCCTAGGGGACTGGCAAATGTCGAAAGACAAAACCAAACACACGAAAAAGGCAGCTAAGAACACCCCGGCAAAAGCAAAACCCGGCAAGAAAGGAAAGAAGAAAAAACCTTTCACCAAAAAGTTCTACGAAGAGGAGCTGTTCCGGCTACAACTTGAGTTGGTCAAGCTGCAAGCCTGGGTCAAACAGGAAGGCCTGAAGGTCGTCGTCATATTCGAGGGGCGCGACGCCGCCGGCAAGGGTGGTGTCATCAAACGCATCACCCAGCATCTCAACCCCAGGATCTGTCGCGTCGAGGCACTGCCCGCACCAACCGAGCGGGAAAAGACACAGTGGTATTTCCAGCGCTATACCGCCCTGCTACCCGCTGCTGGTGAAATGGTGCTGCTCGATCGCAGCTGGTACAACCGCGCTGGCGTCGAAAAGGTGATGGGGTTCTGTACTGACGAGGAATACCGAGAATTCCTGCGCTCCTGCCCTGAATTCGAACGCATGTTGATCCGCTCCGGCATCATCCTGATCAAATACTGGTTTTCCGTCTCAGATGCCGAGCAGGAACGCCGTTTCCAGAGCCGCCTGCACAGCCCACATAAACTGTGGAAACTCAGCCCGATGGATCTTGAATCACGCAAGCGCTGGGTGGAATACTCGAAGGCCAAGGACGTGATGTTCGCGCATACCGACACCAAACAGGCGCCATGGTGGGTCGTGCCTTCGGACAACAAGAAGCTGGCGCGCCTGAACTGCATCTCCCACCTGCTCAGTAGCATTCCTTACGAGGACATCACGCCAGAACCAATCGAGCTGCCGGAGCGGACACATCACAGTGGCTATGTACGCCCACCGATTTCAGATCAGACATTCGTACCCGACCGATACGGTGGTGGCTATGAATTCAACGAGGAAAACTACGACGAAATCGACTGGGACCCGGACGACTGATCCGTCGGCCTCCCAAAACTATTACAGTCGCGGAAAATACTTCCGCCAATACGAGAAATGCCAATGAACGACACCACAAGCAGCGAGATCATCACCTCCCCATCCCTCGATATCGAAGGCGACAGCCTGACACCGGAAGAGTTGATCGAACGCTACCAGCAATTGCGCAGCGAGAATATCGAGTTAAAAAAAGACGCACGCAAAGCTGTAAAGCGCTATCGCCGTGAACAAGCGCTAAAACCCTACCAGGCGGAGCTGATCCAGCTGCAACGATACCTCGAAGACACCAAGCAGAAGCTCGTTATTCTATTTGAGGGTCGTGACGCCTCCGGCAAGGGCGGCACCATCCGCCGCGTGACCCGCTACATGAATGAAAAGCACTACCGCGTCGTCGCCTTGGGCAAGCCCACCGAGGAGCAACGCACGCAGTGGTTTTTCCAGAAATATGTCGCTCACCTGCCCCGCGGCGGAGAGACTGTGCTGTTCGACCGCAGCTGGTACAACCGCGCCATGGTCGAGCCTGTGTTCGGCTTCTGTACCGTCGAGGAGTACAAGAACTTCATGAAGGGTGTGCCCGGTTTTGAAAAAGACTTGGTGCGCCAGGGCATTACGCTGATCAAGCTCTACTTCTCCGTGACCAAGGAAGAACAGGCGCGACGTTTCGAACGCCGCAAGACCGATCCGCTCCGGCAGTGGAAATTGTCGGAAGTCGACGTGCAAGCACAAGAACGCTGGGACGAGTTCACCAATGTGAAGTACACCATGCTGAAGAAAACCCACACCGCCTCCTGCCCGTGGACCATCATCCGTTCGAATGACAAGCACTTGGCGCGCCTCAATGTCATGAAGGTCATCCTCAACAGCGTGCCCTACGAGCGCCTGAACCCTGAACTCGACTTCGTTCCCGACCCTGATGTCGTCGTCTCCGGTGCCCGTGAGATCGAGTTGATGGACGCGCAACGCCTGCGCGAAGGCAAATTCACCGGCTGATCGTTCCCGTCCAGCGCACGGATCATCCGCCATTTCCCTCCACTGGTCGGGTGGAGGGAAAGCACTTCACATTGCGCTGCAAATCCCGTTTACACTGCACAAATCAACCACCTGCGAGTTCTCGCGACACAATCTGCAACACCGCTCCCAACCAATTTTCTTCTTTATCAATAACCTGTTGTGATAACCTTGCGGCATTTCGCAGGAAACGCCGATAGCCTGATCAGCACAAAGCGCTGACACATCGGCCAAACATGGATTTTCAAGCTTATGGATATGAACGCTCCCTCCCCCACTGTATTGACTTCTTCTACCCCACGCAGGCACAGCTTCAGCGCACTGGCACTGGGCATCGCAATGATTTCAGCGCTTCCGTTGGCGGCGCATGCTGCTTCCGATGAGGCAGCGCTAACCGAACTGTTGAAAGCCACAGGTGGTCTAGCCAGTAGCCCACTGGTCGCCGAAGGCTGGGGTTCCGGCCAGCACTGTGACGACTGGAAAGGTGTCACCTGCACCGGCGGCAGGGTCACTCACCTCGATCTGGCAAACTACGACCTCGAAGGCGTTTTGCCTGTCGAAATCGGCGACCTCGACCAGCTCAAGGTGCTCGACCTGTCGAATAACCGTTTCAGCGGTAAAATTCCTGATAGCATCGGCAAGCTTACCCAACTCGAAGAGTTGAGCCTCGACCGCAACGCCTTCGAAGGTGCAGTGCCTGTCAGCATGAAAGCATTGACGGCACTGACCAAGCTCGATATCAGCTACAACATGCTGAGTTCCAGTAACGCTGACGATACCGATACATTCCTAACCGAAAAACAAGGTGATGACTGGCAAGCCACGCAAACGGTAGCGCCGACCGGCCTGGCTGTGACCGGCACCACCATCGATTCGATCTCACTGGAGTGGACACCGATCGCCTACACCGCCGACGGCGGCAAGTACGAGATCATTGTCAGCCCTGATGCTGATCTCTCTATTGATGACGATGTTCTTCACAAGTCGGACGACAAAACCAGCAGCAAGCTCACCATTGCAGGTCTGACACCGTCCACTGAATACCATCTCGCAATCCGCACCCGGACCGATAGCATCCCAGGCACTGGTGGACAGTCGTTGGTTAGCAGCTTCAGCCCATCGGTATCTGCATTCACCCTACTCGATACCGATCGCGACGGCGTGGCCGATATCAACGACAGCGACGCCGACAACGACGGCATTCCCAATGACCAGGAAGGGCTGGACAAGGACAGCGATGGCGACGGCATCAAGGATTATTTGGAGCCGAACAACATCGACACCGATGGCGACGGCGATCCGAACTATCTGGATGACGACGACGACAACGACGGCAATATCACGCTGAACGAACTGGGCTCCAACCCTGACTACCCGGCTGACTCAGATAACAATGGCATCCGCGACTATCTCGACGCCGACAGCAAGAACGCAGGTGGCACCAGCGATGGCAGCGGCGACTCCGATCAGGATGGCCTCTCCGACAAGGAGGAATGCCCCAGCCCGGCCAACTGCGCCGATAGTGACGGTGACGGCCTGCCGAATTACATGGATTCCAACGACGACAATGACAAGCTCGACACCGCCTCGGAAGGCGCGACGCTAGATAGCGACAGCGATGGCGTGATCGACGCACTGGAATCCAACAGCCGCGACACCGATGGTGACGGCATCAAGGATCATGAAGACCCGGACGACGATGGCGATGGACGCCCGACCCGCGATGAGCTCGGCGCCGATGCACTGGAGCCTCGCGACAAGGATGGCGACAATATCCCCGACTATCTCGACGCCGATTCTGACAACAAGGCAGAAACCAAGGATGGCAGTGGCGACTCGGATGGCGACGGCATCTCGGATTACGGCGAATGCCCCACCGCACCGGCATGTACTGACGCCGATGGCGATGGCGTTCCTTCCTATATGGACACCGACGAGAAAACCGAGGTCAAGCTGCCCGGCAGCGCCGTGCTCGGCGACTCTGACACCAAGTCCGGCGGTGGCGGCGGCAGCCTCGCGCTGTCCTTCATCGGCATCATGAGTGGCTTCGCCGCTGCGTTCCGGCGTCGTATTCGCCAATACTGAGCCGAACAAGACCGACAGGGGGCGCTACCGCCCCCTGTCCGATAGCCCGTTACCACCTCCCCCCTGCCGCTGCCCTTCAATTTCCAGCGCGCGACAATTTTCCTGCCAACAGCATCACAGTTTTATTCTTTCGGGCGGGATTCCGCCACAAAGATACAAACCAAACATGGCTCCGTCACTCTAAACCCGATAGTTTCCAACTCAAAATAACATTTAATCAACTACTTAGCGTGTCAGGTGGCTTCCATTGAACATGGATAACAACATCAAACAGTTCCGGGTCGTGTTCAGAGGCAAGGTTGCGAAAAAATTCTCCCGCGACCAGGTCTCGAAGACGCTGGGGAAAATGATTGGCAAGCCCCCTGCGAGTCTGGCACCCATTTTTTCTGGCGAGCAAAAAATATCCTTCAGCAAGAAGCCGCTTGATTTCCAGACGGCTGTCAAACTCAAGGTCAAGCTGCTGCGCCTTGGCCTGGTAACCGAAATACAGCCATGGAAGAAAACGCACGACAAGACCCCGCCAGCCCACAGCCCGGCCCCCACGGCCAGCGCGGTCGCCGAAGAGAAAACCACTGTCGAATCCGCACCGCCGGCGGTTGACGATTCCGCTCGGGCTGACGAGCCAGACACCGAAGTCTCCATTGTCGCCGACAAACCAGAAAACGCTGACACCTCAGAAGCATTGACTGGTGCCGAACCAGCGCCAGCTTTTTCGACACAACAGACGACACCGAAAACTGATACATCGGGCAATGACGATCATGTCGCGTCGACCGACGATGCATCCACAGAAGAAGCCGCCACCGGGGAATTGCTTGAGCGTCTGGAAAAGCCGCCTCGCGACATCACCATCATCAACGCCGACGATGAAGCGCCGGATGAGCCTTCGACCAGCGAAACCATTTTTCACGAGCACCCCTATGTTCAGCCATGGTGGAAACGTATCGTTTCATGGCGGGCATCGGGCATCGTCCTGGTATTACTCGCCGTACTGGGTTACTGGGTCTACACCTTGACAACTTTTACTGCATCATCGGCGGCCCAGGTCATCGAGAATCACCTCGCGACGAAAAACCTCAGCATGATCGGGCTGATCGATATCAACAAGCTCAAGGCAACAGCCAGATGGATGAATGTCGATGCCGCGGATTATGAGCCACCTGTCGATCTTGCGTTTCTCGAAGACCTGGAGATCGATCTGGCAGAGGATATCTCCAGTATCGTGATCAGTCAGCATGACGTCCGCGGACAGTACCCCACGACGATCGTGCTGCTCGGACAGTTTGATGAGGAAAAAATCCGCGCCACACTGGAAACCCGGCTTGGTGCCATACGCGACGAAGACAACAAGAATCGTCTGCGCTTCAGGGCCGGAAATGATGCCAGCTGCAACCAGCAACTGGGTATCCACATCGATCACAACGAAATCATCCTGACCTCAGCAGACTTCATCGCGGAAGCCTATACGCTGATTCATGAGTCTTTCGATGGAAAACCAGCGATGTTGAAGGCATGGCGAGCGTACCGTGAGCATCATCCCGTCAGCTTCAACGTCATGGATGCCAAGGGATTGTCATATGAAACCGAGGAAATCATCGAAGGCATGATGCCGCAGATCGATCTCGACGAGGTCGAAGAAATCCTGCTCGGTATCGATATCTCCAACATCCTGGCTGGAGATGCCATCGTATCGCTTCTGATCCGCTCTTCCGACCAACAGATGCTCGACGCGACGGCCAAGGCACTGGAAACATCTTCGCCACTCGGCAGCCCTTCCAGACTCGACGTAGTGCCCGGACGAATCGAACTCGATGCGCCATTGACACGACGAAATGCCAGCCCGGAATTACTGCGGCAACACTCCCTGCTTGGCATTTGCCAGAGCTGAGTCACGCATCAACGGTTGGCTTGCCACGGCCATCCCTGGCCGTGGCAAACAGTCAGAATATCGCCAGAAACTGCAGTGAAATCCGGTCGTCCATGCCACCAAGAATCTGATTCGGCACGGCACCAGCTGCGAGACCCGGCGCTTCAGCATCACGCGCTTCATAGTTGAAGATCAAGCGAGATTTTTTGTTGAAGAAATACTGCGCACCTACCGTCACTGTCTCGAATTTGCGCTCTTTTGCTGCGACATTGGTGACACGATTGAGGACATCGTAACGCAGGTCCAGTTCCCATTTTGGTGTCACGGCATAGCCAGTATGCAGATACCAGCCATCAGCTTCACCCTCAGGCTCGACATTGAACGAAGCAACTGCGGTGCCAGCATTGTTCTTTGCCCCAGCCACGGCACCACCATCGGTACCATTGAAGACCATGCCATCGGCTGCGATATATTCACCAGCTGCCCGCCACTTGTTCTTGCGGAAGGTAAAACCCGTTCCCCAGCGTGTACGGTCGTACTCTCCGGCACCTGCGCCCGTCAGTGTACGCTTGCCATCCTGCCACCATGCCAGCAGCTTCAGACCCTCACGCCGACCACCCTTGCCGCCATAGATCAGCTCGGAGGACCAGTACAGATACAAATCCTTGTTGTCGTCGTTGTCCGCCCGATCGATACCATTGCCGTTGCCAAGCATCGCCGCGTAGCTGTGCTCCCAGCCGCCTTTCCTGAAAAAATCGAACAGTTGAACACCGACATCCCGAAACGCACCCAGCGCACCATTGGGACGATTGGCATTCTGCGGGTCGGAACCATCACCATCGAAAAAGCGTTCGAGCAGCAGCATGTTCGATACATTGGTGAAGTTGATGTAGTCGAATACATGAATCGCCTGCAAGCCTTCTTCACTGCCCGGATACTTGAACTGACCGATCCGGATTCTCGCGCCCGGCAGGTGATTCAGTGTCACGCTCGCATCGGTCAGACGCACGCTGCCACCGCCTTGCCGGGTAATGCCATTATTACCGGCTTCGGCGAGGAAGAAGTAGTTCACGTTGCTGTCTAGCGGCATGCCGGTACCGCGGACGCCGATACGCGCACGCCTCAGCTGAAACGTCGTACTGGTTTTCAGATCAGGGCCGATCTGATTAAAGATGGCCTCCTGACCTTTCCAGGGGCCAGCTGCCAGCTCGCTGCCATCAGTGTCCTGGTATTCCGGCTGGATGAAACCCCAAAGCTTGGCACGCGGTGCTGCGCCTGCTGGCTCAGTGCCTTGCAGCATCAGCCAGTTGGCTGCCTGCGCCTCGCCAACCAGCAGCGCCCCAGACAGCAAGGCCAGGATCGCAGCTGGGCGATATTTGAATAGACGGATTCTCATTGTTCCCTCCTCGGGATATTGTGGTGGTAATTGACGAATGGGTAAGAAAGTAAGAATCAATGTAACTACTCAGCACAGTCTCGTAACTGCTCAGATTGCCCCCGTTTTGCGTCAAATCAAGGCGGAAGCGCGGAGTTTGCAAGTGTAAATGAGCACTTCCAACGCAGAGTTGGCGCAAATAAGGGGGTAAGCTGGGTAGTTACGAATCAATCAGGGCTTGATCAGAACATATCCCTCATCGATCAAATCGATGATTCTGACGACACCCGCCGATACCTTGACTGCGTGAGGATTAAGCTCAGGCGCATGACCGAGCTTCTTGCTCATCGCACTGATCGTATTGCTGCACGCGGAAAAGCGGACTTCGTTGTCCGCCAGCCCCTGAATGCGCGCTTTATTGGCATTGTCGGCAAACAGCAATCGCAGGCCAGGTCCAAACGCAACAATTTCGATGTCGACCTTGTCAGTACCATAGTGCTTGATCAGGTTGTTAGCGACATTCAGAACCAGTGTCTGCTTGAAAGGATTAGGGTCGCTGATTTGCAGCACGATCCTTTTTTCGGCGAACGGCTTGCTTTCACTATCGGCAAACGCAGGCACCGACCAGCTCATCGCCAGCAGCAAGGCCAGAAGCAGACCCGAAATCGCTCTTTTCATTGTATTCATGGGTGATCATCTCCGGTGATTGATATATGGATGTCCGGCCGGCGCGGTTGCATCCTGCAGGGCAGCGACGAGAAACAATGGAGCAAGGGCTATGGAGCAAGGAACCACGCCCTCTCCACATTCGCCAACGGTCACCACGTCCCCGCTGGCCGGACTGTCTGGAAGATGAGTGACGAATGTGTTTTATTCCCTGTCGAAAAAAATAAAAAAAGTTGGAATAAAGCCCACGCCTGATGCATCGTAAACGATACCGACCCTGGGATTTATCAAGACCATGCTCTCGCTCAACGCAGTGATTATTCGCAAGAAACTCGGCAGCATCAGGCCCAATCTCTACCGTATGGCCTATGCCTGGTGCGGAAGCCGAGAGCTTGCAGATGACCTGGTGCAGGAAACCATCGTCAAGTCACTCGAAAAATCACATCAACTGAAAAACATCGACAAGATTGCCCCCTGGTGCTACCGCATTCTGCACAATTGCTGGCTCAGCCACCTGCGAAGCCTCAAGCCTGATGTCGATATCGACGACGTTGTACTCATCTGTGAGGACTGCCCGGAAAAAAGCTACCGCAACATGGTGGCCAGCGAGGCCATTCAGGCAGCCATCAGCAAACTGCCTGTCGGGCAAAGAAAAGTGCTGATGCTGATCGACCTTGAGGGCTTTTCCTATCGCGAAGTAGCCGATATTCTGTCGATCCCGGTCGGTACGGTCATGAGTCGTATTTCACGTGCCCGCAGTGCATTGGAGAAATCCCTCGCGTCCTTTCGGGATCGCGAAAGCGGTACAGTGACAAAGCTACGGAGTATCACATGAAGCCAGGACAGGAGATCAGTGACAGCCAGTTACACCTTTATGTGGATGGAGAACTGGACCCAGCTGAAAACGAACATATCCTGAAAGCCATCGAGCACGACGATGCCATCCGGGCACGGGTCAGCCAGCTGCAATACCTCAAGGCACTGGTAAAAAATCAATATCCGTTGTCACAGGAACACCCTTTGCCTGAGCCGTCAGACAAGCATGCGTTACCCTGGTTCAGCATTGCTGCGTCCATTGTCGTTCTCGTCACCGGTATACTTCTTGGCTGGATGGGACACGGCCTCAGCGGCAGTGACTCCGGTGTCGCCGGCACACCCAGTATGGCCGCGCATGCTGCCATCGCACAAAGCAACAAAGTCCTGCTGCATATCGACGACAATGCCCCAGGAAAGCTCCAGGCACTCATCGGCTATACCGAAGCGCTACTGCAAAGCAACAGCCAGGATCTCAGAGTCGAGGTGGTGGCCAACGCTGGCGGTCTCGACATCTTCCGCAGCGGTGCGAGCGCAGAAAAAGTGAAGCTGCAGGAATTGACCCGAAAATATAGCAATCTGGAGCTGTTCGCCTGCGCCAACGCCATTGCCCGTCTGCGCGAAAAAGGCGTCAAGGTCGATCTCATTCCGGAAGCCCATACCGGTGCAACGGCGCTCGACCACATTATTCGCCGAATGCAGGAAGGCTGGCGTTACCACAAGATCTGAGTCGTAATTTCTCACCAATGGAACCGGCGCACCCCCAAACTGTCAAATTTCCGGTGTAACAACGGGAAACAGCAGTGAGTGGACATCGACGAGCCAGCAGCTTCGCCCCCTGCAAAAGCAGCAAAATCGCAGCGTTTGTTTACTGCATCGCTATCGGCATCATCTGCTGGCCGCTCACCACCTCCAGTACAACCCGCAGCACGGACTGCCTGACGCTGACTTTCGAGGAACAATTCGACACTGCCAATACGACGCAGAGTGTACCGAAGGGATGGAAAACCAGCTATATCTGGGGAAATGACATCACCATCAACAACGAGTTGCAGTATTATCTGCAACCGGACAAGAATCAGGCGTCACCATTTCGCATCAAACAAGGGATTCTCTCGATTGTTGCACGCCCGGCCTCAGCACAGCAACGAGATACCCTGCCCGCTGGCAAGCAATTCACTTCTGGCCTGCTCACCACCGAAAACCTGTTTGCACAGCAATACGGGCGTTTTGAAATCCGAGCCAAAATGCCACGGGGACAAGGCTTGTGGCCAGCCTTCTGGCTACTGCCAAAATTCGACAAATGGCCTGAAGGCATCGCTATTCTTCCTGAAATCGATGTCGTTGAATTTCTCGGCCACCAGCCAAACACACTCCATACAACTGTCCATAGCAACCAAAGCGGCTCGCTCAAATCGCGCGCACACGAACATCAAAGCAAGGCAGACCTGACCGCTGCCTTTCACGACTATGCCGTAGAGTGGGATGCAACAGAAATCCGCTGGTATCTGGACGGCAAGCAGCTGGCGAAAGAAGCAACACCCCAGGACTTGCGGCAACCCATGTACTTGTTGCTCAACCTGGCGGTTGGCGGCAACTGGCCGGGCAAGCCGGACGCCAGTACGCAATTTCCAGCGCATTTCATGATCGATCGGGTGCGGGTCTATCAGATCGATGAAAAATGCCGGGCACGGCAACGTCAATAGCTAAGCTGGCCGGCATTTCTCACCGGGTCGCGTAGCGAGGCCACTCAAGGTGGTGTGATGGCTGGCATCTACGCCAGCAACTCTTCAGCTTTTTCCTGCTGGGCAGAAACCCCATTCATCCACAGCCAAGCCGAGGCGACGATTTCCTCAAGATCCGTATAGCGAGGTTCCCAGCCGAGAATATCCAGCGCCTTATCTGCAGAACCGATCAGTACCGCGGGATCACCCGGGCGGCGGGCGGAGGCACGGTAGTTGATCCCGACACCGGTGACCCGTCGGCAGACATCGATAACATCGAGCACTGAAAAGCCGTTGCCGTTTCCCAGGTTGTACGCCTCGGCCCCTGTTTCTGGCGTATCGAGCAAACGATCCATCGCCGCCAGATGGGCAGCGCATAGGTCCGTCACATGAATGTAATCCCGCACACAGCTGCCATCGGCTGTATCGAAATCGGTACCGAATACCTCAAGCCCTGTTGCCGCTGGGTTTCCGCCCTGAATCACCCGCTGCGCTTCTTCCAGCACCAGCGGAATCAGGTGCGTTTCCGGATCATGTCGTTCGCCCAGGCGACCATCCGGATCGCAGCCCGCCGCATTGAAATAGCGGAGCGCGATGCTGTTCATCCCATAGGCCTGCGCATAGTCAGCGAGTATTCTTTCAACCATGAGTTTGCTCTGGCCATAGGGATTGATTGGCCGCTGTGCCTCAGCTTCAGTGATCGGCATTTTTTCCGGCACACCATAAGTCGCGCAGGTGGAGGAGAAAACAAACTTGTCGATACCGTGGTCGAGCATGGCATTGAGCAGGTTCATCGAACCAGCTACATTGTTGTAATAATATTCCCGAGGATGCTGCATTGATTCACCGACATAGGCGAGCGCGGCAAAGTGCATGACCACGTCGACTTGAAAACGTGAAAAAACATCGTTGATCGCAGCGGGATTGAGCAAATCTCCAACAACCAGATCAGGACACAGCACCGCATCCGCAAACCCCCGTGACAAATTGTCGAAAACAACGACCCGGTGGCCTTTCTCCAACAACAACTTGACCATATGAGAACCGATATAGCCCGCGCCGCCAGTAACCAGTACAGTTTTTTTCATTGAGACAAACCCGCTTGATAATGATTGACAATAGTACCGCGCCCGTTGTGTGAAGTTTCTGCAGCGGGCACGTCGTATGGCGCAATGACAACCGGTGTTTCAACCAGCCGCAGCAATGCAACCGGCAATGCGATTTGGAGCATCCAGAACAAATTACGATCCACCATGAAATAAGCCTCGGTCAGGTTGCTGACGAGGTAGGCCGTCTGGAAACCGATAACCAGAATCGCCGCCATCATATGTGAGGCGCGCAAATAGACTGCAATGGCCTCGATCTGCAATTGCAAGACAAACAGTATTGCCAGGCCGGTAACGACCAACCCAAGCTGGGAAGCAACCTGGAAAAAACCGTTATGGGCGTGGTAGGCAGTCCAGGTGATATTGAGCAGCGATTGCTGCCACTCACTCTCAGGGGTAGGCGACCAGATCGTGCCATATCCGGTTCCCGTCCAGGGGTGGTCGGCGATCAACAATTTCACCGCTTGCCATATCTCCTCCCTCCCGGTCAGATCGGTAGAACGGCCAAGAAGAGAAAACAGCGCCGACAGATCGACACCCTGAACAAACAACGCGCCCACGATACCGAAGAGCAGCAGTAACATAATGCCGCCGAACCTAACCATGCCGATCCTGGCGATGGTGAAAAAGATCGCCATGATGGTGACACCGACCACCATTGCAACCAGCGAAGTTGCCGAGTGACTTCCTATCAACACCAGTAGCGCGGTCGCCATGCCAGCTAGCAGTATTAGACGCACACCCCATTGCCGAACCGCGCCAAAGATCACAACGAGCATCAGTAACAAGACAGCTGCGGAAAACCCAAGCGTATTCTTGTCTGGAAATACTCCCTTCCAGACGAGCTTGCCTTCGTAGATCTGAATACCGAGATCTGGCAGCACCACCACCGCCACCAGCGAGGCCACCATCAATAAAGCCAAAATACCGGCCAGCAACGCCATCAGCAAGCCAAAACGGAAGCGATAGCCAAGATAAAAGGCCAGTAGTGTCGTGCCAATGAAATGCACAGCGCGGCGCATCGTGAGCGCCGCATCAATAGACCACAGAAAGGAAGCGGCGGCAGCCGCAAGAATCAATATCAGTAGCAGCCGGTAGCGGAATAACCAGGCCAGCCATTGCAGTTGGTCGCCAGAACCCAGTTTCAGCAATGCCCAGGCATATAGCAGCAACCAGCTTGCAGTCACCACCCTGGCACTGGAACTTTCGCCGACAAAAAAGGCCAGCAGCTCGGCCACCGCCCCCGTCCCCAGCAACACGGCAACAATGGCAGCTACAATATCGAGCCACGACAACGTTTGCTGCTGCATATTGACGGTCGCTTCAGTCATCAGCGCGGCCACCATGCCTGTCGCGCCAGAATGGGGAGCTGGACTACCAACTTCTCTGCACCTCCCGGCGGACAGCGATGATCAAATACACGGCCAGAAAGGCTTCGGCAAGCAGGATGCCCAGCACTGAATATGCAGATCCCCACAGTGCCAGGAAAATCGCCACAGCCGTGACACTGAGCACAGCGCTATACACCGTGCCCATCGCCAGCACACGAAAACGTTTCAAGGCCTGTAACATGCCACTGGGTGTCACCACCTGTGCGGTGAAAAACGTCACCGCACACCAACCGGCGACAATCCAGCCCATGGGCACATCGCCATAACGATTTGCATAGAGGAATTCATCGATAGGCGACCACAGTAACTGCAGCAACAGCGCAAACAGCAATACACCGAGCAACATCACCAAGGCTGAGGTTCTCTGAATACGGCGCAGTGCTTCATGGTCATGCTGCGCAATGGCCACCGCCAACTCCGGCCGCATCACACTCAACCAAGACTGCAAACCGATCCTGATCGGCCCAAACAATACAAACCCTGCCGCCAGGGGTGCATAGGCAGCGGCACCAGCAAACATCGTGACGATAAAACTGTGCGCCTGCGTCGCTATCAGGGTGGTGACAGCACCAATCAGCGCCCAGCGTGACTGCTGCCAGATCAATCCATAGCGCCGCAGCGATCGCCAGCGCCGGATGATTCTGACACGGCCTGCCGCCAGCGACTTGAACTCCAGAAAAATGGCTGCGAGATTGCCCAGCGCAAGCGCAGCCAGCACCAGTGCGAGATTCAGCACCACCCCCTGCATCACAGCCAACAGGAGAATCAGTAATGCGGTCAGTACATAGGTGATATCCGCATACAGTGCCGTCTGCGGAGATTGACGGGCGAAAGCAAAGGCGCGGAAATACTGCCGCGCCCCGTATGACGCCACGAAAACACTGAAACCCAGCATCGTACCCAACGGAAAATGCAGCCATAGCGTGACCAGCAGGGTGGTCAGCAGAATGACACCAACCAGTGCCAGATTGACCGTCGACAGCAGGGTTTCGAGATAATGGCGCTTTGCCCTCCGGCTCACACCGGGGGTATAGACAGACACTGGGGTCCCTGCCAATGCCCCTGTCAGAGAAGCGCCCAGTACCGCTGCCACGAACGCAAGCGCGAATATGCCATAGTCCTGTGGCACGAATTGCCGCACGAGTACGATATTAAGCGCGAAATGAAACAGGCTGAGCAGCCCCTGGCCAGCAAGGGCAGTGACATACTTGCGCGCCACCTTGCCATGTTTTCCTTCCTGGATTCTCCCCTGTCCCAGCGTTTCTTGCCGTACGGCACTCACGGCTCCTGTACCATCATGCCCTTGAACCGAGCAGGAAGTTACGCGCGAGTATCATCGCGAGCACCCACGGTTCGACAAGATACCGGTGTGCAAAACGACGCGGATTTTCCAATAAGCGGAAACTCCACTCCAGCCCGCAGCGCCCCATCCAGCGTGGCGGCGACTGCACCACACCGGCGACATACTCCATGCAGGCACCCGACGCCAGGATCGCGGGCGCATGCAACAACGCCGCGTTGTCTTGAATCCAGCGTTCCTGAACGGGGGTTCCCATCCCTACCAGCAAAAGATCGGTTTCGTTCGTATTGATCTGATCAATCACTTGCTGGTTTTCCTGACTTCCGGATGTGCTATCGAAATAGCCGTGATGGCCGGCGATGGCGAGCCCCGGCAAACGTTCGCCGATTTTTTCCAGTGCTGCTGAGAGGGTTTCCGGCGCCTGGCCGAGAACGAATACCCGCCACCCCTCATCGCGAGCACGTTGCAGCAATGGCCAGATAAAGTCGACGTAGGTCAGGCGATGCTCCCGATCGACCGCATGGCCACCAAGCTTGAGCAGGCCGATCAATGGCATGCCGTCGACGAGCACGAAACTCCCGCTGTAGTATTGTCGCAGTTGCTCGCTACGAAAATACTCATGGAGCGAATGCAGGTTGTGATACAGCACCCTGACGCCTACGCGCTCCCGTATCGAAGCTTTAACCAGGTCGAGATAGTCCTCAAGCGTTCCAGGATGAACACGGAATCCAAGAAGATCGATTGCCGGAATCTGTTTTTCCTGCCACGCGATATCTGCCTTGGCAATGATTTCACCTTGCTGCGCCGCAGCGTGCCTGGGAAATTCCTCAGTATGCGTTGTCATCGACCCATCCTCCCACTGCGGTACGCATTAATATTTTTATGTCCAGCCACAATGACCAGTTTTCTATATAGGTAATATCGTAGGCAATCCGCGCCTCCATTTTTTCCAGGGTATCGGTTTCCCCTCTGAAACCATTGATCTGCGCCCAGCCCGTGATACCCGGTTTGACGCAATGTCGTTCGTCCAGACCCTCGATCAGGCGCTTGAAATGGTCGTCCAGCTCCACGGGGTGCGGCCTGGGCCCCACCAGCGACATCTTGCCTTCCAGCACATTGAAAAGCTGTGGTAGTTCGTCGAGGCTGGTTTTACGCAGCAACCGGCCAAGCCGTGTGACCCGCTTGTCATGCTTGGTCGCTTGACGAAACCGTTGGTTCCCTGCGCTGTCATGATGCATGGTGCGAAACTTGTAAACCATGATCGGCCGCTTGTTAAAACCGTAGCGCCGCTGCCGAAACAGCACCGGGCCGGGGCTGTCGAGCTTGATCAATATTGCGATCACCACGAAAAGCGGGGCCAGCAGGAGCAACGCAAACACTGCCAACAAGCGATCCTCGAACCACTTGGCAATCGCCGCCCAGCCGAAAGTTGGCAGCTCCTTTAGCTTCAACAGCGGCATTTCCTGAAGCAGGGAGAGATTACCGCCACTTGGTATCGCTGACGGCCCCACGACCGCTCTCACTGGATCCCAGGTAAGCGACAAGCTGGCTGGCATTGACGCCAGCTTGCGGCGCAGGTCATCAACCGAAATGGAAGCATCCAGCGGCAAGGCGATGACAATATGCTGCACCATACCGTCACGTACATAGCGTTCGATATCGTCAATGCGCCCCAACAATGACACACCCGGAAACACAGCCCGACGGTGTTCGGTGCGATCATCGAACACGCCAACAAGGTAGCACCACTGATCCTGCGGATGTGAAAGCAGCTGTTCGATAAACTTTCTCGCCACCGCTCCCGTGCCGACAACAGCGACGCTTTCACCAAGCAGCCCCCGGCGCAGCCCTGCGCGAATAACCCAGGTCAGCAGAAAACGGCCGAGCCACATCGATGCCAGCGAAACAGCGACAACCATCGACAACCATCCAGGCTCCACCACCTGACTCTCCGGCACTGCCAAATAAACAAGCGACATGACGACGATGCTGGCCGGCATAAAAAGAAGGAAAGCAAAGGGCGATCCAGACCACTGCGTCAAACGACTGATACGGTAAAAGCCGAAATGCCACAATGCGAGCAACAGTGACCCTGAAAAAAACAACATCCAAAGTACCGTGGCACTTCCATGGCCAACATGATGGTAGTGGTCGGCAACAATGATCGCCAGCACCATTGCCAACACATCGAGCCCTACCTGCAAGCCCACGATGACGCTGGCAGAAACGACACGACGTGTCGTCGACAATCCGTTGTGCATTCGCGGCATCGTCGGCGCACGTGCCGCCTCCCGGAATTCAGAAATACCATCCTGCACAACGTCGAGTGAATCGCTCATCGAAGGTTTCCGCCAGTTTCAGTACAGTTCAGACGCAGTTCAAACCACCGCCGCCAGTTTTCGCATCTCGTGCGGGCTTTCGATAAGCTGGCGGAAATAATCGATGGTCTGCTGCAAGCCATCTTCCAGACTGGTGCTTGGTTGCCAGCCAGTGGTTTCCGTTGCCTTGGAAATATTCGGTTGCCGCTGCCTGGGATCATCAGCCGGCAACGGAAGGTAGTTGATCTTCGAGCGCGACCCGGTCAAACGGACCACAGTTTCAGCCAGTTCACCGACGGTAATTTCATTGGGGTTTCCCATATTCACCGGCCCGGTAAAGCTGTCGTCGGTATCCATCACACGGCTGACGAGGTCGATCATGTCGTCGACGTAGCAGAATGAGCGTGTCTGGCTGCCATCGCCATAGACAGTGATCGGTTCATTCTTCAAGGCCTGAATAATGAAGTTGGAAACCACCCTGCCATCGTCGGGATGCATTCTTGGCCCATAGGTATTGAAGAACCGCCCTACCTTCACCCGCAGCCCATGCTGGCGGTGATAATCGAAAAACAGCGTCTCGGCACAGCGCTTGCCTTCGTCGTAGCAAGCACGAGGACCGATAGGATTGACGTGTCCCCAGTAGTCTTCTGTTTGCGGATGGACTGCCGGATCGCCGTAGACCTCACTGGTCGAAGCCTGGAATATCTTTGCGCCAACACGTTTGGCCAGACCGAGCATATTGATTGCACCGAGCACACTTGTTTTCGTGGTCTGCACCGGGTCATGCTGGTAATGGATGGGCGATGCCGGACAGGCCATGTTGTAGATTTCATCGACCTCAACATAGAGCGGAAAGTTGATGTCATGGCGCATGACCTCGAAATACGGGTCACTCAGCAGGTGGCGAATATTTTCCTTGGCGCCAGTAAAGAAATTATCGACACAGAGCACTTCATGATTTTGCTCCAGTAGTTTTTCACACAGGTGGGAGCCGAGAAACCCTGCGCCCCCAGTGACCAGTATTCGTTTGTTTATGGCAGATGACATGACATTCTCCTGATATATTTATTGGTTGGTAACTACTCAGCTCACCACTGAAACGCGCCATTTCTGCGTTGGGAAATGGTCATTTACACCTGTAAACTCACATTTCCCGCCTTGATCTGACGCGTTTCAGCGGCAATCTGAGCAGTTACCGGCCTGTGCTAAGTAGTTACATTGGTTGTTACTTTTTGCCCAGATCACTAACTGGCATAGCCGTAACGATAGGCTTGGCGCTGGCTCTCTGCGCTCATGTTGTTGACCAGACAGCCGTCGATATCGACACCGGCTAGCTTCAGCCGTTTGACCGCCGCCTTCATTTCATCGACCGTCACCTCATCGGTACGCACCACCATGATGCTGACACCCGCGACACGACCAATAATGGCTGATGTCGACAGACTCAGGACCGGCGGCGCATCGACCACAATGTGGTCGTAATAATCGCCAAGTACAGCATCGATTTTTCTCAAACCACGCTCCAGGTACTCATCCAGCGGCGGAGCATCCGGCCCTCGGGTCATGACATCGAGTCCCGCGATCTCAGTGGGGACGATGGCGTCCTCCACCTCGACTTTGCCGGCGATCACGCTGGTCAAGCCGATATCGTTGCTGATGCCGAAATCCTTATGCAGTCGGCCACGTTGGAAGTCTGCATCGATCAGCAGCACTCTTTTCCCCGCCTCCTGCAACAGCACCGCAAGGTTGGCGCTGACGAACGACTTTCCCATGCGTGGCAATGGCCCACAGATCATCAACATGCGATTGTCGGCCCTGGCAAGCACATTGGTCAGCATGGCGCGCAATCCACGCAGGGTTTCAACCGTGAAATCATCCGGATGATCGACGGCCAGCACACCACCCCGTTTAGCCACACCCGGCAACAGGTTCCGTGCTGGAGCCTGTGGACGTGCCTGACGGCTGCTATAGGGGATGTCGACGAAAACGGGCGCTCCTGACAATGTCTCGACGGTTTCGGCGTCATGCACACGGTTCGAAAAGGCGGCGCGGACAAAAAGCCAGGACAGATGCAAAAACAGCGCCGCCAGCACCGCCAACGGCACCAACAGACCAGGTTTTGGCCATACAGGCTTGTCGGGGGCCACCGCCGAGTCGATCAGCCTGACACTGCCAATAGAGCTGGCTTCCGCAACTTTCAGCTTCTGGTAACGCTGTTCCAGCGAGGTATACAGCTTGCTGCGCATTTCCACCTCGCGTTCCAGGCTCAGCAGCCCTTTGCCAACGGCAGGCATGGCACGCATTTTCCGCTGTGTCTGCGACAACAGTGCAGTGGTCGAGGCAATTTCGGCATCGAGCTTTTCCAGCTCGGGGTAGCGCGACGTATATTGTTGTGCCAGCAACTCACGCTTCATCTGCAACTGCTTCAATTCTGCCTCGATACCCGCAGCACGAGTGATCGCCGCACGTGACTCGGTATCGACATCGAGCGAGCGATGCCGTTTGCGATAAGCGGCCAGCGCCTCCTCGGCAGCCGCCAGCTGCTCCCGCGCTTCCGGCAGGCGTGTGTTGAGAAACCCAAGCTCCTGCCGCACCTCGCGTGAAGACCAGGACAAACGCAGATCGCGATAGGTGGAGACGATCTCATTGAGCGTGCGCGCCAGAAGTTGCGGGTCATTGCCCTTGAGCACCAGCTCCATGACACGGGTACCGGTTTCCCTGGCATTGATCGTCAACGCAGCGCGCAGTGCATCGATCTTTGCCTCGCGGGAATGCCGATACACCATAAACGCGGTACCCGGCAGTGCTGCCAGCTTCTGCACAAGAATCGACGCTGTGTCACCATTGCTGAAATGCAAGACCTCGAACGCCCCAACCTCCCCGTCCGTCAAAACGGACTCGCCGTCATATTCAATGCTGTACCTGCCCGGCTGACTGGCAATGAGCGTCAACGGTTTGCCGTGCAAGGCTTGTGGCAGATCAAGGAAGCCGATCTCCAGACGCTCACCGCCCCAGGCATATCCATTGTCGGGGAACCACTGTTGAATCCTGCTGACCAGCGCCGGATACCGGCTGAGCAACTTGCCGAGCAGCGGCAAATATTGCGGCTGTGACTCGATAGTGAGACCAAGGGCATCAACAGCGGCGCCCAGCACTGCCCGTGAACCAATGATCTTGGCCTCCTCCTTGGCAAGTGGCGCAGTCGAAAACGGGTCGCTCTCCTTTTCCAGCAATTTGTCCATAAAGCCGCTTTCATCTTCGATGCGCAGCAAGGCACTGGCCTGATACACTTTTTCAGTAGACAGCAACCAGACCCCCACCAACATCGCCGCCAGCAGAGCAGTAACGATGAGTTTCGGCAGGTTTTGGCGGATAAGCTCGAGGTAAGCTTTCGAATCACTGCTACCGGGAATCCCGAGGCTTACACCAGCACCACCGGCTCGCGCCGGCGGGCCTGCCGGCACCGGATGGTATTCAAAAGGATCTTGTGTTGAACGCATGCTCGTCGCCGTTGGCATCCCCTGCGGGACTGAAATTCTTCGTAACTACTCAGCTCACCACTGAAACGCGCCATCTCTGCGTTGGGAAATGGTCATTTACACCTGTAAACTCACATTTCCCGCCTTGATCTGACGCGTTTCAGCGGCAATCAGAGCAGTTACTGGCCTGTGCTGAGTAGTTACAATTCTTCATCGACCGGTCATCAGCTGATCGCGCCGGTTCCGTTGTTGTTCTCCGGGTATGACAGGATTCCCGTGTTGTAGTTCACCCCATCGAAAGCAACGGCGTTAATTATTGTGTCTGCAACCAACACCCACGCCACCGACATATATGCACCGAACATCCGACAATCGATGGTTGCCCGAACAAGCTCCAGTCCACTAAACTCCGCGCCCGAGCGGCCGCATTCCTACGGGGATGGCGGCCTTTTTCATTCCACGCGCCAGACGGGTCATCGCCGGGGCGCCAACACAGTACCCAGCCATGATCACTTCCCTCAGGCACGACTGGTTTTCCAATATTCGCGGCGACATGCTTGCCGGCACGGTGGTAGCACTGGCCCTGATTCCCGAGGCCATCGCGTTTTCGGTCATTGCAGGGGTTGACCCCAAGGTTGGTCTGTACGCCTCGTTCAGTATCGCCGTCATCACCGCTTTTGCCGGCGGACGGCCCGGCATGATTTCAGCAGCAACTGCCGCTATGGCGCTGTTGATGGTGACCTTGGTGAAGGAGCACGGGCTGGAGTATCTGCTGGCGGCAACGATGTTGACCGGCGTGTTCCAGATCATCGCCGGCTACTTGCGGCTTGGCTCGCTGATGCGTTTTGTTTCATCCTCGGTGGTTACTGGTTTTGTCAACGCACTCGCGATCCTGATCTTCATGGCCCAGCTGCCGGAGCTGACCAACGTCACCTGGCATGTCTATGCCATGACGGCAGCCGGGCTTGGCATCATCTACCTGTTTCCACTACTGACCCGCAGTGTGCCTTCACCGCTGGTCAACATCATCGTATTGACGGTGGTAGCGCTGTTGCTGGATCTGGACATCCGCACCGTTGGTGATCTGGGCGATCTGCCCGACACACTGCCATCGTTCCTCTGGCCCGATGTGCCGCTGAATCTGGAGACACTGCTGATCATCCTGCCCTACTCACTGTCACTCGCGGTCGTGGGGCTGCTGGAATCGCTGATGACCGCCACCATCATCGACGATCTCACCGACACACCCAGCGACAAGAATCGCGAGTGCAAGGGCCAGGGCATCGCCAATATCGCTACTGGCATGATCGGCGGCATGGCTGGCTGCGCCATGATCGGGCAGTCCATCATCAACGTGAAGTCTGGCGGCCGCACCCGCCTGTCGACGCTGACGGCAGGGGTGTTCCTGCTGATTTTGGTGGTGTTTCTGGATGAATGGGTGTCACAAATCCCGATGGCAGCGCTGGTCGCAGTCATGATCATGGTATCGATCGGCACCTTCAGCTGGAGTTCGATCGTGAAAATGCGCAGCAACCCGCGCAGCTCCAGCATCGTCATGGTGGCGACGGTGGTCGTCGTCGTCGCCACCCACAACCTCGCCTTTGGTGTCTTCGTTGGCGTACTATTGAGTGCGCTGTTCTTCGCCCATCGCGTCAGTCATTATATGTATGTCACGTCGACGCTCAGCCCGGACAGCATGAAGCGCCACTACGAGGTACATGGGCAGGTATTTTTTGCCTCCGCCGACAAATTCATCGCCGCATTCGATCTGAAGGAAGCGCTGACCCATGTCACCATTGAGCTGACCCATGCACATTTCTGGGACATCACGGCAGTGGCGGCGCTGGACAAGGTGGTCATCAAGTTTCGTCGTGAAGGGACCGAAGTCGAAGTCATCGGCCTGAACAACGCCAGCAAGACGATCATCGACCGTTTTGCTGTGCACGACAAACCTGACGCAGCCGACACGCTGCTGGAGCATTAGTCGGCCAGGCGAATGAATTCGCCCCTACGAAGTTATTACTGTAGGGGCGAATTCATTCGCACACGCGCAGGCGCAGCGATAGCAAGCCCGAATGGGCGCCAACAAATTGAGTAAGCAACAGGGAAAACGCATGAGCAAAGTCATCGCCTGTATCGACGGCACCAGCATCACCCCCGCCGTTTGCGATTACGCGGCCTGGGCCAGCCTGAAAATGAAGGCACCCCTGCTGATCCTGCATACCCTCGACAAATCAGCATTTCCAACGGACAGCAATCTTTCCGGCAATATCGGCCTTGGCACTCGCGAGTCCTTGCTCGAAGAGCTTTCGGAACTCGACGAGAAACGCGCCAAACTCGCCCTGGAACAGGGCCGCCTGATGCTCGAAGCCGCCCGCGACCGCGCCATTGCCGACGGCGTCGACAACCCTGTCACCATGCAACGCCATGGCGATCTTGTCAGCACGCTGATGGATATGGAAGACGAAGCCCGACTGTGGGTATTGGGCAAGCACGACGAGAATCTTGCCGAGCATCTCGGTAGTCGGCTGGAGTCCGCAGTTCGAGCGTTGCACAAACCCATTCTCGTCACCTCCAGCCAGTTCAAGGAGCCGCAACGCGTACTGATCGCCTTCGATGGCAGCATGACGACGAAAAAAGGCGTGGAAATGGTTGCGGCCAGCCCGCTGTTCGCTGGCGTCAGCTGCCATATCGTCATGGCCGGGAGCAATGCAGGCGCACTACAGTGGGCCAAGAAAAAGCTCGACACAGCCGGGTTCGATGTCACCACCTCGATGCAAACCGGCGAGGTTGAAAAGGTGCTTTGCGATTATCGCCGTGAACATGACATCGACATGATCATCATGGGCGCCTACGGCCACTCGATCATTCGTCGCTTTCTCGTTGGCAGCACCACCACCAACATGATCCGCAACGCCAGAGTTCCGGTACTGCTACTGCGCTGAGACACTCACCCATGGAAGTCCACAGCTTTTTCCTGTCACTACTCCTGATTCTGGTCACCGCCAGAATCTTCGCAGAAATCGCCGTCCGCCTCGGCGCACCCTCGGTCATCGGCGAATTGACCGCCGGGATCGTACTCGGACCCAGTCTGCTCGGCTGGCTGCAACCCGACGCCGTGATCAAACTACTGGCCGAAATCGGCATTCTGCTGCTGCTGTTCGAGGTAGGTCTCGAAACCGACATACGCAAGCTGATGAACACCGGCCGCGCCTCCACCGCCGTGGCACTCGGCGGTTTCATCCTTCCCTTCGTACTGGGCTTCCTGCTGGCATGGCAATGGTTCGACTTGTCAATATTGGTGTCAATGTTCATTGGCGGCGCCCTCACTGCCACCAGCATCGGCATCACCATTCGCGTGCTCAGTGATTTGCATCAACGCCACTCCCGGGAGGGTCAGATCGTGCTCGGTGCCGCCGTGCTCGACGATGTACTCGGGGTCGTCCTGCTCGCGCTGCTGTATGAATTCTCGGTGGGCGGCGGCATTACCGCAGCCAACGTCGGCAAAGTGCTGTTATTCATTTCACTCTTCTTCATCCTGGCGCCCATCGCCGCACGGCTGATTTCGCATCCGATCAGACATTTCGACAGCATCACCGAGATCCCCGGCCTAATCCCCACCGCCATGGTTTCGCTGGTGCTGCTGTTCGCATGGCTGGCGCACGAGATGGGTGCCCCCGAACTGCTCGGCGGATTTGCCGCCGGGCTGGCGCTGTCGCGCCGTTTCTTTCTGCCCTTTGGCATCGCGCTGCATACCGAACCCAAATTCGCCGAGCGCATCGAAAGCGAAATGCGGCCGATCATCCAGCTCTTTACACCGATTTTTTTCGTCACGGTCGGCCTGTCACTGAATCTCCATGAGGTCGACTGGACATCGGCCTTCATCTGGAGTTTTTCCCTGCTGTTCCTGCTCGTAGCCATTATCGGCAAATTCGCCGGCGCAACATTCACCAGCGAACCGCTACGGCAGAAAATCATTATCGGTGTTGCCATGATACCGCGCGGCGAGGTCGGCCTGATTTTTGCCGAACTCGGGCGTAGCAGTGGCATTTTCAATAATGACGTCTACGCCGGCATGATTATCGTTATCGCCTTGACCACGCTGTTGCCGCCGTTTCTGTTGAAATACATCTACCGTTCGACGTGACGGCTTTGCCGGCCTACAGCGAAGCGACCAGCGAACTGATGTCATCGACCAGCACCTTGATGACATCCATTGCGTCACTGAGCGCGTTTTGCTCCAGCGCCCTACCCTTTTGCGCCAGCGCCTGATGACCAAAATAGCCCGTCAGCCCATTGATCTGGTGGGCAATATTCTTGATGTCGTCACGATCCGACAGCGCTGCTGCCGCTTTCAACTGCACGACCAGCTCATCAAGCGCGGCCTTGAAGCGCTCGGTCTGGTGCGGATCATCCGTAGGCGGTGCGCTGCCTACCCTCTCCTGCAGTTGCCCAGTCAACTCAGGCAGGATGCGTTCAACGACTGCGGCAACCGCGGCAGGTGATACCGGCTTATAGAGTATTTCGTTGAAAAGCTGCTGTTGCCGCGCGCTTGTCGCGGGGGTAAACAGATCCGCCGTGACGGCAACCAACGAGGTCAGGTTGTTGATGGTCTCTTCGCGAATGATCTGCGCCGCGGAGATGCCATCCATGGCCGGCATGTGAATGTCGAGAAAAATAAGGTCATATTGTTTCTGGCGCGCTTGTTCGACCAGCTCGAATCCATCTGTGACCATTTCGACCGCAATACCGCATCGTTCCAGGCTGGCCTGCAGGAGCTGGCGGGAAAATGCATTGTCATCCGCAATCAGCACCCGCGCATTGGCAGCAGGGATCGTCTTGATCTTTGGCACGGATGTCATTTTCTGCGGTCGGTACTCGAGAACCTGTTGCAGGTTTTCAAATAGCCTTTGGCGACGAATCGGCTTGGTGGAAATCACGACCCCGTGTTTGTGTTCCACAATGCGCTGTTTCTCTCTGACTTGCTCCTCATCACTGATCAGGATCAGCACACCTATCTCCTGGTCAGCTGCAATATCGCACAGCGACAATAGCCGCTCCGGCGGAAATTCATCGCCCTTGCCAGCAGTGACGAGCACCTGAAATGGCATTCCCGTATCAGCCGCCGCTTTCAGCGCCTGTTGCGTCGTCTGCCGACTTGGCTGGAGAAACACCTCCATGCCAAAACTGAGCAGCATGTTTTTGATTGCGCGTTTCGATACCGCATGGCTGTCGACGACCAGCACCTTGACAGCCTGGAGCGCATCTAGCGGTTCGTCTTGCAGCGCTGCGATATTTTCACCATCTCCGGCAGGTAGCGCAACGCAAAACCGGCTGCCACCCAGGCTGCTATCGGCAAGCCAGATTTTGCCGCCCATCAGCACCATCAGCGAGCGCGAAATGGCCAATCCCAGCCCGGTGCCACCATAGCGCTTCTGAATTGAGCTATCACCCTGAACGAACGGTTCGAACAAGGCATCACGCCGCGCCTCTGGAATACCAATGCCAGAGTCTTCGACCGACACGAGGTGGTAGCGACGTCCATCCTCATCGATCATCGACTCCGAGACCACCAGAATCTCCCCGGACGCTGTAAACTTGACCGCATTGACCAGCAAGTTGGTCAATACCTGGCTGAAGCGAACCGGATCGCCAACAACCTCGCGTGGCGTATCACGATGAATCAGCAAGACCAGTTCCAGCCCCTTGCAGTGCGCGTCCAGACTGAGCAGTGAAACAACATCCTCAAGCACGTTTTCCGGGCGAAACGACTGTTTTTCGATAGTCAATGTGCCGGCACGCAACTCAGAGTAGCTGAGTACGTCGTTGATCACTGCCAACAACTGCCGGCTGGCATTGCTGATGACCCAGGTATACTCACGCGTTTCATTTGCCTGCGGGTCTTTTTCCAGCAACTCGGCAAAGCCGACGATCGCATTCAACGGCGTGCGCAATTCGTGACTGACATGCGCCAGGAAACGCTCCTTGGCCTGCCCGGCTTCAATGGCTTCACGGCGCGAGGCCTCCAGGGCAGTATTTTTCTCTTGCAATGCAGCAACCGTTTCCTGCAGCCGTGCAGTTGCCTTGGCAACCTGCTCCTCCAGCTCCTTCCGGGTGCCTTCGATGGTTCTGACCATACGATTGATACCCTGTTCAAGTTCGCCGATCTCAGCACCGCTCTTACGCGCCAGGCGTGATGAAAGATCACCGCGCTGAACCCGCCCGACAAGATCGGTGATACGCTGAATCGGTGCGAGTATTTCCCGCGCCAGCAGTAAGGCGAGCAATGACGCGAACAACAGACCAAAAAGGATAAAGAGAATACTGCGCACAATGACTTGGCGCGCTGTGTTCTGCAGATGCTCGCGCGACACATAAACGATCACCCTACCCAGCTGCCGGCTTTGCGCTGGGCCGAGTAACTCTTCGCTTTCATTTTCAGCGACCGATGTTGTTTCCACATCGACATAAAACTCCCACAGGCTGCCTTGTACATCGCTGTCATGAACCCGTTCCGCAAAGCCATCACGAAATCTCTTCGCCATGACATTACCGCGCTTATCAAGAATAATGACGGCCTCGATTTCAGGCCCGAAGTAAGTCCGATCCACGAGCGTTTTCAGGTGCTTTCTATCCTCGATCAACAGACTGAATTCACTGGCAAGGCCGAGGTTGCGCGCAATATCTTCACCCCGTTTTGCCATGGTCTCTTGCATATAACCAAGATGTGCCTGCGTCAAATAGAAACCGATCATGATCGAGACCAGAAACATCGGCACAATGGCGAGAAACAAGACACGCTTGCGGATTCCCCAACCATGCTGAAACCTCAGATGCACCACTACTGGCCACCACTTGCCGGTTGGGGCCCAGGGTGAGAGAGTGATGCGAGGCTGCAATCCACATGCAGATTGAAATAGTCGGCCACCGCGGCATTACAGATAGCCTGGTAGTACTTCGGGAAACCTGGTGGTGACAGCCGCACTGGATCAGAGTCCAATGCGTCGATAATCTCCTCGGCAGCATGCTGCCCTATCTGCTTAGGGGTACTGAAAATGGCCGCCAGCGCACCAGCCTTGACCATCGCATGCGAATAACCCAGCACGGGAAGACGGCGATGATAGGAAAAATAGAGAATCTGCTTGATCGTCTGGGTATCGATGAAACTGGGGTCGAACATGGTCAGCAGGATATCAATCTTGCGTTTGGTACGTTTCAGTGCCGGAACGATCTCCCTGCTGCTGGCAACACGAATATCCCGTAACGCCATGCCCAGCTGCTTTGCTTCCGCCACCAGGGACGCGACATCAAAATCGGAAGTCTCGGCGAGCAGGATACCGACTACCCGAAAGCGATCCCCGAGTGCGTTAGCCAGTGCCAGCTGCCGGTGCAGTGGCTGGTCGAGATACAAAGCGGACACATTTTGTTTGATCGATGCTCTGCCCTTAGCTTCGATCCCATCGAGTAGTTTGCTGTAACTGGCATAGGGCACGAGTACCGCATACACAGGAAATTCCATCGGCCCGTCGAGGATTTTCTTCAATGCGCGGACACCGACCGCAACAACCAGCCTGCTATCTTTCAGCACCGCGTTATTACTATCGGCATCGAGCGATTGCGCCAACCTTGTCGCTACACTCTCGGCGTGGTGGCGAGAATCGCGCAATGCTTCATGAATTCGACTGGCCACTTGATGGTACTCATCACTATCACTGCTCAAGACAATTTCTATTGAGGCTGCGTGTACACTGCCGGAGGCAATAAAACAAATCCACAGCAATATCATCGGCAACACGGTATGCCGTTGCAGACGCTCCCCAATTTGTTCAGTGAACAACATCACTGGTTCAAGCGCTAACGCCTCTCCCAGCCTTATTGCAGCACCAAGCCCATACATACTGCTTTGTCAATATTGTCATGGCCCCCACCACACTGTGGTATTTTGTCACACCAATTTTATTTTTCAGTTTCGCTAACACTGAAACCTGTTTATCAAACTGCCATCCAATCATTATCTACCCGGCAAGATTTATTGCCGGATCAATAATGAAACCCCAACTTGACGAAATATCGGGTTTCGAATGTTGTTCTGCCCGATTTCTCACTGATGTATTCCTGATAGTCGTCCCCCATGTTCTGCGCGATGAATTCAATCTTGCCGTCCTTATGACCGGCAGAAAAACTTTTTGCCAAGCGTAGATCGAAGCGGTGATGAGCCGGGACACGGTCTCCATCGCCAACCCATTTCAAGACTGAGCGATAGTAGTAACCGAGACTGGTACTGAGACCATGATCGAAGTCGTGTATATAGAGCAGGCTACAGGTGCTGGTCGGGGTCGCATCATGGTCAATTCTCAGCGGCTCATTCTCACCACCTCTACTGAGTACCCGGCGGCTTTTGGTGATCGAATATTGCAACGACAGAAGATCACTGGCGCCGGGGCGCCATCGGATCGAACCCTCGAGACCGCTGATGCGAAAACTATCATCATTGATGATGATTTCAGCACCATCCGAAAAATAGGGATCTGGGTAATCCAGATCACGGTAGTTTGAAATCACATCACTTGCGCGCTCGTAAAACAGCTTGGCATCGAACTGCAAGCCTCCCCCTTCGGCAATATAAGCGTAGCCCAGCTCCGCCGCCACAATGGCCTCAGGTTCAAGATCGCCAGGCGACAGGAATACTTGGTTCAATGGCGTACCATCTTTGAACCGCAGCAGATAGTCCCAATGCTCTTCGAGAATCGAGGGGCTGCGCTGAGCCGAACTCAGGCTGGCACGCAATGCCTGATTTGGCGCCAAACGGTAGTTGGCAGCGATGCGCCCGGAACCGAACAGGCCAATCGAGTCATTGTGTTCGATCATCGCACCCAAATGCAGGGAAAGCTTGTCACTAAGCTTCCATTCACCATTGCCGAAAACTCGGGCCGAGACACTGTCGACAAAATCATCCTGGTTCAAGTGTGCCTTGCTGCGCAGCCGATCCATGCGCACACCACTTCCCCAGACGATGCGCATGGCATCCGACACAGGCTTGCGATGCTGGAATTCGAGATCGTATCGCTCTGACACGCCATCGGCATAAACAGCTTCAATTGTCTGGTCTGGCTGTCCCCCGGTAAGAAAGGGAATCAGCAGTGGCGACACACCGGCAAGTTGCGACAGGGGACCATAGTCCACACGGTCATGCTGATCCGTGTAGTTATGGTAAAACTGCAAGTAAAATTCCTCTTCCATCGACGCAGCACGCGACCAGCGCAGAAACTGGAAATGGGATTTCACATCACCGTCGTGATTGCTGGATTCGTCTTCCGGTTCCGGGTGCAGCGTCGCGCCCTCACCTGTGGTCAGACCAAACTGAATATCGAAGTCGTCCACCAGCGTTGGCGTCCAGGCGCCTCGGAATACGACATTGCCCAGTTGCGAGTCATCGAAGTCCGGGCCCTGCCCGGGATCCACGCTGAAACCGTCATTTTCCTCCCAGCCGAGGCTGATACGATAATCAAGCGCGCCAAGCGACGCAGCATGGCGTAACAGAAAATCGCGGGTGCGTAACGATCCGGCAGCGATATCCACCCAGGTACCCTGTTCCGCATAGGGCTGGCGGGTAATGATATTGATCGTCGCAACCATCGCGTTGGCACCGAATACCGGTGCGTTGGGGCCACGAATGACTTCGATACGCTCGATATCTTCCAGTTCGATCCCGAGCGTATTCCACTGCACGCTCGACAGCAGGTTGCCATAGACGGAGCGGCCATCGACGAGCACCTCCAGGCGCGAAGCCAAGGTGAACTCCTGCCCGTGGTAGGCAACGACAAAATGCCCGCCTGTCGCATGCGCCACCTGGAACCCGGGCACCAGCCGGAACAGATCCGCAATTTCGTTGAACCCCGAGGCTTCGATCATTTCCCGTGTAAGCACTGTCGTCGACACCGGCGATTCCAGCAACGGCTGCGGCAGGCGGGTTGCGGACATGACGATCGGAATATCCGCAAAGAATGCCTTTTCCTCTTCGGCCATCGTGTGGCTCGCCACGCCGGAGGCCGCAGCGGACATGTGTGTCAGCGTGCATACCGTTGCAGCAAACCCTGTGGCCATTCGCCGCAAATGGCCACAGTGGCTAGCCCACATTTCCGAGCTCTCCTTCGAGCGTATTTTCCCGCTGATACGCCTTGCACCACCTACCGAGGCATTTTGCTAATAAAATCAACTTGGGGTTGGGGCTGGGGTTGGCTCTGTCCATTGTTTGCTTTCTCCACATGCTAATAGGGGTTGCCGGGGCTGTTGGAGGCCAGCCCGAATACTACTTGCGCTGTAACTACTCAGCTCACCACTGGAATGCGCCATCTCTGCGTCGCCTACATGGATGTAGGTGAGGGGCGTGAGCAGGATGCGGAAGCTTTGGGAAATGGTCATTTACACGCGTAAACTCACATTTCCCGCCTTGATCTGACGCATTCCAGCGGCAATCTGAGCAGTTACGGTTCTACTTGAGTGAACGCTGAATAGTTACCTTGCGCTCACAGAGATTGTACTTGTCGGCCAGACGTGTCGCCTGTGTGCGATTGTCGACATGCAGTGCCTTCAGAATCGCGGCGACGTGGATTTTTACGGTATGCGGTGAAATACCAAGCTGCCGCGCAATTTCCTTGTTTGCCATGCCTTCACACATCAAACAGAGCACATCGACCTGGCGTTGCGTCAATGGTTCAGGCGCGGGCCGATCATCTCTTTCCATGCTGCTCGTGGTACCAGGTTGCGGGTCATCATGACTGCCACGTAGCAGACTTACTGGCAGATAGACACCGCCAGACAGGATCAAGCGGATCGCATTCACCATCACATTCATCGCCATCGACTTGGGGATATAACCTGCGGCGCCGTAGTCGATGGCCTTTTCTATCGTTGTGCGGTCTTCCGATGCAGACACAACGGCGATTGGCATATCGGGGTAGCGATTGCATAGCTGTGCCAACACCGACATGCCATCTCCACCCGGCATGCCCAGGTCCAGCAACAGCAGATCTACCACACCCTCCCCCTCAACGGCGGCGAGCACTTCATCCATGGTGGATGCCTCCTCCACCGCAGCGTCAGGATGCAGCGCCTGCAACTGCGCGCGAAGACCTTCCCGGATCAACTCATGGTCATCGGCAACGAGAAACTTCATTTTTCTTCCTTATCTAAGAGGGTGTCGCAAAAGCCCATCCGGGGCTTTGCGACACACGGAAAGGAAAAAGTGCGACTTTTCCTTTCCTCACAGATTCAACAACTTAGTCGTTGTTGAATCTGGCGGCACTTCCGTGTGCCGCGCGAGGGTGTCGTAAAACGACACGCTCCCCAATCTATGGATATAGCCCGCCATGCTCGTGCTACCTGAGCGAAAACAGCCGGATACAGACAGGAAATCTATCATATTTCGCTTCACCCTTGGTGCTGACCTGAACAGTCAGACTTAGCTCGCACCGTAACTATTCAGAGTCCGCTCAAGTAGAGCCGTAACTGCTCAGATTGCCGCTGGAATGCGTCAGATCAAGGCGGGAAATGTGAGTTTACGCGTGTAAATGACCATTTCCCAAAGCTTCCGCATCCTGCTCACGCCCCTCACCTACATCCATGTAGGCGACGCAGAGATGGCGCATTCCAGTGGTGAGCTGAGTAGTTACCTCGCACCTTGCTCAATCTCGCCGCAACGCATCCTTGACTCCGATCGGCGTCGGGTACTGCAGCACGATCAAATAAGGGGAAACAAGGAAGGTCAGTACCGTGGCGATCTGTACGAGATAAGCGGCACGCTCACCAATCAGACCGTTCGACAACGCCAGCACCGAAATCAGCAAGGAAAACTCGCTCATCTGTCCGAGCCGGAAGCCAATCTCAGCTGCACGCGCCCTGCTCTCACCGGCGCGTGTCAGCAACTGCCGGAAGGTCAATGTCTTGAGCGTCAGCATCGCAGTTGCCAGTATGGCAGCCGCCAGCCACAGCTGCGGCATCATGGCCAGATCAAGCCCGGCACCGAGCGCAAAGAAGAACAACACCAGAAAGAAGTCACGCAGCGGTTTCAGGCTTTCGGCGATGAACATCGAAACAGGGTTGGCGGCAATCGCAATCCCTGCAATGAAAGCGCCGATCTCCGCCGACAGCCCCAGCCATGCCGCCAGCTCCGCCAACCCCAGACACCAACCGATGGCGAGCAGAAAGACGTATTCGCGAATCGTGTCGAAGCGCATCAGCAAACGCGTCAGCAGCCAGCGCTGCATGAGGAATGCAAAACCGATCAGCAGCGGCAGACTGGCCAGAAACAGCAGCAACTGCGGCACCGTGGTCTCGCCCAGACCCCAAGCACGAATCGCCAACAAGCAGAGAATGGCGAGGATGTCCTGCAACAGCAGGATGCTGATGATCACACTACCGGTATGCTGGTGATGCAATACCGAGGTAGGCAGCAGCTTGAGGCCGATAATGGTGCTGGAAAACATCGACGCCACGGCGATGATCAACAGCTCCCAGCCAGAAAAACCAAATAGCGCAGCAAGGATTGCTGCGACAACGGCAAACAGGCCACTGCTCAGCAGCGTGACAGACAGCGCGCTACGAAACAGGGCAATAAGCTTCTGCGGGTGTAGATTCAGACCGAGCAGGAACAGCAGGAAGATAATGCCGATTTCGGCGATACCGGCGACGAATGCCGTATCGGGCAGAACGGCAAAGCCCGATGGTCCCAACAGTATGCCAAGGACGATATAGGCAACGATCAGCGCCTGGCGCGCCCACAGCGCAGCCGTTGCCAATACCGCTGCACCGGCAAACACCAGAAACAGCTGGAAGACCATGGATTCGTGCTGCATTCACACTCCGGCATGCTGTTCATCGGACAAACACTGTCAATGAATCGTCTGTGTTCGATTATCACATGCGATGCAACCGCGGCATGGCGCCGGATCGGGCAAGGGGAAACACTCCCGGCTACGGCGGTAAAAAAATGTGGCCGAGGCCCCATTATTCTTAACTCAAGTTCCG
>Ga0256839_1000219_pt1 | contig 74785 bp, 68 predicted proteins | sample 354166metaG_FD_185968 | JGI IMG/M metagenome (GOLD analysis project Ga0256839, IMG submission 185968) | Hydrothermal vent microbial communities from Mid Atlantic Ridge, Atlantic Ocean - 354-166 | ecosystem: Environmental > Aquatic > Marine > Hydrothermal vents | place: Atlantic Ocean: Mid... | reverse complement strand
TTCAATGGGTTATTGCTATACACATTTTACCCGATCAGGAACCCCGATCCTCTCGTTTTGAACCCCTTTTTATCCGTATATCAATGCCTTGCGCTGACCGCTTGGGAAAATTGGGGAGACACTAGTCCAATACCGCCACCAGGGCAATCGGATGAACCACTCAAAAAAAGCGGGAACTGCATTACGGACATTTCAATTTTTCCAGGATCTTCTCCCCCCTTTCGCTATGCACCGACACCGTCAGCCTGCGTCCCTCCCCCACCCGCGTCAACTCGATGATCAGATCCGGCGCCGGCAGAACCCCCTCTCCCTTCTCGGGCCACTCGATGAAACAAAGCGTTTCTCCGCCGAAATAATCCCGCGCGCCCAACCATTCGAGCTCCTCCGGATCGGCCAGTCGATACAGGTCGAAATGGGCAACCCCCGGGTAGACCTCCACCAAGGTATAGGTTGGACTGCGGACCCGCCCCTGAAAACCCGCCGCCTGGAGAAATCCCCGAACCAAGGTCGTCTTGCCGGCCCCCAATTCTCCCCGCAGATAGACAACCAGCCCGGGCGCCAGCACCTTCACCAATTTGCGGGCGAAGGCGGCCGTCGCCTCCGGACCCGGCAACACCACCTCTATGATCGATTGACCAGTCGGCGTATCCATGGCATCAGATCCGTGGCCAGCAATCCCCTTTGCCCCGCTTCCGCCGCCCCGTCCGCGGCGGCGGCATGAAGACACACCCCCATGGGGGCGGCGGCTAACAAGTCCAGTCCCTGGGCCAAAAGCGCGCAGAGAATGCCACTCAGGACATCCCCCATGCCTCCGGAAGCCATGCCCGGGTTCCCCAAAGCGCACACCCCGGTGACACCCTCCTCGTCCGCCACCAGGGTGCCGCTTCCCTTCAATATGCAGATACCCCCGTATTTTTGCTGCAACGCTCTGACGGCCCGATAGCGGTCCGCCTGGATGGTCGGGGTATCGGTGCCCAGGAGTCTGGCGGCTTCCCCCGGATGGGGGGTGAGAATCCAGTTGTCCTTGCGCTTGGGATTTTGCGCCAGCAGATTGAGGGCATCGGCATCCACCACCATCGGCAATCCGCTTTCACAGACGGTTTGCAGCAGACTCCTGGCCCAACCCGATTGCCCCAGCCCCGGCCCGATCGAAACCACCGTGGCCCGGGCAAGCAAGGTTTGCAATTCCGTGGTGGTTTCCACGCCGTGACTCATGATCTCGGGACGCCCGGAATTCAATTGGGCCGCATGGGCAGAACGGGTGGCGACGCTCACGAGCCCCGCCCCGGTTCTGGCGGCGGCTTCCGCCGCCATTCTGGCGGCCCCGATGAACCCCGCATCCCCCCCGACTACCAGCACGTGTCCGAAATGGCCCTTGTGGGCGCTGGCCTGCCGGGGTGGCAGAAAGTTGACGTATTCACTCCACAAACGGGCGGAAGGGGGCTGATATTCCATGACCGCTTCGGGCACCCCCAGGTCCGCGTACCAGATCCTGCCACAACAGGCGGGCCCCTCGGCGGTGAACAGCCCCTGCTTGAGACCGATGAAGCTGACCGTCGCATCCGCCTCGACGGCACACCCCAGAATCGAGCCCGTGTCGGCATGAAGCCCCGATGGAATATCCACCGCCAACACGCCACCACGGAAACGGTTGATCGAAGCGATGGCCGTTTCGTATTCTCCCGTCACCTCTCGATCCAGGCCGGTGCCGAAGACGGCATCGACCATGACCTGATAAGCCGCCGTTTCGGTCGGTGGCCCCAGGGTCAGTCGCCCACCCGCCGCCACATAGGATTCATAGGCGCGTCTGGCGTCTCCCTTGAGCCTGTCGGGGGGGGACAGGGCGAACACGTGCACCGCGAAATGCGCGTCCAGCGCCAGACGCGCCACGATGTAGCCATCCCCCCCATTGTTGCCGCCGCCGCAAACGACCGCGAGCTTGCGCGCTTCGGGCCAGGTTTGCCGCAGAACGTCGAAAGCGGCCATCCCGGCGCGCTGCATCAGCACCAATCCGGGGATACCCAGATCCTCGATGGCGTACTTGTCCATGGCGCGAACCTGCTGCGCCCGGTACAATCTGTCCGGCAACCGGGGGGTGACAATCGACTGCTGCTGCATCATCGAACCTCTCCAGTCTTTACTCGTTCTGTTCATTTTCCCTTACTTTGACCCCACCACCAAATACCCGTGGAAATTCCCGACCTTTCGATCCTGGCCAGACAAATCAAGGAATGGGCGGCGGAGCTGGGATTTCAGGCCGCGGGAATTACCGATATCGACCTGGCTTCCAGCGAGGCGGCATTCGAACGCTGGATAGAAAGTGGCCTCCACGGCGAGATGGCATACATGGCCAGACACGGCCGCAAACGGACCCGGCCACAGCGGTTGGTGCCGGGAACCTTGCGTGTCATCTCCGTCAGAATGGACTATCTGCCGCAATCACCGCGCGCCATGGAGGCCAATCTGGAAGACCCCGCCAGGGCCTATATCTCCCGCTATGCATTGGGACGCGACTATCACAAATTGATTCGCAAGCGGCTGCAGCAACTGGCGAAAAAGATCGAGGCTGTGACAGGCCCCTTCGGCTACCGGGTATTCTGCGACAGCGCGCCGGTATTGGAAAAACCCCTGGCACAAAAAGCCGGACTGGGATGGCAGGGGAAACACACCAATCTGATCGCGAAGAAAGAGGGCTCGTGGAGTTTCCTGGGAGAAATCTACACCGATCTGGAGCTGCCCTGTGACCCGCCCGTCACCCGCTCCTACTGTGGAAGCTGTACCGCCTGTCTCGATATCTGCCCCACCGGCGCCATCATCGCGCCCTACAAACTGGATGCCAGACGGTGCATCTCCTACCTGACGATCGAACTCCCGGGCGCCATTCCGGAGTCGTTCCGGCGCGCGATCGGCAACCGGATCTATGGCTGCGACGACTGCCAGCTCGTCTGCCCCTGGAATCGCAGGGCCCGCCTCACCCGTGAAGCCGGTTTTTTGCCGCGCCACGGACTGGACAAGGCGACCCTGATCGAATTGTTCTCCTGGAGCGAGGAAACCTTTCTGCAAAAAAGCGAAGGTTCCGCCATCCGTCGCCTCGGTTTCGAACGCTGGCTGCGCAATATCGCCGTTGCGCTGGGAAACGCTCCCGGTACCCCCGAAGTCATCAGAGCCCTGGAACAACGCGCCAACCACCCTTCACAAATGGTGCGGGAACACGTCGGCTGGGCACTGGAACAACACCGAAAACAGCCCACCTTGTGACTTGTCAGTTCATATTTTCGGGGACCGGGAAAAGACAAATGTCAACCCGACTCCCCCCCCCTCTTGCCGCTGAAAGGCGAGATCCGCCTCAAGACGTCGTCTCCCAGCAAGCGGTGGCAAACGGCCATTCCCCCATGCCCGAACCAGTAGATCCAGACCAGGCTGCCGAAGGCCTCATGCAGCTCCCCAAGCCACTCGTATGTTTCCGGCAGCTCTCCATCCGCCGGCAACAGAACGAAGATGGCAAACCCGACCGCCCCCTGAACGGTCACCACAGACAACCCCAGCCCTTCGATCAACCCCGGAAGTCCCGCTACAGCCCCCCCTTGGGGAAGCCGAAATCGCAACAAACCTTTCACATCCTGCCATACCGCCTTCAGGCCATCCGGATGATATGGGAGCAGGTGCTTCAATCCCCCGTCACGACCTGAAGCGACCCAGAGCCAATTCAAAATGGCGAAGCTGAACGCCGTCAGACCGAAAATCTCATGCGCCGCAAAAGCCCAGGCACCATATCCTTCCGCCTCCCCCGGCTCCTCCATCACCAGGCTCAGGAACAACTGCAGCGTCACAGAGAAGGCCAGACCCAGATGCAGCCAACGGATCGTCAAAGACCAACTTTGCGAATTCATTCGTACCCTCCTCTCACTTCGATTCAATGCATGGCAGCCGAAAATCCGAGTTTCGCCGGCAAACCGGCGGGCCCTGTGGATCCCGGCGCCAACAAAGCTGAAACGGCAATAAACCACCCAATTCTAACATTGTCTTATGACAGGCAGAGGTTCTCATGAAGGAGGTCGCAGATGAAACGAAACATGGCTGCTTTTCTTTTCGAAACCAAATCCGAAGAGTGGCGGTTGCTGAGTTTCTACCAACGATTCGAGCAGGTGGTCGCGGTCACGGTCACGATCGTGATCTCGATCGTCGTCATGCTGGCCTTGATGGCGCTAATCAAGGAAGCGGCCACTCTGCTGCTGTCCCTGGGAAAGGCGCCTCTCGGCCAGATCCCTTTCAAAAGCCTGTTCGGTACGATCATGACGGTTTTGATCGCGATGGAATTCAAGCACTCCATCATCAAGGTGGCGGGACGGAAAGAAAGCATCGTTCAGGTCAAGACCGTGATCCTCATCGCCCTCATGGCCATGACCCGAAAGCTGATCATTCTCGAACCGGGACAGATCCAGCCTTTTTCCCTGGTCGCGCTGTCTGTCGCCATACTGGCCCTCGGCATCGTCTATTGGCTGGTGCGTGAACAGGACAGCGAAAAGCGGTTTCAAATTTCCGCCGGAAGTTCCCGTGGCCGGACCCGACACAAAAGGCGGGCTTTTCCCGGCCCCAGATCGCTCCAGGGAGAAAACACCTCGAAACACGCCAGGGCCGCGGTGGGAAACGGTTTCGAATCGCCGGGCGGAATCTGTCCCCCCAAGACGACGAGAAGCGCTTCCAACCCGGGATTGTGTCCCACCAGCAAAACCTTGCGTTTTTCTTCCGGACAATCACGCAGCACCTCCAGCAAATCGGCCACTTCCGCTTCGTAAATGCGCCGGTCCCATCGTACTTGTCGAAAATCGAAAGGCAGCTCGCGGCATACCCGCTTGACGGTTTGACGAACACGCCTGGCCGGAGAGGCGACGATCATCTCGGGCAACCAGCCCTGCCCGGCCATGAAGCGGCCGACGCGGGGGGCATCTCTTTTCCCCCTGCGATTGAGTGGGCGCTCGAAGTCATCGCAGACACCGGCATTCCAGTCCGATTTGGCGTGCCGCAACAACCACAAAATTCTGTTTTCAGCCATCGTTTCCATGCGCTTCACTTGATTCCACCGCCTCGAAACCGGAAACCACTTCGAGCAATTCCGCGGTAATCTGCTCCTGCCGCAGTTGTCGGTATGCAAGATTCAAGCGATCCAACCGGTCACCGATATTCCTCTCCGCCCGTTGCATGGAAATCAATCGTTGTCCGTGCTTGGCGGCCAGGGACTCGGCAGAGGCGCGAAACAACGAGATGAACAAATGCTGGCGTAACAGGGATGCCAACACCGCGGCAGGTTCCTGGGTAAAGCCGGGAAGAGCGCGGCCAGGCCATTTTCTCCGGGACAGATGACGGAAATAACCAGTCTCCAAAGGTAACAGCCGTTGCAGCAGTGGGCGGTAGCGACCCCGTCCGCTGGGCTTTTGGTGAAACAGATCCACGGTTTCCACCCCCTCATCCCGCCAGCTTTCGATTTTCAGCAGGATTTGTTGTACGGTCAGGGTGATGCCACTGACCGAACCGGGCACGAAAAAACATTCCTCCACCGACAACCCCCGCGCTTCCAGACCGGCATCGGCCCGACCGCCAAGCGCCAACAGACGGACGTCGGTGTCGCTTTTGAGATGGGAAACCACGTATTCCAACAGGGTTTCATTGAATCTGCCGCATAAACCATGATCGGAGCCAAACACGATCGCCGCCCGCTTCCCGGGCCGATCCTTGAAAGCCGGCAAGCCGGTCCGCCTGATGATGGCCAACAGTCCCAGTTCGACCGTTTCACCATAATACTCCAGAGAAGCCACCGCTTTTTCATATTGGAGAATGCTCACCGACGCCATCACTTTCATGGTGCGGACGATGTCCTTGAGCTGGCGACTGGCGACTCGCGTCTATGGCTCTTTGCAGGAATTCCAGGGTTTGCATGAACCGCTCATTCCTTTTCACTCGCCCCCGCTGACAAAACAGCCGTTTCCAACGGCTCCATATTACCCCGGCTTTCAACCATCTCACAACGCATGCGGCATTGCATCGCCGCTGGCAACCAAGGATAATGCGGGGGGCTGTCCACCAGCGTTTCGCATTGGATCGATGTAAGATGTTATGGACTCGCTTTCAACACGTGGCTGGGTGATCCGATGAAAAAACACGCTCTTCTTGCCGCCTTCCTGGGAATTTCGGCCACATTTTCGCTCTTGCTTCCGACGCTCGGGCAGGCAGAGGCGGTCCGCGGGGACAATCCTCCCCCTTCTGCGGTCAGAACCTATTTTTTCGAGTGCGACGATGGCTCCAACTATGTCCTCCGCACCCGGCCCGATGAAGCCTGGATCTTTCTCGCCGGGGATTCTCAGCGGCTTTCCCCCTTCCTGGCAGAGAAGGGAATGAAATATGGCGGTGGAGGGTTTGAAATCCACATCCAGGGAGAAAACGCCCAAATCGTGGAAACCGGCAAGTCCCCCAGGCAGTGCCGCAACAACGGCCGAAAAGCCGTATGGGAACGGGCCAAACTCGATGGCGCCGATTTCCGTGCCGTCGGCAACGAGCCGGGATGGGAGTTGTTGATCATCGATGGCCGCATCATTCTCGACACCGACTATGGCACCACCCGGATCGAGGTACCGTTACCCACCCCCTCCACCGACAGGAAAAAACGCACCACGGTCTGGAAAGCCGAGGGGTTGACGCTCCAGGTCACGGGTAAACGCTGCGCCGACACGATGGCGGACGAAGCGTACGAAAGCACCGTCACGGTCATACTGCCCGGAGGGCAGACCCTGCAAGGCTGCGGCAAGGCGCTGCATTGACCGCGTTCTTCCCGGGCGGGGGCGGCGGTGAACACCCCCACAACAGGGAACGCGGAAGATGAATGAAGGCCGCCAACGCAAGCCGCGCACCAGCCTTTCCCAGCGTATTCTCATCGGACTGCTGTCCGGCATCCTGACCGGCCTGTTTCTCGGCGAATACGCCGCCCACCTTGCCGTCATCGGCCAGGCCTACATCGGGCTGCTCCAGATGTCCATTCTGCCCTACATGGTGGCTTCCCTGATGGGAGGAATCGGTAGCCTGGGATACGAGAAAGCGCGGAAACTCGCCATTACCGGCGGAATCGTCCTCATCGGTTCGTGGATCATCGCATTCCTGATCGTGTTCGTGATGCCGCTGGCTTTCCCCAAGGTCGAGGCGGGATCCTTCTTCAGCCCGAGCATGGTGGAAACCCCCAAAGTGGATTTCATCGATCTTTACATTCCCGTCAACCCCTTCAAATCCCTGGCACGCACCATCGTTCCCGCCTCGGCCGTCTTCAGCGTGATCTTCGGCGTCGCCCTGATCGGCAACAAAAACAAGAAACCCTTGCTGGACGTTCTGACGACCACCCAGGAAACCCTTTCCCGGATGGCGATGATGGTCATCCAGCTCAGCCCCATCGGCATCTTCGCCATTGCCGCCAATGCCGCCGGCACCCTTTCCATCGCCGACATCGGGCGCTTGCAGGTGTATATCGTCACCTTCATTGTCGCCACCCTGATCCTGACCTTCTGGATCCTTCCCGGCTTGACCGCCCTATTGACGCCGTTCACCTTCCGCACCATCCTGCAGTCCTCGAGACCGGCGCTCATCACCGGTTTCGCCACCGGCAACCTGTTCATCGTGCTGCCGATGCTCATCGAACAGGCCAAGGAACTGTTCGAGTCGCAAAAGCTTCGGACCCGCGATACCGAGCAATTCCTGACGGTCCTGGTTCCAGCCTCCTTCAACTTTCCCAACATCGGCAAGCTGGTGACGCTGCTGTTCGTGCTTTTTGCCGGCTGGTTCGCGGGCAAGGAAATTCCTTTGAGCGACTACCCGATGTTTTCCACCCTGGGGCTTTTCACCCTTTTCGGCGGGGTGGATCTGGCGCTGCCTTTCCTGCTCGACCAAATGCGGGTTCCCTCCGATCTCTATCAACTCTACGTGGTCACCGGGGTGATCAATGGCTGGTTCGCCACCCTGCTGGCAGTGATGAACCTGTACACTTTCACCCTGATCGCCACCGCGGCGGCCACCGGCTCGCTCGTCTTCCATTGGAACCGGCTGGTCCGCTTCGGCCTGTTCAGCGTCATCGTGATGGGCGTCGCCATCGCGGGCAGCCGGATCGCCTTGTCATTCTTGATGCATAAGCAAGACATCCAGCAGGCCACCATCATGCAGATGCGTATCGACGATCCGGTGGAGGCCATCGTCCACCGAAAAATTCCGCCTTCCGGCCCGCCGCATCCCGTCTCGCTTCCCGCCATGGATCAGATCATCGATCGAGGGGTACTGCGTATCGGCTACAACCCGGCCAATCTCCCGTTTTCGTTTTTCAACCAGGCCGGAGAGCTGGTCGGTTATGACATTGCCATGTACCACCGACTGGCCCGGGATCTAGGCATCAAACTGGAGTTCATCCCCTGGAATTACAAAACCCTGGTCGGGCAATTGAGAAGCGGCCAATTTCATCTGGCGGCAGGCGGGCTGCTGGTGAATCCCAAACGGCTGGCCAAGGTGGCCTATTCCAGGCCATATATGACGGTCACCCTGGCCATCGTCGTCCCCGATTACATGCGTAACGATTTCCCCAGTTGGAAGGAGGTGAAAGGCGCCGGCCTGAAACTTGGCATCCCCGGAAAAACCTTCGCCGAGGAGCTCGAGCAGACCATTGAGGGAATAAACCTGATCAAGCTCAAATCCTACGAGGAATTCTTCCAGGGAAAACGCCCCGAGCTGGACGGGGTCGTGATCAGCGCCGAAGCAGGTTCGGCCTGGACGACCATCAGGCCGGAATACAGCGTGGTCGTCCCGGCACCCCACCTTTCCAGTCCCATCGCCATCGCCACCGCCTTTCACAACCAAGCGCTACTGGAATTCATCGACGATTGGCTGATCCTGGAAAAGACCAATGGAAACCTGGAACAGCTCTATAACACCTGGATCCTGGGCAAGGGGGTGGAAAAGAAAGAACCCCGCTGGTCCATCCTCCACAATGTGCTTCACTGGGTGGAATGATTCAAAGATTTCGAACCCGGACGCGCCACCTCCCTTGCCCGGGACGAAATGACGCAAGCGGATTTATTGCCGTTCGCCTGATTCGAGCACCACGACCTTTTCGATGATCACAGGCTTCACCGGCACGTTCCGCATTCCGTTGGCCAATCCATGCATGGGTTACCCGGCTATTTTGTCCACAACGATCGAATGAAATTTACTTCGCATTCGTTTCTCCAGCGATTGGGCCGGCCCTCACCGCGCCCGCTCGGCCATATGCCATTGCAAGGGATAACGTTTCCGCAGCGTTTGCAGAAAGAGCGGCAGCCTTTCAGCCAAAAAGGCGCGGCGCACCCGGTCCTTGATGGCTGCAAACGGTTTTTGCTCGCCCGGACGGCGATCGACGATCATGACCAGATGGAAGCCTTTAGGGGTCTCGACGACCTCGCTGACCACATTGTCGGGCAATTCGGCCAGCGCGCGCTCGATTTCCGTCATGCCTTCGCCGGCTTTCAGCCATCCCATATCGCCGGCATGCTCCCTGCCGTAAGGATCGAGACTGTATTGCGCCGCCAGTTTGAACAGGCTTTCGCCGGCCAGGATTCTTTGGCGCAACGCAGTAGCCAATTCCCTCGACTCCACCACGATCTGCCCCACATGCCTGCGTTCCGGCACCCGGCCGATGTGAGGATGGGCCTGATAGTAATCGCGCAAGGTGGTTTCGCCTGCGATCCATTCCCGCTCCTTCAGATCGAGCAATTGCCGGACCAGAAGCTCGTTCCGATAGCCTTCGATCTGCTTCTCCACATCGATTCCCTGTGTTCGGGCGGCCTTGGCCCAAAGCGTGGTTTCATCCAGATGCCGGCCATGGATATTTTTCAAGCGGGCCAGCTCGCCGGCCTTCACCCGCTCGTAATGGCGGGCGATGTAAAGGGAACGTGCCGCGGCCAGGGCATCCAGGTCGGGGGAAAACTGCTCGCGCCAGCGGGCTTGTAACGCTTCGGGAATTTCGATGCTTTCCCGTAATCCCTGCAAATAGCGCTGGGCCAACAGACCCCGCTCGAAGCGTTCCAGTTCCTTTCTGAAAGCCTCGCTGTGATCCAGCCGCAACCTTTCGGCCTCGAGCCTCAGCAACTGGAAGTTCACCAGCCTTTCCAGCATGTCCCCCCGCAAACGGGCCTGCTCGTCTTCATCGAGTCCCGGAAACCAGGTCGAAAACGGCGCCGACCGAAGCGCTTTCTCCAGTTGCTGGGAAGTCACCTCCCTGTCCCCCACCGTCACCAGCACCTGTGCCTGTACCGGCAGGATATTCATGGCCAACATGGTCAAAATCAGGCGCAAACACATCTTCATGGCTTTTTCCGTGAAAGTGGAAACAGAAGGGAAAGGGGCCTGCATCCAGGCCCCCTGTTTCAGAACGGGCATCGAAGCCCTCAAGCTAGCGCGGATTCTTCCCGCCCAGATCCGGGGCGTTGGCATGCATCCAGGCGACCGCCGCATCGAAATCCTCACCGATCTTCTTGCCCTCCCAAGTCAGATTCTCGGCGAACAACGGCACCCCGTTCTTGTTGGTTTCATGACACGAGGCGCACTTGAGCGGCCCGTGACTGCCATCGGGATTGTATTGCGGCGCCTGCTTGTAGGTGGTGGTATCCACCACCGGGGTGACCGGATACAAGCCGTGGATCGACTGGTGGCAGGCCTGGCAGGCCAAACCGGCATGCCCTTTGGAATAGCGCATCAGGCTGTATTTTCCCGGCTGGTTGATGGGAAACGCCACCCCACCCTGGCCTTCCACGAAAGGCGGCGCGTGACAGTCGGCACAATGGGGCGCTCCCGGCGACAACCAGTAGTCGCGCCCGTGGTCCGCCGCGTCGTAGGAAACCGCCAGCGCGCCGGTGGCTCCCTTGGGCAGGGTCAGAGACTTGGGGTCGGCCTTGGGATCGGCCGACAGTATGGACACATTGATGTCGCCGTCCTCGTCCTTGTGGATCAAGGGCTGATCCCCCTTCATCGCGATGATGGCGATATCCGCCACCGTCCTCTCCCTGGCCCAGGTCAACAAGATACCGGATTTTCCCGGCGTATCGTGGCCCTTCTTGTCCAACACGACCTTCGGATCGAGATATTTTTCGATCAGCTCCCTTTCGCTGACACCGATCGCCTTGGCGATTTCGGGCAACGATTTGTCTCGCAGGGTTTCACCCTCCTGGCGGAAGGCATGGGTGATGTGGTCGCGCTGATACAATTCCCGCGATAGCTGGTTGTGACAGTTGGTGCACCAAAGCCCCTTGCCCCCCTGGCCATTGCCGATCTTCGAGACGTTGGCCTGGAGCCACTGGCCGATGGCGTTCAGGTGCTCCGGCGTCTCCACCCCGTCCTTGTCCTTGCCGGGATTCGAATGCACGTCCCGGCCGGCGAAACAGCCGCCTTTGGTGTCCCGGTTGTCGGCCTCGGCATAGTGGTTGGTTCCCTGGGGGGTGATCGGATAGCCGTCCAGAGAACCGTCCTGGCGGTGGGCCGGATGACAGCCGGCGCAGGTGCCGGTCCGGCCCTGGCTGTCGGGCAAGGGGCGGATCGTCTGATGAGCGCGGTGGAGCGCCTCGCTCAAAGGCGGCAGGGGCACGTCACCTGGAACCTTGTTGCCGGTCAACGCCTCGGCGACCCCCTTGGACTGCAATACGCCGATCACATTGTCGGCGTGACACTTCTGGCACAGAACCGGGTCGCGTCCCAGACGATTGGAAAGGGAACGGCTGTCGGGGTCGTACTTGGCGATGAACCGGGTTCCGTGCTTGGCGTCGTGAATCTGCAATATGGAAACCGAGGTGGCCTTGAGACCGGCGATGTAGTCGCTGGCCCCCAAGCCTTTCCAGAAGGCGAACTCGCGTTTATAGAGGGTGTATTTGTCGCCGTTGGCGTTCTCGTTGGAATGGCAGTTGGAACAGTTGGGTACGTCGATGGGATTGGTGCCGGTGAACTCGATCGGCTTGCCACTGTGGCTGTCGAGCACCGGCTTGCCGGTCTCGGCATCCACCAGGCGGACCCACGCCTCCTGGTAGGGCCGGATGTCACTTTCGACCACCGTCAGCGGGTTCTTGGTCACGATGCTGTCATTGAAAGGCGTCAGCGGCAGACCGAGCGCATCCCAGATCCCGGGATTGGTCAAGACGATCGGCACGTTGTCGAGCACCGGTGCCTTGGTGAACACGATGGTTCCTTCCTTTCCGGTATAATGCAGATGCCCGCCTTTCATGGGGCTGGGGACGGCGGCTCCGGCCGGACCGTTGTCCAGCGGCACCGGAATCTCGATCCCGACCCGCTTTTTCTCGCTGTCCTTGCTGGTCTGTTTGGGGTTACCGCCTTTCAGATCCTTGTAGACATACAGATGGGGCCAATAGGCGTTGGCGACGTTCTCGTTCTCGCCGTACTTGCCATCTCCGTTGACATCGTAGGGAACGGTCCAGTAGTAGAGCTTGGCGCCCTCGGAATAGGTGTTGTCCACATGACCGTATTCCAGCTTGTAACGCTTGTCGCCGTCCACCAGCACCGTGGGATCCTTGGGGTCGGCGCCCAGCAACCTGGGCAGGTCGAAGGGGCCTGTGGCGGTCTTGACCACCTGGCTTTGAATAGAGTTATAGGGGGGCAGGATACAGCAATAGGAAAAGTCGAAGCCGGTGCAGTGCATGCCCAGCTCGTAATTGATGGTGATGTTGTAATCGTTCTTGGGTTTCCGGGCTTCCGGAACGGCTGCCGCGACACCTGGAAGCAGCAACACGAGCGCCACGATCGGCTTTATGTTCATGATCGAACCTCCTCTGTGAACAGGCCACCCGCTTCTGTCTCAGCTGTCACGGCAGGCGGAAACGGTTCTATTTCCTCAGGCTTTCATAATACGCCGCGATGTTCTCCATATCCGCATCGCCCAAGGCCGAAACCATGGCCTTCATCACCGGGTGATTGCGGCTTCCGTCCTTGTAGGCCTTCATCGCCGCGACCAGATAAGCGGCATTTTGCCCTGCAAGATTCGGATACTGGGGATTGATCGCCATGCCATCGGCGCCATGACAACCGGCACAGGTGGCCGATTTTTGCTTGCCTGCTTCGATATCGGCGGCGCTTGCCCCCCCAAATACCCCCATCAAAACGGAAACAACAAGGATTTTTTTCATATTGGCGCTCCTGACGTTCAAGTTCAGTTTCAACACGACAAGGTAAAAATTGAAGTTACCCCACTGGCTCCGCCATTGCAACAGTTTTTTATTGTTTTCTTATATACATCACCAAAGGCGATATGGGTGCGAGTCACCTGGGCAGACCGACTTATTCCATAAGGAAATAGATAAATCACGCGTTATTATTATATATTTTTATAATATCGTTATAACTTCATTAAAATAACACCCCATCCAGGACCTGACCACAGAATCCATCGATAACAACCCATTATGTAAGGAGTGAAAAAATGATTGTTGCGTTCTTGCTGTCGCTGGCGGTCGATTTCGCGCTGGACACCTGGGGTGAGCGAGACGAATCCGCCGAAAAATTCAGGCTGTCCAGGCGGATATCCCGTGAACTTACCAAAATTCTGTGAACCTGGATGCGACGAGCGGCCGGTGGCCGCTTCCCGCTTCCAAGACCCCGACCATCATCACGCATCCCTTATGTCCGCTGTTTCCATGACCACTTCCCGCATACTTGTTCTCCTTGGCCTGCTCTATCCCTTGACGGCAATGGCGGAATGGCGGGCCAGCATCGAAAACTACTTCTTCTTCACCACCGATGTCTCCCAATTTTCCGCCAGCCGCAGATTGTCCCACGACCAGGACCCCACCCAACCGTTGATCGAGAGCGAATTCGCCGACAAGCGGGAAGATTTCATCTATCAACCGGAACTCGAACTCCTGAACGACTTCGATACACCACTGGGGGCCGGGCAGATCGGCCTCAAGGCCGAAGGGTTGATTTTCACTGAAGAGTCCCGTTTCACCCATCCTCTGGTAGGGGTTCACTATATTCATCAGTTACCACTCGATAATCGCCTCATCTTGCGATATACCGCCATTCCCGATCTGTACTTGGGCCGCAACGCGGTTCGCCCCCTTTCCGGGGAAGAGCCGGAATCCGGAGAGACGATCAGGCTGGCCGGGGAGGAAGTCACAACCCATTTTTGGAGCCTCGGATTCGGTCACCGTTTCAGCGAACAGCTCAATACCCGCATTTACGGCCGCTACGGCATCCGCCGCTACGAACATCCCTTCAAGCAGCGCGACAACGATTTCTGGACCATCGGGATACATACTGAACTGGAGCCCACCGACCGCTGGGAAATCGTGTTGGGCTATCACTTCGAACGCGCACTGGCGAAAGGCCGGCACCAGCCGGAATTACGCGACGATATCTCTTACAAAAATCATTTTCTGACCACCGAAATATTGTATGACCTCACCGAGACCCTGACTTTCGAACTGGGCGCACACTACGAGCGCAACAACTGGACCAGTGGTTTGCGGGGGGACGTCCGAAAGGGACACCACGAAGACTTCGCCCAGGGTGAAATCGCGCTCTACTATCGCCTCACCCCCGCCCTGCGCCTGATGGCCGAGTTCCAGACCGCCTACCGCAAGGAAAGCTTCGAACCCAGGGGGGATCTCAGCTACAACTGTGGCGTGGGATTACAATGGCGGCTATAGGGCATCAATCGATGGCCGAAGCCCCGCCGGCAGCACCGGCATCAGACTCTCTGGAACGTACTTGCTGGAAACCGCTGTCCCCCGGGACATCCCAGTCGAAGAACTGAATATCCTTCATCAAAACAGGCTTCCGGTCCATGAACAGAACGGCCCTCAGCCCATCGGTGAAGTAGGGATCGCCGGTCAGGTTGTAACTGGGGGCCTGGGGCGTGGAAACGCCGACCCCCTTGACGAATCCAAGCTTGACCAGCCCCTGGGAGAACAACATGTCCTGGACGATGGCATTGCGCGTCTCGTCCATATCCGGGTCGATCTTGTGGGTGACGCCGGTTTTGGACTTCAAGGTGAAACGCACCCCGATGTCCCGGCTGATCTGGCCGATCCAGATGGCCTTGTTCCGATAACGCAGCGGCGTGAGCCAAAGACGCAGGTGATTCCTGCGGTTGATGGTATCACGGGCCTTTTGCAGGGCGATGTCCTGTTTCCTGCCAAACACGTACAAGGGACTGACCGGCGAGTAACGGTAGCGGTGGCCGAAGAGGAAGGAACCGACGGTTTTCACGATCGAATCCCAATAGGTGTCCTCCGCCGGGCGCCACCCCCGGCGGATGAACGCGGGCACCAGATCTTCCGGATTGCCGATGAAAATCAGATTGAGCGGATCTCCTTCCCCTTCGCCATCGGCATCGGTGGTGCAGCAGGGAAGATAGGTCAAGGCATAGCGAAGCTCGCCCTCTTCGATTTCCTGAATTCCCTCAGGCGAAAGCGAGCGCTGAACATCCTTGAAACTGCGGGTGTGGAGACCGGGCACTTCGATAAAAAACGTGAAGGCTTTCTTCTCATGGCCGGAAAGAAGCTGCACGTCGACCTCCTTCAGCCCTTCATCCAGATTGACGAAGACGAACCCCGAACGGGTCTGTCCCGGATACACCGGATTACGATAGGCGTGCGACCGCAGATATTCCGCCAGAGAGCGGTAACCCTGCCGGCTCAGACGGCCATGGAAGGAATAAGCCACTTCATCGGGGGAAAAATAGTCGGGGTCGAGGGAGGGAAAAAGCAGCCAGTAGGGAACCCGGTCATCGTTGCGGACTTCCAGCCACACAGCCTGAATCCAGCGACTGCGAAGATCCAGCCCGAAAACCCGGGCGACCTCCCGATCCGTCAAAACGGCGACCTTGACCTGAATCTTGCCGTCACCGGCAGTGCTGGCGTGAGGCCGCCATGTCGAAACATCCACCGGCGGAGGCGGCCGGTAAGTGGCGCAGGCACTCGACAAAAGGGCGAGGATCAAAGCCCCTGCCAGCCTGGAATATCGCGATCGGGGTTTCATGGTCGTCATCGTTGCAGAAGAGGGTTGGAACAGGTCAGCGGTCAACCAGATAGCTGCGCTTCCAGATCTCCTCGTTGCTTTGTCTCAACAGCTTGCGATAGGTGCCATCGGCCTTGATCGCGGCCAGTCCGCGGTTGAAACCCTCGACGATGGCGGCCGCCCGGGGATGGGCACGGCTGACCGCCAGATACAGTGCCCGCGTCGACAACGGCTTTGGCAGAAACTCGAGTTCCTTCCGGCGCTTACCGAAATGTCGGACCAATTCATAGCGAAGGGTCCGCTCGTCACCCACCAGCAAATCTATGTTTCCGTCCAGAAGTTCCATGATATTCGGCACCACGTGGGTTTCCGGCGCCCTGGTGAAAATTTGCGAGCGGTCGAATTCAGGCCCGTACACATAGTCATAGACCACCCCGATTCGAAGGCCCTTCAAATCCTCCAGGTTTTCATAAACGAAAGGCGTGCCCCGGCGCTTGAGAAATTTGATTTCATTGACAAGATAAGGCTCGGAAAAGAGGAAATACCGTTCACGTCCGGGGCTGCGCCAGGCCGCCGCGACCACGGCGGAACCGCCGCCCCTGGCACTCTCCAGGACCCGGCTCCACCCATGAAACTCGATTTCGACACGATAACCGGACCGTTGCAGGGCCGCGCTGACGATGGAAGCCGCCAGGCCATGCCCCGGCAGTTTTGGATCTTCATAAGGCGGCCAAAGGCTTGCCATGACAACGATCTCGCGCTCCCGGGCGGCAGCGATTGCCGACCAGAACACGAAAAGCAGAAAAGCGGCGGCCATGGGCGAAACTTTTGAAATGGACAAACCGCGGAACCGGTCTCTGCTGCCAAACATAAGGAACTCCACTGGAAACAACCAAGTTTCAGCCAACCATATTACATGGTTGCCCATAAAGCGGACAATCGGGGTAAAATCCGACACTCCCCCGGGAAGCCACATCAGAGGCACACCTATGCTCAACAGAATCCTATGCTTCATCTTCATAACAGGAACAACGGCCTATACCGGCCCAAGCCCCGCCAGCCAGGAATGGGATGAAAAGCAAGAGACGGATTGTATCGAACCAGTCTCTCAATATCACATGGATACGGGGGAACTCTATCTGGCCAGGGTCCGTGCAGGATCGAGGATCTATGCCGCCCGCCTCAGTCATGTCGAGAACAGCTCACCCCTGAAATGGCAATTGGTTTCAGCCCGGCAGTGTCCCGAAGCATTCGCCGCGCAACCTTCCGAACCCTTGCCCGGCTACGATCCCGAGACCGGGGAATTGCAGATTCCAAGCGTGGCGGTCCATTTCCGGGACGGCCGGAGCCGAACATACACCGCAAGATTGAGGCGAATCGGTGTTCAACCACTCTTATTCGAAATCCAACGGGCCGATCCTGCCGCCGGCGAGCGTTTCACGGTGGAAAACACCCGGTATGTCAATACATTGATCGGCTATGGCGAAATCAGGGAAAAAGACAGCTATCCGGAACACATCCGCTCTTCCGATTCCGGCGGCGACATTGTCTGGGGCACCGATCTCGGAGTGCCGGTCACCGTTCGTGACCCGGAGGACGAAACCGCCGCCCTGACCCTTTATCTCTTCGGCGACACCGACCAACTCGATCTGGAATGGTCGATAAAAAACGATGACAAAGTAAAAAAACTTTCCCGCGTCTCCAACGAATTCAGCGGACCGTTGGGCACCTTCGAGGGCGATGCCATCGGCCTGTCGGCGGATCCCGATCCCAGTGACGGGATTTTCCTGCAACACGTATATCGCAACTTCGAAGAAGGCGACCATTCTCCGGTGTGCGACCAGGTGATCGACGATGGATTCCGCTCCGTTTACCTTCCCGGTATCCATAAAAGCCCCTGCGAACAAACGGTACCGGAGATCAACACGACCCCCACCGGTGCCTGGGCGATAGACGGCACCTTATTCATGGTGGCGGGCGTGCAAGATCCGGACAAGTTGGAGGAAGCCCGCTCCTATCTGGCCGTCAGCACCGATATGGGCCTGAACTGGAAAGTCGTGAACGCCGGACAACCTTTCTCATCGGGAGGCACCCAGGCCCGTTTCATTCACGCCTTCGCTCTCCCGGTCGATGCCAACGATTATCAGGACATGAACCGCTCCGGCCCTTGCGGGCTTCCACTCCCCGAGGGGGCGGACAAGCGGGGAATGCTTCTGTTCGGCAGCGGCTGGTGGAAAACCAGCGATGTCTATCTGGCTTTCATCTCCCGCCAGGACTTACTCGACGCCGCAACGAATCCCAGCCACCCTCTCAAGCCCTGGTATTTCGCGGGTACGGACTACACCGATCCGAATGATGGGGGAAAATGCTGGACCAGATCCGAAACAGATGCCAAGGCCATCATCGTGGCGGGGGATCCCAGCGCTTACGAGCGCTTCGAGGCGGCTTGCGGCACCACCCCTGTCGCGGGAGGAATCGGCTACACCAAAGCGATCCATGTCGATACCACCCTGGCCGATGGCACCCGTATCGACCGGCTGGTCATGCTGTTGTCGCCTGCCTACAAGTATCAGACCCTCCCTGCCGAGGCTGAACCGTTGGATGCGGACCTGGGGACGGTCCTCGTTACCGGCGATCCGTTGCGGCCCTGGGTCTGGAATGTGGCATTGGAACCCGAGCTGCATCACGGAAAGCTCCCCGTCGACCCGAAATTCCGCCCTCTCCCGGTTCCGGCAGACCCGCAAAGCGGGCTGGAACCCACTCGCCCCGCCTGCCGGTCTCAGGCTGCTTCCTGGAGCACGGTCAGCGGGTATGCCCCCTTATTGATCGACCGTTACACCCGGCCCAGCCAAGACGGCCATGGAGTGGACTTGCATTTCCTGATCTCCCGCTCGAACGTCCCCAGCAGCCCCGGCGACGATAGAGATGAAACAGTGGATGGCTACCATTACGTGGTAGACGTGATGCGAACCACGTTAAAACCATTACCGTAACGACGAAGCCATTCCCTCCCACTCCACCCGGTTCCGGCTCATCGATAGATCTCCGGGCCTTCCGGTGGATTTGCCCCACCCCCGATGGTTCATATCCACCTTCACGCAGAAAAGCACCGCCTAGCGCTTTGATTCATTAGATATTTCTCATTGGCACAGTTAGTGCTTACCCTAAAATGAAATCGCAATTTCATTTCAGGAGATTCCATGAGCGCAACGATCGAACGTTCCAGGATTCCGCTGACCGGCTTGGCCGGACTGAAGGAAAGCTGGCGTCAGGACATGATCGCCGGCTTCCAGATCTTTCTCATCGCCCTGCCCCTGTGCCTGGGTATTGCGATGGCTTCCAACTTCCCCCCCATGGCCGGCATCATCGCCGCCATGGTGGGCGGACTGCTGGTATCGAGAATCAACGGTTCCCACGTCACCATTTCCGGTCCGGCGGCAGGTCTCATCGTGGTCACCCTGGGCGCGGTGGAAAGCCTGGGAGGCGGAGATCCCCTGGCCGGTTATCACCGGGCTCTGGCAGCCATCGTCGTCGCCGGAATTCTCCAGGTGATACTGGGTTTTCTCCGCGCCGGCCGCTTCGTCGCCCTGGCCCCGGCCTCAGTGGTTCACGGCATGCTGGCGGCCATCGGGATCATTATCATCATCAAGCAGTTCTACGTGATGATCGACGTCAAACCGGAGGGGGAGCTGCTGGAGAACCTAGCGGCCATTCCCCATGCCCTGGGGGAAATGAACCCGGAAATCGCGGTCATCGGCTTCACCTGTCTGGCGATCATGATCGGCTGGGAGATTCTCCGTCCCCGCTTGCGGCTGCTGCAAATCATTCCCGCCCCCCTCATCGTGGTGGCGGTGGGACTGGCCATGGGGCTTTACTTCGACCTGGAGCATCCGCACAAATATTCCTGGCATTCCACTTTCTACAGCGTCGGCCCTCAGGAGCTCCTACCGGTACCCCAGAGCTTTCTGGACGGATTCGCCTTCCCCGATTTTTCCATGATCGGCACGACCGCCTTCTGGATTTCGGTCGTCAGCATCTGCCTGGTGTCCAGCCTGGAAAGCCTGCTTTCGGCAGCGGCCATCGACAAGCTGGACCCGTGGCAACGCCAGACCGATCTCAACAAGGACCTGACCGGCCTCGGCATCGGCTCCTCGGTGTCCGGCGCCATCGGCGGACTGCCGATGATCTCGGAAATCGTCCGTTCCACCGCCAACATCCAGTTCGGTGCCCGCACCCAGTGGTCGAATTTCTTCCATGGCCTGTTCATGCTGGTGTTCGTTGCCTTGTTTCCGGCGGTCATCCACGAGATCCCCAAGGCGGCCCTGGCGGCGTTGCTGGTGTTCACCGGCTACAAGCTCGCTTCGCCACAGGAGTTCTACAAGACCTGGGAGATCGGCAAGGAGCAGTTGTTCCTGTTCGTGGTCACCATTCTCGGGGTACTGGCCACCGATCTGCTGATCGGGGTGGCCATCGGCATCGCCACCAAGATCGTGCTCCACGTTCTGCGCGGCGTCAATCTGAAGCAACTGTTCAGCATCGCCTTCCAGGTCGATCAAATTGATCAGGATACCTGGCATGTACGCATAGATGGCGTGGCGATCTTCTCCAATTTCCTGTCACTGAAAAGCAGCCTCACGGAACTGCCCCGGGGCAAACGGATACTCATCGATCTTTCCAACGCCGATTTCATCGACCACACGGTGATGGAATTCATCCACGAGTTCTGTGAGGACTATGAAAAACGTGGGGGCCATTGTGAGATCCATGGCCTGGAAGCCCACGAAGCCGTCTCCAGCCACCCGCTGGCGGCACGGAAGCGGCAATCGGCGACAAAGCTGTTGAACCAGTTCCTTGAGATCCATGAAAGCGATGGCCAGGTCGAGGTAAAGATCAAAGGTGCCAGGCTGATGGACTTGGTCCAGAAACAAATGCAGGCGCAATTGGAGCAATTGCCCCGTGACAAAAAAGTGGTCTTCGACTTGTCCGATGCCTGGTGTTTCGCTCAGCCACCCCTCGACTACATCAACGCCTTTGTCAACGAGCGGCCGGACCGCTGTGAGGTCCGGGGCCTGGAAGGTAAACCTGTCACATCGGAAAAACAACCATGATCCGTAATCTTGTAGCGACCACGATCAGGCAAACCCGTCTCAAAGCCCGCCAGGGACTGAGTTTCGCGAGCGGGGAACTGAAAAGCCATCCGCAGGTTCTGATCGCCCTGACGGCGGGCCTGGTGCTCGTCTCTGCCTACTGGGGCATCGAGGGCAAGGACGCGGCCCTTCCCTTCAGTCTCCTGGCCGTGGCTTTCTCCCTGGCTTCCGGTTTCCTTGGCCTGGGCGCCGACCGCCATCCCCGGTTGCTTCGTCATGCCAGCTTCCTGCTCCTGGGACTGTCGGGGATCGCCGGCCTGCTGGGAGGTGGCACCGCCCTCATCGGCCGGGCGGCGGTCGACCTGAGCCTGCCGCTGGGGCTGCCGTGGCTGGACTGGAATCTGCACATCGACGCCCTCTCCGGCTTCTTTCTGTGCGTCATCAGCGTGGTGTTGCTGGCAGTGTCGGTGTTCGGCCCCCACTATGTGCGCGAATATGAACACGGGACCCATCCCTTGTCGCTGCTGGCCCTGGCCACCGGACTGTTCATCGCCGGCATGCAACTGGTGTTGCTCGCCGCCGACGCCTTTTTCTTCATGATCGCCTGGGAACTGATGTCGGTGGCCAGTTATTTCCTGGTGGCCTATACCCACGAACACGCGGCCAATCGGCACGCCGCCTTCATCTATCTGCTGATGGCGGAAATCGGCGCCCTGTTCATCATTCTGGCCTATGGCGTGCTGGTGGGCTTTGGCGACGGCTTCACCTTCGCCGCCATGAAACAGGCCACTCTGACACCGCTATGGGCATCGGTCGCTTTCGTCCTGGCATTGATCGGATTTGGCATGAAGGCCGGGATCGTACCCTTGCACGCGTGGCTTCCCGAGGCCCATCCGGTCGCCCCCTCCCACATCTCGGCGCTGATGTCGGGGGTGATGCTCAAGATCGCGGTGTACGGGTTCATCCGCTTCACCTTCGATCTCCTGGGTGATCTGCTGTGGCAATGGGGCGTGGTAGTACTGGTGTTGGGCGCCGCATCGGCGGTCCTCGGAGTGCTGTACGCCTTGATGCAACACAATCTCAAGCGGCTGCTGGCCTACCACTCGGTGGAGAACATCGGCATCATCTTCATGGGGCTGGGACTGGCCATCCTGTTCTACAGTGACGGCCACCCCACCCTGGGCGCCATCGGCCTGATCGCCGCCCTCTGCCACACACTGAATCACGCCATCTTCAAGAGCCTGCTGTTTTTGGGGGCGGGCGTGATTCTGCAACGTTCCCACGAATCGGACATCGAACGCATGGGCGGGCTGATCCACCGGATGCCAGTCACGGCGGTGCTGTTTCTGATCGGCTGTATCAGCATCTCTGCGCTGCCGCCCTTCAACGGCTTCGTCTCCGAGTGGCTGACCTACCAGGCAGCCCTGCAGGTCTCGGCCCTAGACAGCGGGGTGCTGCGCAGTTTCGTTCCGGTCACTGCCGCCATGCTGGCTTTGAGCGGTGGACTGGCGGCAGCCTGTTTCGTCAAAGTGTTCGGGGTGGTGTTTCTCGGCAAGCCTCGCAGCCACCACGCCCAACACACCCGCCGGCTCGAATCGTCGGCCGCCATAGCCGGCATGGGGTGGCTGGCCGGGTTGTGCCTGCTCCTGGGTGTCTTGCCGACTCCGCTGGTCCGGCTGCTGGAGGGACTGACCGTGCAACTGACCGGCAGCGGGCTTCCGGAAACCGCCAGTCGGGGCTGGATGTGGCTGGCCCCCGTATCCGCGGATACAGCGTCGTATGCCGCCCTGGGGGTGATGCTGGCCATGGGGCTGGCGTGGATGCTGAGTTACGAATGGCTCCATCCCGGCCATGAACACCCCGAGCGCGAAGCCTATCCATGGGACTGCGGCTTCGGCGCTCTGACGCCACGGATGGAATACACCGCCAGCGCCTTCGCGATGCCCTTCCGGCGCATCTTCGCCGACAGCTTCGTGGTCCACGAGGAGATCGAAAAGCAGAGTGCCGACGCGGACGGCTTGAAGGTCACCGGGATCCGCTACCGGCTCCATGTCAGCGACCTCCTGTGGCGCTGGTTCTATGAGCCCGTGGAGCGCTGGCTGCGCTGGAGCGTGCGCCACATCGGCCGCCTCCAGACCGGCAACATCCGGGTCTATCTGGGGTACTCCTTCTTCACTTTGATTTTTCTACTGTGGGTGATCAGCTGATGGCTTGGTTATTGAATCTGTTACAGGTGATCCTGTTCGTGGCCACGGCGCCCCTGCTGGCCGGCTGGATCAAGAAGCTCAAATGCTGGAGCCAGAACCGGATGGCGCCTTCGGTGCTCCAGCCCTATCGGGACCTGTTCAAACTGATCCGCAAGGAGACGGTGGTGGCCGAGGGGGCCTCGTGGATCTTCCACATGGCACCCTACATCATCTTCTCGGTGGCGGTCCTGGCGGCGGCCATCGTGCCGTTGGTGGCGGTCCAGCTGCCTACTGCCCGACTGGCGGACGTGATCGTGCTGGTGGGCTTCTTCGCCCTGGCCCGCTTCTTCCAGGCCCTGGCGGGGCTGGACATCGGCACCGCCTTCGGCGGCATGGGATCTTCCCGGGAAATGACCGTGGCCTCGCTGGCGGAACCGGCGATGCTGATGGCGGTGTTCACGCTGGCGGTGTCCATGTCCACCACCAATCTGTCGGCGGCCATCGCCACCCTGCTCCACGAACCCCTGACCATCCGCCCGTCGTTCGTATTCGCCGGCCTGGGTCTTGCCCTGGTGGCGGTGGCCGAGACCGGATGCATTCCCGTGGACAACCCCGCCACCCATCTGGAACTGACCATGATCCACGAAGCCATGATCCTGGAATACAGCGGCCACCACCTGGCCCTGATCGAATGGGCGGCCCAGATCCGGATGATGATCTACGCGGTCCTGCTGGCCAACATCTTCATGCCTTGGGGCCTGGCGGACAACTTCGGCCTGGCCGCCCTGGGCTGGGGGATGATAGCCATCCTCGTCAAGCTGGTGGGAATCACCGTCGTATTGGTCCTCGCCGAAGCCGTACTGGCCAAGATGCGGCTGTTCCGGGCCCAACATTTCCTGGGATTCGCTTACCTGCTCGCCCTGTTGGGGATGCTCACTCACGTCATTCTGGAGGTTGGCTGATGGAAACCCTGACTTCGCTCTATGGCCAGGCGGTCTTACTGCTGGCCGCGCTGGTTCTGTTCACCTCGTTCGTGATGTTGGCCCAAAGCCGGGTGACCGCCCTGGTCAACCTGTTCGCCCTGCAGGGTATCCTGCTGGCGGCCACCACCGCCCTGGTGGCCATCGTGCAGAATTCCCCTCATTTGATCATCTCCGCCACCCTCACCCTGGGACTGAAGGGGGTTCTGATTCCGTTGCTGCTGCACTGGCTGATCCTGCGCATGGGGCTGCACCGGACCATCGACGAGGTCAAACGGCCGTTGCAGCTGCTTCTGGGCGCGGCTTCCCTGGTGGTGTTCAGCTACTATGTCACCCTCCCGGTGGTGGAGTTGTCGGAACTGGAGACCCGTAACATCATCGCCGCCAGTGCCGCCACGCTGCTTTTGGGAATGCTCTTGATGATCTCCCATCGTCAGGCCATCAGTCACGTGGTGGGATTCATGGCAATGGAAAACGCCTTGTTCTTTTCGGCCGTGGTCTCCACCTACGGGATGCCGTTGGTGGTGGAACTGGGCGTCGCCTTCGACGTGATGGTGGCCGCGGTGATTTTCGGGGTGTTTTTCTTCCAGATCCGCGAGAGCATCGACTCGCTCGATGTGGACCGTCTCAGTCGCCTGACCGAAATCGAGGACAACGAATGATCGCACTCTACCTGTTATTGCTGATTCCTCTCCTGGCCATGCCGGTCCTGGCCCTGGTGGGTCACAAGCCCTGGGCCGGACGCTTCAACAACTGGGTCAACGCCGCCACTTTCGCCATCTCGGTGATTCTGGCGCTGATCGTGCTACGCGCCGGAACCCTGATCTCGGACGATCACTGGTGGCTGGTGGATTCCTTCAGTGTCTACCTGATCGCCCTGACCGCCCTGGTGGGACTGACCACCGGCATCTTCTCCGGACCCTACATGGAGCACGAGCGCGAGATCGGCCGCCTGACCCATCGGCGGTTGCGTCTCTATTACGCCATGTACCAGGGCTTCATGCTCGCCATGTACCTGATTCTGGTGACCAACAACATGGGCATCCTGTGGGTGGCCATGGAGGGTGCGACCCTGGCGACGGTGCTCCTGGTCAGCCTCTACCGCACTCCCGAATCGGTGGAAGCGGCCTGGAAATACTTCATCCTGTGCGGGGTCGGCATCGCCCAGGCGCTGTTCGGTACCATTCTGCTCTATTTTGCCGCCTCCCAGATCCTGGGCACCGGGGACGAGGCGCTGGAATGGACCACCCTGTATGTCCACGCCTCCGAGTTCGACCCCACGGTGATGAAGATCGCCTTCGTATTCCTGCTGGTCGGTTATGGCACCAAAGTAGGACTGGTACCGCTGCACAGCTGGCTGCCCGACGCTCATTCAGAAGGTCCGACACCGATGTCGGCCATTCTCTCCGGCCTGTTGCTCAACGATGCCCTGTACGCCATCGTGCGCAGCAAGATGATCGTCACTCAGGCGGTGCCGGGTCCCCTGCCCGGTTACCTGATGATGGGATTCGGCTTGTTGTCGTTTCTGGTGGCGGTCTTCTTCCTTCACCGTCAACGGAACATCAAACGTCTGTTCAGTTATTCCTCCATCGAGCACATGGGGACCATGACCTTCGCCTTCGGTATCGGCACCCCGCTTGCGACCTTCGCCGCCCTGATGCATATGACCGTTCATTCCCTGACCAAATCGGCCATCTTCGTCACCGTCGGTCATGCTTCCCAGATCGCCGGCACCCAGCGGATGGACAAGATCCGCGGCCTCATCGCGACCCAGCCCCAGGTGGGCTGGGGACTGTTGGTCGGCACCCTGGCGATCGCCGGTTTTCCACCTTTCGGCGTATTCGTGAGTGAGTTTCTGGTCCTGGTGGCCACCATGGAGAGCTATCCCTGGCTGGCCCTGCCGCTGCTTCTTGGGCTTGCCATCGCCTTCGGCGGGCTGTTCCGGCACCTGCATCCCATCGTCTTCGGGAGGAAACCTGAAGGCCAGAAACCAGTGCAGGCCAACATGATGCCGGTCTTCGCCCACCTGGCTCTGGTGCTGCTTCTGGGCCTGGCGATTCCCGGTGTCCTGGCTGACTGGTTCGACCATGCCGCCCAACTCATCAGTGGAGGAATGCCGCAATGACCCACGTGAACGATCTTGTTTCTCTCCTGGAAACCGAGGGCATCCCCAGGCAGGGCGAACACGAGCTTTTGCCGGCCCGGGTATGGCAAATCGAATCCGGCCACTGGGGAAACGCCGCCCGCCTCGCCAGGGAAGCCGGATGGCGCTGGAGCGCCGGTTGGGCCGAAGACCTGGGAGACACCCTGCGGGTCAACAGCCTGCTTGAAAAAGGAGGCAAGTATGTCTTGCTGAGAACGGAGATTTCTCCCCAGACCCCGGAGCTGCCTTCCCAAACACCGCATTTCCTGGCCGCCGATCGGTGCGAGCGTCATACTCAGGATTTGTTCGGCATCCGCTTTCTGGACCATCCCGACCCGCGCCGCTGGACCCGCCACCAGGCCTGGAGCGGGGACGAACATCCGCTGCGCAAGGACTTCCCGCTCGCCGGCAATCCCCTGGAGAAGACGCCCCCCGACAAGGACTACCCTTTCGTCAAAGCCCAGGGCGCCAGTGTCTATGAGATTCCGGTGGGGCCGGTCCATGCCGGGATCATCGAACCGGGACATTTTCGCTTTCAGGCAGTGGGCGAAACCGTGCTCAACCTCGAGGAACACCTCGGCTATGTCCACAAGGGGATCGAGAAACTGGCCGAAGGCCGGAATCCCGAAGGGCTGGCCCGGCTGGCGGGAAGGGTCTCGGGGGACACCACGGTCGGACATGCCTGGGCCGCCTGTCTGGCCATGGAACGGGCCGCGGGCATCACAATCCCGGACAGAGCCGCCTCTTTGCGCGCCATCCTGGCCGAGCGGGAGCGGATCGCCAATCATCTGGGCGATATGGGTGCGATCTGCAACGATGTCGGCTACGCCTTCGCCCATTACCAGTTCGGCCGTCTGCGGGAAAACTGGCTGCGCGACAACCGCGATGTCTTCGGTCACCGCCTGCTGATGGACCGGGTCGTCCCCGGAGGCGTCGCGGTGGACCTCGACAGGGAAGCAATCGAGCGGCTCGATACGGCCCTCAACCGGCTGGGGCGCGAACTGGATGAACTGTTGGACATCGTGGATCGCAACACCACCCTGGGAGACAGGCTCTACACTACCGGCATCCTGACACCACAAACCGCCGCCACCCTGGGCTGTCTGGGCTACGTCGGCCGTTCCAGCGGCCAATCCTTCGACGCCCGCCGCGATGCCCCTTATCCCCCCTACGACCAGCTCAAGGTCAAGGTGCCGGTCGAGGAGGTGGGAGACGTGGGCTCGCGCTTCTGGATCCGTTACAAGGAGATCCGGGTGGCGATGCGGCTGTTGAGGGTGCTGCTGGGCAGGTTACCCGCGGGAGAAGTCCGGGTGGACCTTCCAGAACTTGACGAAGGCGCCGAGGGGCTTGGCATCGTCGAAGGCTGGCGCGGAGAGATCATCACCTATGTGCGCTTCGGGAAGAATGGCCGTATCGACCGTTATTACCCCCGGGACCCCAGCTGGCTCAACTGGCCGGCCCTGGAGCGGATCGTGCTGGAAAACATCGTGCCGGATTTTCCAGTGTGTAACAAGTCGGTCAACGGTTCCTATTCCGGGGTCGATCTTTAGGACTCCCCGCAGAGACACAGAGAGCGCAGAGTTTTTTAAATTTTTTATTTTTTCTCTGCGTCCTCTGCGTCTCTGCGGTGAAAACCAAATTAAATAAACCAAAGAGACAACATCATGTGGCGACAATACGTCAAGATGCTCAAGACCGGTCTCAAGACCGAATCCCTACGCAAAATCGAGCGCGATCCGGATGTGGAAAGACTGGGCGTGGAGGTCAAACGCCTGATCGACAAGGATTTCGCAGGCAGCCTGGCCATCCGCGAGGTGGATGCCGGCTCGTGCAATGGTTGCGAGCTGGAAATCCATGCCTTGAACAACGTCTACTACGATGTGGAGCGCTTCGGGGTCCATTTCGTCGCTTCTCCGCGCCATGCCGACGCCTTGCTGGTGACAGGCCCTGTTTCCCGCAACATGGAAGCGGCCCTGCGCCGGACCTATGACGCCACCCCGGATCCCAAATGGGTCATCGCCTGCGGCGACTGCGCCGTTTGTGGTGGAGAGTTTGGAGAATCCTACGCAAGTTGCGGGGCGGTGGAAAACGTCATCCCCGTGGATGTGAAAATTCCAGGCTGCCCCCCGCCACCAGCCGCCCTCCTCGGCGGTATCCTCGAAGCAATGGGCAGAAGGAGAATCAAACAATGAAGTTTCGTATATTTTTTCTCTTGATTCTGGGATTGGGAGTCGCCGAAGGCGCGGGTGCAGCGCAAAATGCCTTCTTTGGATGGTATGGACTCTCCGCCCAGGGAAGTTTCCAAAGTCTTTCACCCGCGCTGAAAAAATTCAGCTGGAGCGTGCTCAATCAGGCCCGTTTGAGCCACCTTGCCCAGGAACAGTACGGCAACCGCGCCAACAAGCTGACCGAGAACCTGCTGTTCGTCCAGTTCAATTATCACTTCGACCGCCACTTTCACGCGGGACTGGGCTACACCCGCAACTGGCTGGACCGGTTCAACGAGAACCGGGCCTACCAGGAACTTGGCTGGCGCAGCCTGTCACACGAGTGGGGACGGATGACCGCCCGGACGCGATTGGAGGAACGGGTGAATGACAAGCTCCACAGCAATAACATGGGCCTGCGGCTGCGCCAGTTTTTCCAATGGAGCCATCCGCTTCCGGGCTTTCCCGAGCTGAACTTTCTGCTCAATGACGAAGTATTCTGGTATCTCAATTCCAGCAGCTGGCGCAGCGACGGTTTCACCGAAAACCGTGTCTTCGCCGGCCTGGACATCCCCTTGATCGCCAAGACCAGACTGACGGTGGGGTACATGAACCAATTCGTCCGCAAGGGAACCTCCAAAGACAACCTGGTCGACCATATCCTGTTCACCAATATCGGCTTTCATTTTTGATCTTGACAAAACAAAGAGGGCAATGACCTTGAATACGCTTCCTTCCTGTCCACAATGCAATTCCGAATACACCTATGAAGACAATCATCTCTATATCTGCCCGGAATGTGGGCATGAGTGGAGCAAGGACGAACCCCGGGAGCCGGGGGAAGTCCCGGCGGTCGTGACCGATGCCCACGGAAACAAGCTCGAGGATGGCGACAGCGTCATCGTGATCAAGGACCTGAAAGTCAAAGGAAGTTCTTCCGTGGTCAAGGTCGGCACCAAGGTCAAGAACATCCGCCTGGTTGAAGGCGACCACGATATCGATTGCAAGATTCCGGGCATCGGCGCGATGAAATTGAAGTCGGAATTCGTCAAAAAGGCATGATGAAGTAAAGCGTTCGACCGGCAGGCCAGGGTAACCGGCCGGGAATGGGATATAATGGACCCTCTTTCCATGACCGGATACCCCGTGCCTCCCATCAATCGCCTCCTGTACCGCCCCATCGTCGCTGGTGCGGTGTTGTTGAGCCTGATCGTGATCGCCATGATGGCGATCTTCATTCTTCTCAGTTGGCGCAATCTTGAACGCATCCACCGGATCGAGGCCACCGTTTCCCAGGTCAATCATCTGCAGGAAATCCATCCCCGCCTCCAGGCCCTGTCGCCCGATCATCCCGATCCCCGCCTCCTGGAAGAAATCCGTCACGAATTGAATACCTTAAAGTCTGATTGGCCCGAGGCCATTCCACCCTTGCTGGAGGCCCTGGCCGGTTCGAATTCCGCCCCCCCCGACATCGAATCCGCTATTCATCAGCTCCAGTCCCTGCTCGCCCGGGAGAACCGGCGTGAACGCGAACTGCTGGCCAAAGTCGTGACAGACACGGAACTCGAACTTGAAACCAGCCTGTTGGGTATGGCGGTGCTGATATTCCTGGCGGCTTTGGCGGCCATTCTGGCGCGGCGTTGGCTGATAGCGCCCTTGCGACGCATGAACACCTTGCTCGTCCAACTGGCGGATGGGCGATTCGAACCCATCGACACCCGGGACAGCACCCCTCCCTGGCAAACGCTTTTGCGCAATTACAACCACTTGGTCAACCGGCTGGCGGAACTGGAACAGGTACGGCGTGAACGCACCGAACAACTGGAAACCCAGGTTCGCCAGGCCACCGGCGCCCTGCTGGCCCAGAATCGTGATCTGGTCCGGGCCGAAAGGCTCGCGGCGGTCGGCGAGTTGGCAGCCGGACTGGCCCATGAGTTACGCAATCCATTGGCCGGAATCCGGGTCGCACTCCATAACCTGCGCACCGAGAGCGGGGATGAGGAGACCCGGCACCGGTTCGATCTGATCATTTCCGAGCTGGAACGTCTCAGCCGCCACCTCAATCAATTGCTGGATCAGGCCCGTCACCAGCCTGAACCCTTGCGCCGTCTGGATCTGGTCGAGGTCGTGGAAGAAACCCTGGAATTACTGCATTATCAGCTTCCCGCCAGCGTCCATCTGCATATCAAAATCCCCGCCGGTCTCGACGCCCGGCTGCCGTGCGGACGGCCCCTGGGTGGAACTGAACTGCGCGGCGCTGCCTCATGAGCTGGTGGAGGCGGAGCTGTTCGGTTATGAACCGGGCGCCTTCACCGGCGCCAAAGGAAGACACCACGGTCTGCTCGAACAAGCGGACGGAGGCACACTGTTTCTCGATGAAATCGGTGAACTGGAACTCGCCACCCAGGCGAAATTGCTCAAGGCGATCGAAGACAAACGATTCCGCCGGCTTGGGGGTGAAAAAGAGATCCAGGTCGATATTCAGATCATCGCCGCCAGCAACGAGGATCTCCAGCAAATGATCCGGCAAGGCCATTTCCGTGAGGATCTGTATCATCTGCCGGGGCAGACACCTCCCGTCGACGAAGATTCCACGATCCGTCTTCCTCTGGACGGTTCGCTGTCGCTGGAAGAGATGGAAAAGCGGATCATCCAGACCGCCCTCGAAAGAACCGCCAACAATGTCACTGCGGCCGCCCGATTGTTGAACACCACCCGGGAAACGCTTCGCTACCGGATTCGGAAGTATCACTTGCCGGGGCTCCCCTGACAAGGGGAATCGCCGACAGGCGGGTCTGCGGAAGCTCAACGCCACATACACCACCAGGGGAATATGTTAGAGCAGACCCGAAATGGATACCAGAACCATCATCACGGTAAATGTGGACATTATCAAGCCCTGCGCCCCTTCCCAATGGAAGGAATATTTCCATTATTGGCATTCACGCAAAACGGAATCACAGCGGCCAAACCCGCCACAATCGCCTCCACAACCTCAAACACCAACTGGCACCTTTATTGCGTAAGTCGCCATAAGGAGGAGAGGAAAATAAATTTTTTCACCGCCCGCCGGAAACGAAGCCACCGATTTCAAAATCCGATGCGAGCCGGGCGGTCGAAAACCGGGCCCCTGTAGTCTTGTCCCTCTGTGGGGGTATGATTGCGTAAGAGGCTGCGCTCATCCCGAATCCTCGACGTTTCTCTCTGGGAAACTGGAAAATCCCGTGCAACCTGGAAAACAACCGCGGCAAGACAGGCTCTGACCGACGGATGACTCAAGGCATCGAGGTGAATGAAACCATGACTACAAATATCCACCCTATCCTGGAACGTTACCACGCGGACAAGACCCGCCTGATCGACATGCTGTGGGACATCCAACGCCAAGCCGGCTATATTCCGGACGCTGCGGTCACGGCATTGGCCGAAGGGCTGAACATGTCTGCCAACGATGTCCGGGAAACCCTGACTTTCTACCATTTTTTTCACGACAAGCCGGCGGGCCGGCATACCCTCTACCTGGCCGACACCGTCATCGCCCGGATGCAAGGCTACGACGAGGTTCGCGCGACCCTTGAGCGGGAAACCGGCACCACTTTCGGAAGCGTCGATCCGTCCGCGACCTTCGGATTGTACGACACCAACTGTATCGGGCTCAGCGACCAGGAACCGGCCATGATGGTGGACGAGGTCGTATTCACCCGCCTGACCCCGGAGAAGGTTCGCACTATCATCAACCGCTTGAAACAGGGCGCGACTCCATCTGAAATCGCCAATCCGGACCAGTTCGACACCCGGCGGCTGGAATACGTTCAGGCCCAGGTGGCGGACAATATCCGTATCTGCGGCCCTGTCTTCTTCCAGCAAGACAGGCCGCACGCGCAGATACTGGAAAAAACCCTTGATCTGCTGCCGGAACAGGTCGTGGAACAAGTCACGCTGTCGAGAATCCGCGGCCGTGGCGGTGCCGGCTTTCCCACCGGCCTGAAGTGGCGCCTCGGGCGCGAGGCCCCGGGACGGGAAAAAGTCGTGATCTGCAACGCCGACGAGGGGGAGCCGGGAACCTTCAAGGACCGGGTTCTTCTCACCCGCTCCCCCCGAGATGTCCTGCTGGGCATGACCGTCGCCGCTCATGCCATCGGTGCCCGCACCGGAATTCTCTATCTGCGGGCCGAATATTGGTATCTCAAAGATTATCTGGAGCAGCAGATCACGGATCTGCGCGCCGAACGCTTGCTGGGACGGAGCATTCTCGGACGGGAGTTCGACTTCGACATACGCATTCAGATGGGTGCGGGCGCTTACGTTTGCGGTGACGAAACCGCTTTGATCGAATCCTGCGAAGGCAAGCGGGGAACCCCGCGAGTCAAACCCCCCTATCCCATCCAGCAGGGTTACCTCGGTATGCCCACGTGCATCAATAACGTCGAAACCTTCGCCGCTGTCACCGCCATCATGGAACAGGGCGCCGACTGGTTCAGCAGCCTGGGCACCCCGGAATCCAGCGGCACCAGATTGTTGAGCGTCTCCGGCGATTGCGCCGCCCCAGGCATCTATGAAATCGAATGGGGCGTTTCCCTCAATGAAGTCCTTGATACCGTCGGAGCCCGGAACACCCGGGCCGTGCAGATCAGCGGGCCTTCCGGCGAATGTGTTTCAGCAGCCGCCGACGGCGAGCGCCGGTTGTGCTATAGCGACCTGTCCTGCAACGGCTCGTTCATGATCTTCGACCACAGCCGCGACCTGCTCCGGGTGGTCGAGCATTTCATGCGCTTCTTCGTCGACGAGTCTTGCGGAATTTGTGTTCCCTGCCGCGCCGGTGGGGTCGATCTCCATCACAAAATACGCCTGATCATCGCCGGCCGGGCGACCCGGCAAGATCTTGATGACATCGTCAACTGGGGCAATCTGATGCGCGGCACCAGCCGTTGCGGGCTCGGAACCACCGCGCCCAAGCCTTTACTGACGACATTGGAAAAATTCCCCCAGATCTACCGCGAAAAACTGGCCCGGCCACAGGGGCCGTTACTGCCTTCCTTCGACCTGGAAAATGCGACCCGGGAATATGAACATGCCTGCCAGGCACTGGCCCAGGAGAAATCAAAATGAATATCCGTATCACACTGGACGGCAAAGAAATCGAAACCACTGCCGGCACGCTTCTGGTGGATGTCGCCGCCGACAATGGCGTCTACATCCCCACCCTCTGCTATCAGCGCGGCAAGCCCTGCCTGGGAACCTGCCGGGCCTGTTCAGTGCGGGTCAATGGCAATGTGATGGCATCCTGTACCGTACCGGTCGCGGAGGGCATGACGGTAGAGGTCGATGCCGCCGACTTGAACGACATGCGCAAGGCGCTGGTGGAACTGCTGTTCGCCGAGGGCAACCACAATTGTCCCAGCTGCGAGAAGAGCGGCCGCTGTGAATTGCAGGCGGTGGGCTACGAAGTCGGCATGCTGGTGTCACGGTTTCCCTATCGTTTTCCGCCGAGAACGCGGGAACACGTCGCCAAATATATCTGGCTCGAACGCGACCGCTGTATCTTCTGCCAGCGCTGTGTGGAATTCGTGCGCGACCACGAAACGGGCCGCAAGATTTTCACCATCGATGACCGTGGCACCCACGCCAGCATCGAAATCGATGTCGCGCTGGCAGACCGCATGCCACCGGAGCAGGTGCGCGAAGCGGCGGAGCTTTGCCCGGTAGGCTGCATCATCGCCAAGGGTGTCGGTTACGACAAGCCCATCGGTCAACGAAAATTCGAAGTCAAATCCATCCGCGAACGCACTCTGGAAAGGAGCCGAAAATGACCAGACCGATACAACCCGAAATCCCCTCCCACACTCTCCCGGCGGCCACCCTTGACCCCCAAACACGCGCCAAGAGGGAGGAAAAAATCCAAGTAGCCATGATCGCCCTGTGCGGCTGTTGGGGATGCACGCTCTCATTCCTGGACATGGATGAAAATCTGCTGAGACTGCTAGACAAGATCAACATCACCCGCTCCTCGCTCACCGATGTCAAACGCATTCCCCATCGTTGCGCCATCGGCTTCATCGAAGGCGGCGTCGCCAACGATGAAAATATCGAGACGTTGGAGCATTTCCGGGAAAACTGCGACATTCTGATCTCCGTGGGGGCCTGCGCGGTATGGGGCGGGGTTCCGGCCATGCGCAACATGGTGCCGCTGGGGGAGTGCCTGAAAGAGGCTTATCTCGACGCACCCACAGCCGAAACGGATGCCCCGCCTCGCATCCCCCATCACCCCGACATCCCCAAGATCACCACCCACGTCTATCCCTGTCATGAAGTGGTGAAGATGGATTACTTCATTCCCGGCTGTCCCCCCGACGCCGCTTCCATCTTCAAGGTACTTGACGACTTGGTGAACGGACGCGAGGTCGATCTCCCGACATCCCTCATCCGCTACGATTGAACGAGGCCCGCCATGAGTAGAAAACTGGTCATAGACCCCGTCACCCGAATCGAAGGCCATGGCAAAGTGACTGTCATCCTGGATGACGACAACCGCGTGATGGACGCCAAATTGCACGTGGTGGAATTTCGCGGTTTCGAAAAATTCATTCAGGGCCACCCCTACTGGGAAGCGCCAATGCTGATGCAGCGGATCTGCGGTATCTGCTTTGTCAGTCACCACCTGTGCGGCGCCAAGGCGCTGGACGATATCGTCGGCGTCGGTCACGCCAGCGGAATGCGCATCCTTCCCGCGGCTGAAAAGATTCGCCGGCTCGGCCATTACGGACAGCAACTCCAGTCCCACACCACCGCCTATTTCTACCTGATCGTTCCGGAAATGCTGTTTGGCATGGACGCCCCCCCCGAACAACGCAATGTGCTCGGCCTGGTGGAAGCCAACCCCGGCCTGGTGAAACGGGTGGTCGCCCTGCGCAAGTGGGGTCAGGAAGTCATCAAAACCGTCTTCGGAAAGCGCATGCACGGCATCAGCTCGGTTCCCGGGGGTGTCAACAAGCATCTCAGCATCGAGGAACGCGACCGCCTGCTCAAGGGCGGGGACGACCTGCTGTCCGTCGATCAGGTGATCGAATACGCACTGGAAGGGCTGGAACTGTTTTACGATTTCCACGAGAAACATCGCAAGGAAGTGGACAGTTTTGCCGAGGTACCCGCCCTCAACCTTTCCCTGGTGGACGAAGAAGGTAACGTCGATTACTATCACGGAAAGATGCGGATCGTGGACAAAAACAAATCGGTGATCGCCGAGTTCGATTACCACGACTACCTGGAGCATTTCGCTGAAGCCACCGAGGAATGGAGCTACATGAAGTTCCCCTACCTCAAGGCGCTGGGGCGCGAGGCGGGTTCGGTCCGGGTCGGGCCACTCGGCCGGGTCAACGTGACCCGCAGCTATGGCGAAAACACCCCCCTCGCCAAGGCGGCGCTGGAGCGTTTTCACGATTACACCGACGGCAAGGCCAACGATATGACCCTTCATACCAACTGGGCCCGGGCCATTGAGATCCTGCATTCCGCCGAACTGATCAAGGAGCTGCTGAACGACCCGGCATTACAGGAGGAGTCGCTTACCCTCACCCCTCCCGAATCGGCTTGGACCGGCGAGGGTATCGGCGTCGTGGAAGCCCCCCGCGGCACACTGCTGCATCACTACCGCGCCAACCGGGAAGGCAACGTGACGTTCGCCAATCTGGTCGTGGCCACCACCCAGAACAATACCGTCATGAACCGCACCGTCCGTTCGGTCGCCGACAAATATCTGGACGGCAAGGCGGAAATCACCGAAGGGATGATGAACGCCATCGAGGTGGGCATCCGCGCATACGACCCTTGCCTGAGCTGCGCCACCCACGCCATGGGCCAAATGCCGCTGGTGATCAGTGTTTACGATACCGATGGAAGGCTGATCGATGAGCGTGGCCGCTGAACGGTTTCCTCTCTCCAGGTGCGCGATCGACCTGCGCGACTATGATGCCCCCGATTGCCTGATTTACGGTATCGGCAACGTGGGACGCCAGGACGATGGCCTGGGCTGGGCCTTCATCGACTGGTTGGAGAACAACCACCTGTGCACCCGGGGAGAACGGCTCAGGCATTATCAACTCCATTTGGAAGATGCAGACTTGATCCACCGCAAAAGACGGGTGCTGTTCGTGGACGCCACCAAAGCAGCCGATGTGCCCGACTTCCAGCTGGAAGAGGTCCATCCCCGAATGGATTTCAGTTTCACCTCTCATGCCATATCGGTGCCGGCCATCCTGGCCACTGCCAGACAATGCTTCGGCCAAGCGCCAACAACCCATCTTCTCACCATCCGGGGTTACGCCTGGGCGCTGCAACTGGGCCTGACCCCCGGCGCCAAGCGGAATCTGGAAGCGGCGACAGCATACCTTGCTTCTCTTTCTTTTCAAAACCATTCAAGCGGAGTCAGATCCAGATGAAAAAACCCGACACCGATCACATCACCCAATTGATCCTGGAGGCCCCCCTCGGCCTCTATATCGGCGAGGAGGGCGCGCGCGTTCTGGCCGAATGCGCTTGTTGCGAAAAAAAACTGAAGGATGGGGAATATCTGTTCCATCAGGGAGATACGGACAACAGTTTCTATATCGTCACCGCCGGACGGTTGGCTCTGGTCAAGGAGCTCAAAAAGGGTTCCCCGCCCCGAATCCTGCACGTACTGGAAAAAGGCGATCTGGTGGGTGAATTGAGCTTCATCGACAACACCCCCCACACTGCATCGGTGATGGCCCTGGGTGATGCCGCGGTGATCTGTTTCAGGGCGGAGGACTTCAAACCCCTGATCACCCGTCACCCCGAACTGATGTACGACTTCATGCGGGCGGTCATCAAACGCGTCCACCAGACGCTCGCCGATATCGGCAAACAGCAATTGGCGCTCGCCGACTACATCACCACCGCGGGGAAAGGCAAGCTATAGTTATCCCCCTTGCTTTCCGTGCCCGGAACCCTGTCGGACTCAAGACAATCATGACTCCCCCTTCCGATAGAAGTGACAGGTGGTAAGCTGCGGAAGTATTCGGTTTGCTTTATTCGAATTCTCTAATAAAATGTCGAGTACCCAAAATCTGGATTGATCAATATCGACATGACGGTTCACCGGGGCTTGAGACTGTTTTTCCTGGCCTTCCCGCTCATCGCGGCCACGGCCCCCTCCCATGGGGAGCCCCCTGAACCCGTTCCGGTTGCCACCGCCGCCCTGACCCTGCCCCGCGCCATCGACCTCGCCCTCCGCAACAACCCCGACATGCGGGCCGCCGAGGCCAGAATCGGCGCTTCCATGGCGAGACTGCGCGAGATCCGGGCGGCGTTCATGCCACAGGTCTACGCGGGCCTGAGTTACACCCACTCCAACGACCCCGCCCGCGCTTTCGGCATGATCGTCTCCCAACGCCGCTTCAGTCCCGGCGCCGACATCAACCAACCCGGCTACGAGGAGGACTTCCGCCCGGAAGTGGGCGTCCGCTGGTCCCTGTTCCGGGGCGGCCAGGATTATTACGCCCAACAGGCCGCGCGGCTGGGGGTCGATGCGGCGACGATCCGCAAGACCGCCCTCCGCAACCAACTGGCCACCGCCGTCAGCACCGCCTTTTATCATTTGCTCGAGGCCCCGAAACGACTGGAGGTGGCCCAACGGACCCTGACCACGGTCAGCAGGGAACTGGATTTCATGGAAGCGCGGCGGCGCCAGGGCATGGCGTTGAAATCGGACGTGCTGTCCCTGGAGGTCAGGCTGGCCCGGGCCCGGGAACAACGGATCAGGGCGGAAAACCTGAGCGAATCGGCCAAGGCGGTATTGAGAAATCTGCTGGCGTTGCCGGCCGCTGAAGATATCCAGATCGCGCCCGGCGAGACCGAACCGCCCACCTCGGCCGGCGAGTTCCCGAACTGGCTCGAAAAGGCCATGGAGGCCAGGCCGGAATTGCGGGCGGCGAACCGCCAGGTGGCGGCGAGAGAAAAGGAACTGCTGGCCGCCAAAGGCGCGCGGCTGCCCTCCGTGGACGCTTTCCTGGTCTATGGCCAGAACAGTAAGGATCCAGGGTTTTCCACCGACAAGGACAACCTGACCGTCGGTGTCCAAGCCCGTCTCGATCTGTTTTCGGGCGGCGCCGTCAGTGCCCGCATCCAGCAGGCCCGGCAGCGGCTCGACGAAGCCAGGGCCATGGCGGAGCGAACCCGCCTCCAGGTGGAACAGGAAGTCAAACAGGCCTGGCTGAATCTGCGCGAGGCGCTGGCGCGGCTGGAGGTCGCCCGGCGTCAGGTCGAAGCCGCCGACGAGGCCCTGCGCTTGGTCCGGGCCCAATATCGTGGCGGCACCGCCACCGTCACCCGTTTTCTCGAAGCCGAAACCGATCGCGCCGCGGCGCGCCTGCATTGGATAAGCGCCCGCTTCAACGCCCTCATCGCCCAGGCCGAACTCAAACGGGTCACCGGCCTCTGGTTCCAACAGGAGTCTCCCTTATGAGCACCCCACGTTCCCTTTCCAGCCGCCTGATCTGGGGACCGGCCGCCGCAGTGGGGCTGATCCTCCTGCTGCTTTACCTCCAGGGCACCTTCGCCGCCAAGGTGCCCCCCGGAAACGGCGAATCCATGGCACCCCGGGCGCAAGGCCCCACCACCCGGGTCGAGGAGGAGATCTTGCCCCTGACGCTGCGCTGGCCCGCGACCGTCACCACCCATACCATCGCCCGGGTGGCGCCCAAGATTCCCGGAAGGATCATGGAAATCACCGTCGATATCGGTGCCAAAGTCGATAAAGGACAGCTTTTGGCGCGGCTCGACGACCATCAAATCAGGGCGCGTCTGCAAGCGGCCCGCTCCGCCGTGGCGGCCGCCAGGGCCCAGGCGGCACGGGCGGCAGCCGATGCCCGCAGGATAACCACCCTCCATGCCCAGGGCGCCGCCACCCGGCAAGCCCTCGACGCCGCCGTGGCGGCAGCCAGGACCAGCCGTGCCCGGGTCGAACAGTCGCGTCATCAGGTGGAGGCTTTGCGGGCCCAACTGAATGAAACCCGGATCAGGGCGCCTTTCCCGGGAGAAGTGGTCGAACGTTTCGCTGATCCGGGGGACATGGGGCTGCCCGGAAAACCCATTCTGGCTTTGCAGAATCCTTCCCGGATGCGGATCGAAACCGCCATTCCCGAACACTGCGCCCGTTTGCTCGAGCCGGGGCAATCCCTGACGATCATCGATCCGGCCTCCGGGAAACGGCTGGCCGCCGAAGTGACGGACAAATCCGCCGCCGCCGATCCCGCCAGCCACACCCTTCTGGTCAAAGCCGCTCTGCCGCCGGAACCTGCCTTGCTGCCCGGCGCATTCGTCTGGGCCGAACAGTCCTGTGGCAGACAGAAAACCCGCTTGGTGCCACTTGCAGCCGTCAAGCGGGTCGGCCAGCTCGAACAGGTGACCCAGGTCATCGACGGCAAAGCCTTCGTTCGTCTGGTAAGAACCGGAAGCGTCATCGACGGCAGGGTGGAAATCCTCTCGGGGCTCTCTCCCGGGGACGTGGTGTTGCTTCCCAATGGATCGGGCAAGCCCGGGGGAGACGGTTAAGTGACTGACAACGCCTTGGGCTTCACCGCCCGGATCGTCAAGGTCTTCATCACCTCCCGGCTCTCGCCGCTGATCCTCATCGGCTCCCTGCTGATGGGGGTGGCCGCCCTGCTGCTGACCCCCCGGGAAGAAGAACCGCAGATCGTGGTGCCGGTGATGGACATCATGGTAGAAGCGCCCGGCGCCTCGGTGGACGAGGTGGAAAAACTGGTGGCCACGCCGATGGAACACAAGCTGTGGGAAATTCCGGGGGTCGAATACGTTTATTCCATGTCGATGCCGGGGCGGGCCATCGCCACCGTGCGCTATTACGTCGGTGAGGACCGCGAGGACAGCCTGCTCAAGACCTGGAGCAAGCTGATGTCCAATCAGGACATGATCCCCCCCTTCGTGACTTCCTGGATCGTCAAGCCGGTGGAAATCGACGACGTTCCCATCGTTCTGCTGACCCTGTCTTCCTCCGACCCCGCCTATGGTACCTATGAGCTGAGGCGTGTTGCCGAGGAACTGGTGGACAAGATCGGCCAGGTGGAGGACACCGGAAAAATCTGGATCACCGGCGGGCAACGGCGCACCCTGAAGATCTATCCCGATCCCGCCAGGCTGGCGGCCTATCGGCTCAGCCTGGGGGAACTGATCCGATCCCTGGGCCAGGCCAATTTCAATCTTCAGGCCGGCGAATACGATCACCAAAACCGCCGGGTCCGCCTCGAAGCCGGGCCGTTCTGGCAATCGTTGGAACAGGCGGAAAACACGGTCGTCGCTCAGCATCATGGCAGACCGGTCTATTTACGCGAGGTGGCCAGGGTCGAAGACGGACCGGCGGAGATCGAAACCTACACCCGCATCGGTTTCGGCCCCCAGGCCCACCACAGCAAACGGATCGCAGGCCCCCAGGCGGAGCCCGGCGACGACCGGCCGGCAGTCACCATCGCGGTTCCCAAACGGCGCGGCGCCAACGCCGTGACCGTCGCCCGCAACGTCATCGCCAAGATGGAATCGCTGCACGGCAGCGTCATTCCCTCCCAGGTGACGGTCACCGTCACCCGCGACTATGGGGAAACCGCCAACGACAAGGTCAACGAGCTGGTGGAACATCTGTTCGTCGCCATCGCCATCGTAGTGACCATTCTCGCCATAGCCTTGGGGGTCCGGGAAGCCTTCATCGTCGCCATCGCCGTCCCCATGACCCTGGGCGTGACCCTGTTCTGCGATCTGGTGTTCGGTTACACCATCAACCGGGTGACACTTTTCGCCTTGGTTTTGTCCCTGGGCCTGTTGGTGGACGATCCCATCGTCGACGTGGAAAACATCTACCGTCACTTCAAGCTGCGCAAGCAACCCCCGCTGGAGGCCGCCCTCACCGCGGTGGACGAAGTCAGGCCACCGACCATCTACGCCACCTTCACGGTGATCGTCTCCTTCCTGCCGATGTTCTACATCACCGGCATGATGGGCCCCTACATGGCGCCGATGGCTTTCAACGTACCGGTCGCGATGCTGATGTCACTGCTGGTGGCTTTCACCGTCACCCCCTGGGCCAGCTACCATCTGCTCCAGGTGGAGTATGGAAAAGGAAATGAAAAACCTTTCAAAATCCGGCAGACCGCTTTCTATCGCCTGTACGAAAGAATTCTGGGGCCGATCATCCAAACGCCCAAGCGCTCGTATCTGTTTCTGGGCTTCGTCGCCGTGTTGTTCTTTGCCGCGTGTCTGCTGGTGGTCTTCGCCATACCGCTGAAGCTGCTCCCCTTCGACAACAAGAACGAATTGCAGCTGGTCATCGACATGCCCCGGGGCAGCAGTCTGGAACGAACCGATGCGGTGGCCCGGGAGCTGGAAGACTATCTGGGCACGGTAAACGAAGTGACCGATTTCGAGACTTACGTGGGGCAGGGATCCCCCATGGACTTCAACGGCCTGGTACGCCACTATTATCTGCGGCATGGCAGCTGGCAAGGCGACATCCGCATCAATCTGGTCCACAAACACGCACGCGAACAACAGTCTCACGAAATCGCCCTGCGTATCCGTCCCGACATCGAGCGCATCGCCGCCAGGCACGGCGTCAGCATCAAGATCGTCGAGATTCCGCCGGGCCCGCCGGTGCTCTCAACCGTGGTGGCGGAGGTCTACGGACCGCCCGGCGCGTCCTATGACGATTTGGCGGCCAATACCCTCAAGGTGCGCGAGGGATTCGAAAAACTCGATATTCTGGTGGACGTGGACGATTTCGTGGACGAACCCCAGAACCAGTTGCATTTCCGGCTGGATCAGGCGAAAGCCGCCCTCCATGGCATCAGCGTGCGCCAGGTCAGCGAAACCCTGGCGACCGCCCTGGGCGGCAGCCGGACGGGACTGCTTCACGCCCCTTACGAACGCCAGCCCGCGCCGGCGGTCGTGCGGCTCGAACGCCCGCTCCGATCCCACCCGGAAATGCTCGCGACCCTGCGGATCCGCAGTGCCGACGGGAGACTGATTCCGCTGAGCGAACTGGGGCATTTCGAACAGGAATCCGTACCCGTGACCCGCTATCACAAGAATCTCAAACCCGTCGGTTATGTGATCGCCGAAATGGCCGGCCATGCCCCGGTGGAAGCAGTGATCGAGCTGACCCGGATGTTCGAGGACGACCCGCTGCCGGAAGGTTACGACTTCACCCTGCGAGGCGAGGGTGAGTGGAAAATCACCGTGGACGTGTTTCGTGACCTGGGCTTGGCTTTCGCCGCCGCCCTGGTGATGATCTACATCCTGCTGGTAATGCAGACCGACTCGCTGGGCATGCCGGTGGTGATCATGATCGCCATCCCCCTGACCATCATCGGCATCATGCCCGGGTTCTGGCTGCTCAACCTGTTTGCCGGCTCCATCGGCCAATATCCCAACCCCATCTTCTTCACCGCCACCGCCATGATCGGCATGATCGCCCTGGCCGGCATCGTGGTACGCAACTCCATCATCCTGATCGACTTCATCCAGCGACTTCAGTCTCAGGGCGCCTCCCTTTCCGACGCCCTGATCGAAGCTGGCGCCGTCCGCATGCGCCCAATCATCCTCACGGCTTCTACAGCCATGTTCGGTGCTGTAGTGATCACTTTAGATCCGATTTTTTCAGGACTGGCCTGGAGCTTCATCTTCGGCATTTTCGCTTCCACCAGCTTCACCCTGCTGGTGATTCCGGTGGTCTACCACCTGTTGAACCGGAAAAAGGAACCCGCTCCGCAATAACCCGCTATCGCCCTGCGCATGACACTCTGTGACCGGCCTGGCCGGTCACGTCAATTCGCCTTCCCCCAACCCAGCCGGAATTTCCACCGCGCCGTTCAGGTCAGGTTTATCCCCCTTGGAGTATCCTCTCATCAGCGCCGGGAATCGCAGCCACCCGCCCGGCTCCGCCATAGCGGGCGATCCGCTCCAGGGTGATTTCCCGGCGGCCGGTTTTCAGTTGGCGAGAGACTCCTCCCTTTCATCCGCTGTCACCTCCACAGAAGAGGCGGCAGCGGATTTTTTTATGCCGGCGGCGGGGGGAAAAGTGGAATCAATCGGCTCCGGGGTTTCCCGGCTTCCGGAAAGTGCGCCAACCGGTAATCATGGCGCTGAGGACGGACTGATTCGACATGATGTCCTCCCGAACCGCCACATACACATGAGCGATGACGAAGATCACCAGATACCACATGACCAGATGATGCCAGGTGTGGACATCCTGGCTCTGTCCGAACAAGGGGATGACCCAGGCGCTGAACAATTCGTACTGCCACGACCCCATGCCGGTTCCCTCGCCGTAGAGAGCGAATCCGGTCACGATCATGAACACCGTGCCCCACACGAACATCACATGCATGGCGATGGTCGCCAGCGGATTGTGCCCCAGGTAGGTCTTGGGCTCCCGGGTGAGGAAAAGATACCACCGGATTTCATGCAGCACCCCCTTCCACCAGTCGAGCCGGTGAACCGGCGGCAGAAATATTTCCCGTGAAAGCGCGTTTCCCACGATGCTCCAGTAGATCCGGAACAGAAACCCGATGGCCAGGACATAACCGGCCGTGAAATGGGTGAAACGGATATACCCCATCAGAAAATTTTCGCTGGCTTCCCCGGGAACGCTCGACAGCGGGCTGGCGATCAGATAGCCGGTCACCACCAGCACCACGACGGCCAGGGCATTGATCCAATGCCACAGCCGCAGAGGTATTTGATAGACGTAAACAGCCGACTCTTCATGTCGGTTCGATACATTGGCGGACATTGCGTTTCTCCTCGCGAAAGGTTCCAGGCCCTGCGGCCTGGAACCGGGATTGCATATCTCAGCGAATCTTGACCTGGGTCAGTTCCTCGCCGTCCTCGCTCATCACATGGGTGGAGCACGCCAGGCAAGGGTCGAAACTGTGCAGGCTGCGGAGGATCTCGACCGGTTCGTCGGGGCGCTCCATGGGGGTGTTCATGAGGCAGGCCTCGAACGCGCCGATGTTGCCGGCAGGATCGCGGGGGGAACCATTCCAGGTGGTGGGCACCACGCATTGATAGTTCTCGATCCGGCCATCCTTGATCCGGATCCAGTGCCCCAGCGCACCGCGCGGAGCCGCCACCGTCCCCACGCCCTTGGCCTCGGACGGCCAGGTGGCGGGATCCCACTTGGACATGTTGGCGGTAGCGGTATCGCCGGACTTTATGTTGGCGATCAATTCATTCCAGTCGTCCACCATCATGTCGGCGCAATATTCCGCCTCCAGTGCGCGGGCCAGCGTACGTCCGATGGTGCTGCGAAGCGCCGTTTTGGGATCCAGGTCGGTCCCGGCCAGCCGATTGAAGAAAGCCAGGCTGGTTTCCACCTGGTTGCGCACGTAATCGACTCCATGGGCATAAGCCAGGGTGTAGCGCGACAGCGGCCCCACCTCGACGGCGTGACCGCGCCAGCGCGGCGCCTTGATCCAGGAATACTTGGCGTTTTCGTCCAGTTCCTTGATATGGGTCTTGGTGCCTTTGGTGTTGGGACCCAGCTCGAAATTCGGCTCGGTGATGCCATCCCAGGGATGGAGCCCGACGCTTTCGTTCGGATAGGAATACCAGGAATGGGCGACGAATTCCTGCACCTGCTCCGGATCGCGGGGATCGATCTCGTGAATCTCGTCCCAGTTGCCGTTGAGGATCACCCCGCCGGGCAATTGATCGGTGGACTTGTGATAAGGAATCTTGGGGTACGCGCCGTAATCCATGACGTTGTAGGCCCCGTGACCGCCACCATAGAGCCAGTCCTTGTAGAAGCTGGCGATGGCGATGACATCCGGCACGTAGACGTTCTTGCAGAAATCCACCATCTCCTGGATGCGGGCCCGGACGAAATTGAGCCGCTCCATGTTGAGGGGCGCGCCCGCCGACAGATCGCCGTCCATGTTGATGGCGCAGGGCACACCGCCCACCAGATAGTTGGGGTGCGGATTCTTGCCTCCGAAGACCGTGTGGACCTTGACAAACTCCTTCTGCAGATCGAGCGCCTCCAGGTAATGGGCGACGGCCATCAGATCCGCTTCCGGGGACAGCTTGTAGGCGGGATTGTCCCAGTAACCGTTCTTGAAAGGCCCCAACTGACCAGACTCGACGAATTTGCGGATCCGCGTCTGGATGTCCCGGAAATAACCGGGGCTGGAGAGCGGGTGATGGGGGGAAACCGTCTGCTGAAGCCTGGAGGTTCCCCGCGGGTCGGCTTTCAACGCATTGACCGGATTGACCCAGTCGAGCGCATGCAAATGGTAGAAATGCACCACATGATCGTGCACCTGGAGCGTTTTTGCCATCATCTCACGGATCAGGTGGGCGTTGCGGGGAATCTCGATGCCCAGGGCATCCTCCACCGCACGCACCGAGGCCAGGGCGTGACAACCGGTGCACACGCCGCAGATCCGCTCCACGAAAGCCCAAGCATCGCGGGGATCGCGCCCCTTGAGGATCACTTCGAGGCCACGCCACATGGTGCCGGTGGAAACGGCGTTGCGAATCACATTGTTCTCGTCCACGTTGACCTCGCAACGCATGTGACCCTCGATACGGGTAACCGGATCGACCACCACGCGCCGGCCGCCGGTGTCCAGGGAATATCCATTGGGTGTCTTGATCACGGCCATTATTCGTCTCCCTTCTTCTCTTCTTGATGTTCTTTATGCTTGACGGCGCTGACAGCGGCGTGGACGGCCACGGCGGAACCCACCACGGCCGCCAAGCCACCGCCGATCCGGTCGGCGTTCGCCTCCACCCCGAACTGCTTGATGTCGGTCAGTCTGGCGTACCAGGAACCCTTGTCCCAGAAACCGTCCTCCGAACAGCCGATACAACCGTGACCGGCCTGGATGGGAAAGGAGGTTCCCTCGTTCCAGCGGATGGTGGAACAGGCGTTGTAAGTGGTGGGGCCCTTGCAGCCCATCTTGTAAAGGCAGTAACCCTTGCGCGCGCCTTCGTCGTCCCAGCTTTCCACGAACTGGCCGGCGTCGAAGTGGGGACGGCGGTAGCATTTGTCGTGGATACGCTGACTGTAGAACATCTTCGGGCGTCCCTGGCGGTCCAGTTCGGGAATTTGCTCGAAGGTCAGCAGATAGGTGATCACCGCCGTCATCACCTCGGCGATCGGCGGACAGCCCGGCACCTTGATGATCGGTTTTCCGGTGATGACCTTGTGAACCGGGGTGGCCCGGGTGGGGTTGGGCCTGGCCGCCTGGACGCAGCCGTAGGAAGCGCAAGACCCCCAGGAAATGATGGCCTTGCAGTGCTCGGTGGCGTAGCGGAGCTGCTCGACGAAAGGCTTGCCGCCGATGATACAGTACATGCCGTCCTCGTTGAGCGGGGGATTGCCTTCCACCGCCACCAGGTAGTTGCCCTTGTATTTCTCCACGATCTCATCGACGATCGCCTCGGCCTGATGACCCGAGGCGGCCATGATGGTGTCGTCGTAGTCCAGGGACACCATCGACAAAATCACATCCTTGGCCAAAGGGTGGGCGGAGCGGATGAAGGACTCCGAACAGCAGGTGCACTCCAGCCCGTGCAACCACAGAACGGGAATACGGGGCTTGGTTTCCATCGCGTGGGCGATCTTGCCCGCAAACTGTGGCCCCAACCCCAACGCCGCGGCGGTCAGACTGCAAAATTTCAGAAAACTGCGGCGCGAGATGCCCTGCCGCCGCATCACTTCATAAAAGGTTTCGGTCATGGCGATAGCCTCCTCGGTTTTTATATCCCGGCTCGTCTCAAGCTGGCCTGCCGGGAAACCAAGCAGGGACCATGCCACCCATGAATCCCCATGGACAACAAACCCTTAGCACAAAACCGCCCGACTCCTCCGCAAACTTTTTAATCTTTCTGTCATATTGAACGACAACTTTTCTGCCGGTCGCCCAATACGGGACATTTGGAATTCATCTATTCGGTTTTTAGTTCAAACCGGATATTATCTTTTCACTTTATCGTTTTTCCCTTTCGCCCCAAAAATCCGAAAGCCCGCGACTTTCAATATTCCGTGAACATCGTCGCAATTTTGGCCCGGCATTTGCGAAGGGAAGATCACATACGAAAGGAAAATTTCCGGCAGATGAAGCAAAACGACAAGAAAGTGCTGATCCTGGGCATCGGAAACATTCTGTGGGCCGACGAGGGGTTCGGCGTCCGGGCCGTTGAAACATTGAACCGGCAATACGAGTTCCCCCCCCATGTCCGGCTGATGGATGGCGGCACCCAGGGAATTTACCTGCTACAACACGTACAGGAGGCGGATTATCTGGTGGTATTTGACGCCGTCGATTACGGTCTGGCACCCGGAACCTTGAAGCTGGTCGAAGGCGACGAAGTTCCCCGGTTCATGGGCGCGCGGAAGATGAGCCTGCACCAGACCGGCTTCCAGGAAGTACTGTCGATGGCCGCACTGCTGGGGGATCTTCCGGAAAAATTGTTGCTGGCGGGCGTTCAGCCGCAGGAACTGGAAGACTACGGCGGCAGTCTGCGCCCGGTGGTCAAGGCGCAGATAGCGCCGGCCATCGAAGCGGTGCTGGAATGGCTGTCCCGCCTGGGAATCGAAGCCCGCAGACGGAAGGCACTCTTGACAGAAGCGCTGCCCCTCACACCGCCGGAAATCGACCTGGAAGCCTACGAGCGCGACCGCCCCTCGCCCCGTGAGGCGCCACGCACAGGAGATGTGCGGGTGCTCCGCCGGACCGATATCCGTTTCGATCCCAAACCTCTGGACCGGCGGGCGGGTTACATGACCGTCCATGTGGACCGCCGGAGGCAGGACTGATGTGCCTCGGGCTTCCCATGCAGATCATACGCCGGGAGGGCCTGCGGGCCTTGTGTCAATACCGTGGCGAGCAGCGCGAAATCGACCTATCCCTGGTCGGCGAGCAACCTCCGGGAAGCTGGGTGATGACGTTTCTCGACACCGCCCGGGAAGTCCTCAGCGAGGACGACGCGAAAAAAACCCTCGCCGCGCTCGCGGCACTGGAAACCGTCATGGGAGGCGGAGAGGCGGACATCGATGCCCTGTTTTCCGACCTCGCGGGCCGCGATCCTCCCTTGCCGCCCCATTTGAAACCGGACAAACCCATCAATCGTTAATCAACCCTTTACCGAGGAAAACTCATATGGAAGATTCCCTGAATCAGGCCTCCGCCATGGCACAAATGGGCACCTGCTCCCCACTCATCCGGCGGCTTATCGAAGAATACGGCTTTCCCCTTCTGGGAGCCGGTGAACTGGACGCTTTCCTCCGTCAGGAACCGGAAACCGTCACCGTCCTGTTCTTCCCCGAGGACGCCAAGAAATATCCGGAAAGCAACGACGTGGCGGTGGTTCTGCCGGAATTGGTCGAACACTTCGGCGGACGCCTCCGGGCCGCGGTCATCTCCCGCCAGGATGAAAAGGCGTTGCAGCAACTGTATGGCTTTCAACAGTGGCCCGCCCTGGTCTTCGTCAGGGGACAAACGTATCTGGGAAGCATCTGCAAGATACAGGACTGGGAGGTATATCTGGAACGGATCGAAAAAATCCTTCAGAGCGAATCCGGCCAGCCCCGCGGCATCGGCATTCCCGTCGTCACCGACGCCGCACGCGACCAGGCCTGAGGCAGGGGGACGCCTATGAAACCCATCGATATCCCCGTCGTTCCCCTCGGCCCCGGCAGCCAGCCCGACGACGGTGACGCATTCGAATTCATGGAAATGCCCCGGGGCATGTTCCAACACGAAATCGTTTCCCTCCCCGAGCCGGAAAACATTGGAAAACTGCCTGCCGCCCGCCAGCTGCTTCAGGCACTGCACCAGGGCATTTCCGACTATCGCTGCGGCCAGCCACCCGTTCACCTGGGGATGAACCACCTCACAGCGGAAGAAAACAGCCTGATCAACCAGATCCTGGGGGAAGGCGAAGTCAGCATCACGGTGGAACGGGGAGAGACCCGGCTGCAGATCCAGGAATCGGTGCTGACGGGCCTGTGGCGCATCCAGACCCGCGCTGCGGCGGACGGACACCTGCTGGACGACGCCATCGAAATCGCGGACATTCCCGCCGCGGTGCGTGAACACAGCTTTTCCGGCGACCGGGCGGTCGACACCGATCCCGCCACCCTGCCCGCCGGGGTACAAAACTCCCCGGCGCTGCTGGTCGAGATCGCCGACGCCATCGCGGCCTTTCGGCCCGGCCGGCCGGCCCACGTCATCAACCTCACCCTTTTGCCGCTGACACCGGAAGACCTCCTGGCGCTCGGTGAAAGGCTGGGGGTCGGCCCCACCACGCTCCTGTCACGGGGTTACGGCAACTGCCGGATCGGCGCCACGGCCAAGGACAACGTGTGGTGGATCAAATATTTCAATTCCCAGGACGTGCTGATCCTCAACACCATAGAGATCACCGCCATTCCCGAGGTGGCCCTGGCGGCCCAGGAGGATATCGACGACAGCGCCGAACGCCTGGGGGAAATCACGGCAATGTACGGATGAAGACCTTCGAGAACGCCTGCCCCGGAGGAGGGAACGACGCCCTCCCGGAAGACGCCAGGATGGAATGCAAGATCTGTTGGTACGTCTACGATCCGGCCCGGGGAGACGACTACTGGCAAATCCCGCCCGGCACGCCTTTCGCCCGTCTTCCGGATCACTGGCGCTGCCCCGAATGCGACGGCGACAGGGAAGGGTTCATGCGCCTGCCGGACGACCAATGAACACCCACCACGGCGGAAACCCCGGCCCCCTGCTGGAGCGGATCTTTCTCCGTATCCAAGAAGAGCGGATGCGGGACGTGCCGCTCCTCAACCCCCGCCTGCGGGTCGAGGCGGTCGGTTTCCGTCCCCGGGAAGACGGCTGGTGCGGAATCCTGATCACCCCTTGGTTCATGAATCTCATTCAACTGCCGGGCGCCGGCGCGGACTGCGCCCACCTCCGCGTGGGCGCATCGCTGCGCCGGGAATTCCCCGCCGGAACGGTGGAAAGCATCGTGGCCCACGAAACGGAACTGGGGCATTACCTGACCTGTTCTCTCTATTCGCCGATGTTCGAATTTCCCACCCAGAACCATGCCGTGGCCACCGCCCAAAACGTTCTCCAGGCCCTGTTCGAACCGCCGGCAAAAACCCGCCCCCCGGAGAAAGCGCGCCGCCCTGTCAGCAGGCGGGATCTGTTTCGCTCCCTCCTCTCCACTTCCGGCGCGCCACAACGATGAACACCCGCCTGACACGGCAACGTATTCTTATCCGGCTGTCATGGGACGGGCACCGTATCACCGGAGTCGAAATCACTTCCGGCCGTCTCCCCCACCTCACGGATCTTTTCGAGGGACGGGGGGAACAAGATGTCCTGGCCATGTTGCCCCGCCTGTTCACGCTGTGCGGAAACGCCCATTCGATCGCCGCCCGCCATGCCTTCGCCCTTGCCTCCGGAAACACTCCGGCGGTCACACCGCGGGAAATCCTGACCCTGTTGCTGGAAAACCTGCGCGAATCCCTGTTTCGGATTCTCCTGACCTGGGGGAGCCCCGACGCGGACGGAGCCGCCCGCCTGACCCGGCCGGCCGGCGCCCTGCTGGCGCGGGTGAGCGGCGCGCCCGCACAGGTGGACCTGAAGCGAATCCGCAAGGATCTGGAACGATTGCGCGCAAACGTGGAAAGGGAAATCCTCGGTGAGGACGCGGCGGACTTCCTGGCGCGCGACGAGAATGCCCTGCTTGCCTGGATGACAAGGGGCGCGACCCCTGCCGCCCGTTTTCTTGGCACCACCCTGACCTGCGCCCTGGCCGAAACGGCCATCCCCCCGCCCCTGGGACGGGAGGATCTGCCGAAGGTGGAGAAGGCGCTCGACAGCCGGGAATGGCGGGATTATGTCCTTCACCCTCACGTGGCCGGCGTCCCCCGCCATACCGCCCCCGGCGACCGGCGGGCATGTCGCCTGCCCGCCCCATGCGGGCTGTTCGTCCGCCGCCTGGCCGCCCTGGCGGACACCTTGCACCGGCTGACCCGCCTGCCGGACGATCCGCATCCCGCCACCCCGCTCCCGGCCGGCGGTTCCATGGCGTGCGTGGAAACCGCGCGGGGATGGTTGATCCACAAGGTTCTGCTCGAATCCGGCAAAGTGCGCGCCTACCGCATCCTGGCGCCCACCGAATGGAACTTCCATCCCCGGGGGATCGCCTACAGGCTGTTGAAGGCGATCGAGGGCCGGGACGAAACTCGTATCGCCCGGCTGGCCGGATGGCTGGTGCTGGCCATCGATCCCTGCGTGGATCACAAGATCGAGCTGGAGGCGGTCCATGCATGAGATGTCCCTGTGCGAAGGCGTGTTGCAAGTTCTGGAGGAACAGGCCAGAATTCAAAGCTATCACCGGGTGAAACAGGTATGGCTGGAAATCGGCGCCCTGTCAGGGGTGGAAACGGAGGCCCTGCGCTTCAGCTTCGAGGTAGTGTGCCGGGGAACCCTGGCCGAGGGCGCCCGGCTCAACATCATACAGATTCCGGGGCGGGCATGGTGCCTGCCCTGTGCCAAGAGCATCGCCGTCTCCCATCGTTATGACCCCTGCCCCGACTGCGGTGGTCATCAACTTCAGGTGACCGGCGGTGACGAAATGCGGATCAAGGAACTGGAGGTAGAATAACCATGTGCAGCGTTTGCGGATGCGGAGAAGGAGAAACCCGGATCGAGGGCCATGAACACGCCCACGGCGACCATGCCCCTTCCCATCATCATCACGACTCCCCTCACCCCCACCACTACGGCCACGGGCCGGCGCGCGCCCATGCGCCGGGACTGTCCCAGTCCCGGATGGTGCAGATCGAAGAAGACATCCTGGCCAAGAACGACCGCTACGCCCAGGCGAACCGGCGCCTGTTCGCCCGCCAGGGCATCCTGGCGTTGAACTTGGTCTCCAGTCCGGGCTCGGGCAAGACCACCCTGCTCGCCCGGACCCTGGAAGAACTGCGCGACGAGATGCCCATGAGCGTGATCGAAGGGGATCAGGAAACCAGCCACGATGCCGAACGCCTTCGCGCCACCGGCGCCAGGGCCATTCAGATCAACACCGGCAAGGGCTGCCACCTGGATGCCCACATGGTTGGACACGCCGCCGAGCACCTCGCGCCCGGACAAGGGTCGGTGCTGTTCATCGAGAACGTGGGCAACCTGGTGTGTCCGGCGGCGTTCGACCTGGGAGAAGCCGTCAAGGTGGTGATCCTCTCGGTCACCGAAGGCGAGGACAAGCCGCTGAAATATCCGGACATGTTCCACGCCGCGGGCCTGATGCTGCTCAACAAGATCGACCTGCTGCCCCATCTGGACTTCGACGTGGACCGCTGCATCGAATACGCCCGCCGGGTCAATCCGGGCATCCAGGTGCTCCGGGTCTCGGCCCGAAGCGGCGAGGGGCTGGAGCATTGGCACCGCTGGCTGAGGCTCAACCGGGAAGCCCGCCTTCTCGGCCTGGAAACCGAAGGAAGCGCCGCCTGAAATGGAAACCCTGCCCACCATCCTGGTCGTCGATGACGAACGGCGCTCGGTCGAGTCTCTCGAACGCATCCTGGAGGAGGAATTCGAGGTCTTCACCGCCACCTCGGTGACCGAGGCCCGGCAGATCCTCGAACGGGAGTGGGTGCAGGTGATCCTGTGCGACCAGCGCATGCCGGAAATGAACGGCGTGGAATTCCTCGCCCAGGTGCGCGAGCTGTGGCCGGAAGTCGTGCGCATGATCATTTCCGGCTACGCCGATGCCGGCGACATCATCGACGCCATCAATGAAAGCGGCATCTTCCAGTACATCAGCAAGCCCTGGAACCCGGACGATCTGATTCTCAAACTGCGCAACGCGGTACAGGTGTTCCATCTGCAACGGGAAAACGAACAGCTCGCCGTCGAACTGAAGATCAAACCGTCCGTTCTGGCCCGCAATATCGAGGACAAGCGGCGGGTACTGCAATCCCGCTTCGAAGACGTTCAGGGAATCATCCGCGGCCCCGACAGCTGCATGAACGCCGTATGCGAGCTGATCCGGACCGTGGCGGCCTTCGACGTCAACGTGCTTATCAGCGGCGAATCGGGCACCGGCAAGGAACTGTGCGCCCGGGCCCTGCATTACAACAGTTTGCGGCGGGATCACCCTTTCGTCACCGAAAACTGCGGCGCGATTCCGGACGAACTGCTCGAATCCGAACTGTTCGGCCACAAACGCGGCGCTTTCACCGGCGCGGTGGAAGACCGCACCGGCCTGATGGAACGGGCCAATGGCGGCACCATATTCCTCGATGAAATCGGCGAAATCAGCCCGGCCTCCCAGGTCAAACTGCTGCGCGTGCTCCAGGAAGGGGAAATCCGTCCGGTGGGCAGCAACAGCCGGCGCAAGATCGATGTCCGGGTGATCGCCGCCACCAACCGCGACCTCGAAGAGGAAGTCCGGGCCGGACGTTTCCGCCGCGATCTCTATTACCGGATCGCCACCTTCACCATCGGGATGCCGGCGCTCAGGGAACGGCCGGCGGACATTCCCCTGCTGGCCGAACACATTCTCGCCGAAGCCATGGAACAGCTGGGAAAACAGGTCAAGGGCTTTACCGCCGAAGCCCTGCAATGCCTTCAAGGCTATCCCTGGCCCGGCAACGTGCGCGAACTGCAGAACGAGGTCAAACGAATGCTGGTATTGTGCCGCGGCGACTGGTTGGGCGCCGAACTCATCTCCCCCCACGTGCTGCGCGCCACCCCCGAAGAAGCGGCCGGAGAGATGGATCTGCTCACCGGCATGGAAGGCACTCTCAAGGAGCGGATCGAGTCCCTGGAGGCGATGATTCTCAAGGAAACCCTGATCCGCCACCGCTGGAACAAGACCCGTGCCGCCCAGGAGCTCGGCCTTTCACGGGTCGGGCTGCGGAGCAAGCTGGAGCGGTACGGGCTGGAAAAAGTCCGGCGGCTGGAAGCGGAAGGACGGTAAACGATGGAGCTTTCTCCTCCCACCCCCGCCGCCGGTGAGCCGGGCCGCCCCCTGGAAGTCACCGCCCTCGGCGAAGAGGCGTGGATCGAGGTCGTCCGCCGCATGGATTCGATCTACGCCGACCTGGTGCGCCATCAGGTGGAGCTGGAACGCAAGAACGAGGCGCTGGAAGAGGCGCAGCGGTTCATCGACAGCGTGCTGTCTGCCATGTCCGACGTACTGGTGGTGGCCGACATCCACGGCCGTATCCAGCGGGTGAATCAGGCCATGCTCGATCTGGCCGGCCTTCCCGAAGAAGCGTTGGTGGGCCAGGCGCTGCACATCCTGTTCACCGAGGAATCGGCCTCCCTGGCAAACGAGCTGCCGCACCGGACACGGGAAAAAGCCGTCACCGATTGCGAGGCCCGGATGCGAGGCCGCGACGGCGGCTCCATTCCCATCGCCATCAATTGCAACCCCCGTTACGACAACCGGGGCGTGTTTTCGGGAATCGTCCTCACCGGCAGGCAACTGGGAGAGCTCCGCCGCGCCTATCACGAACTGCAAGACGCCCATCAGCAACTCAAAGACGCCCAGCAACAATTGCTGCAGGCGGAAAAGATGGCCTCCCTCGGCAGACTGGTGGCCGGGGTCGCCCACGAATTGAACAACCCCATCAGTTTCGTCTTCGGCAACATGCACGCCCTCAAGCGCTACGAGGATCGGCTGCAACGCTACCTGACGGCCTTCCACGAGGGAAGCCCGCAGGCGGAGATGGAACGCCTGCGCAAGCGTCTGAAAATCGACCGGGTGCTGCAGGACATCGGTCCCCTCATCGACGGTTCCCTCGAGGGGGCCGAACGGGTGAGCGCCATCGTCCAGAATCTGCGCCGCTTCGCCACCCCCCGGCCACAAAACAAAAGCTGGTTCGACCTGCCGCGCCTGACCGAAAACGCGGTCGGTTGGGTCGCCCGCACTTCCCCCACCCCGCCCGAGGTCACCCTCGACCTCCCGGAAGAGCTGCCGGTTCACGGCAACGAAGGCCACATCCACCAGATTCTCATCAATCTGGTGCAAAACGCCATCGACGCCATGGAAGAAACACCCCGCCCCAGGCTCGACATCCGCATCGAACAGGATGCGGACCATGCGCGGGTTGTCGTCCGCGACCACGGGCCGGGGATTCCGGAAGCCGATGCGCTGAGAATCTTCGATCCCTTCTTCACCACCAAGGAGGTCGGCAAGGGCACCGGTCTGGGGCTGTACATCAGTTATGGCCTGGCCACTGAGCAATGCGGCGGGGCGCTGCGCTTCCGCAACCACCCCCGGGGGGGGGCCGAGTTCATCCTCGAAATTCCCCTCGGAACCGATGAAGCACCCGCCGATGGCTGAGCCACTGACACTCCTGTGGCTCCAGTCCGGCGGTTGCGGCGGATGCAGCCTGTCGTTGCTCAACGCCGAAGATCCCCATCTGTACGACACCCTGGCCCTGTCCAACATCGAACTGCTCTGGCACCCATCCCTCAGCGAGGCCGGCGCCGGAGACTTCATCGCCCTGCTGGAAGCCATCACCGGCGGCCGCCAGCGCCTCGACATTCTCTGTCTCGAAGGCTCGGTGATGCGGGGACCGGGCGGCAGCGGCCGGTTCCACATGCTGGCCGGAACCGGACGCCCGATGATGGAATGGATACGCGAACTGGCCGGCCTGGCGCGCTACACGGTGGCGATCGGCAGCTGCGCCGCCTTCGGCGGCATCACCGCCGCCGGCGTCAATCCCGGCGAGGCGGTCGGCCTTCAGTTCGACGGCGCAAGGCGTGGCGGGCTGCTGGCGGAGGACTGGCGATCCCCCGGCGGGATGACGGTGATCAACGTAGCCGGCTGTCCCGTCCACCCCGGCTGGGTCACCGACACCCTGGGACAACTGGCCCTGGGAGAACTGGACGACCAGGAGCTGGACGAGTTCAACCGACCCCGCAGTTACACCGACCACCTGGTTCATCACGGCTGTCCCCGGAATGAATACTATGAATACAAGGCCAGCGCCGAAAAAGCGGGCGACCAGGGGTGCATGATGGAAAATCTCGGCTGTCTCGGCACCCAGGCACGGGCCGATTGCAATATCCGCTCCTGGAACGGCGGCGGCTCCTGCATCAAGGGAGGATACGCCTGCGTCAATTGCACCGCGCCGGAATTCGACACCCCGGCGCACGCATTTCTCGAGACACCGAAGGTGGCGGGGATTCCGGTCGGCCTGCCCTGCGACATGCCCAAGGCCTGGTTCGTGGCCCTGGCCTCCCTGGCCAAGGCGGCCACGCCGGAACGGCTGCGCCGCAACGCCGTTTCCGAGCACAGCGAGGTGCCGCCTTCCAGCGGGGGGAAAGGAACATGAGTCGAAGGATTTACGGCCCTTTCAACCGGGTTGAGGGCGACCTCGAGGTGCAGGTGGAAATCGACCAGGGGATCATCACGTCGGCCTGGGTCAATTCCCCACTCTACCGGGGATTCGAGCAGATCCTCCACGGCCGCGACCCCCGCGACGCGCTGGTCTACACCCCCCGCATCTGCGGCATCTGCTCGGTGTCTCAATCCATGGCGGCAGCCCGGGCGCTGGCTGCCGCCATGGGGCTGGAGGCACCCGAAAACGGCCGCCTGGCCTCCAACCTGGTACTGGCCTGCGAGAATCTGGCCGACCACCTGACCCATTTCTACCTTTTCTTCATGCCGGACTTCGCCCACCGATCCTATGCGGGGCGCCCCTGGCACGCGGCCATCAGCGCCCGTTTCCGCGCCCAGGAAGGCAAAGCCGCCGGAGAGGTGCTGCCGGCCCGCGCCGCCTTCATGCATCTGACCGGTATCCTCGCCGGAAAATGGCCCCACACCCTTTCCATCCAGCCCGGGGGCAGCAGCCGTCCGGTGGAACCGCGGGAAAAAATCCGCCTGCTTCAGATCGCCGGCCGTTTCCGCCACTTCCTGGAACGGACTTTGTTCGGCGGCGACGCCCTGGAGGACGTCGCGGCGATCGACACCCTCCAAGCCCTGGAAACGTGGGCCGAAAACCACGCCGGTTCGGATTTCGGCCGCTTCCTGCTGGTCGCCCGGGATCTGAACCTTCATCGCATCGGCCGGGCCTGCGACCACTTTCTCAGCTACGGCGCTTACCAGGAAGGCGAACGCCACCATTTCGCCCCCGGCATCTGGATGGCGGGAAAGCGCCATCCCCTGGAACCGGGCGCCATCCGCGAGGACGTGACCCACAGCTGGATGCAGGCCCGCAACGGACCGAGCCATCCCCTTGAGGGCATCACCCTTCCGGTGGCCGACAAGCCCGGCGCCTACAGCTGGTGCAAGGCTCCGAGACTCGACGGCCACCCCATGGAAACCGGCGCCCTGGCCCGGCAACTGATCGATGGTCACCCGCTGATCCGGGGGCTGGTGGCCGAAAGCGGTGGCAACGTCCGCAACCGGGTGGTGGCGCGGGTTCTGGAACTGGCCCTGCTGGTGCCGGTGATGGAAAACTGGATCAGGACGTTGCGTCCGCGGGAACCATTCTGCGTTCACGCCTCCCTGCCGGACGAGGCCGAATCCGCCGGGCTGGTGGAAGCCGCACGCGGGGCGCTGGGACACTGGATGCGGATCCGCAACGGCCGCATTCTCAACTATCAGATCGTCGCACCCACCACCTGGAATTTCTCCCCCCGGGACGCAGACGGCGTGCCCGGCCCCCTGGAACAGGCCTTGCGCGGACTGGCGGTGGGGAATAACGGCCATGACGCGATCGCCATCCAGCACGTGGTCCGCTCCTTCGATCCCTGCATGGTGTGCACGGTGCATTGACGATGCGGGCGCTCGAGGCAACCCTTCCCCCCAACCGGATTCTCGCCTTGCGGGTGCGCGGAATCGTGCAGGGTGTCGGCATGCGCCCCTTCGTCTGGCGCCTGGCCCGTGATCTGGGGCTGCGGGGAAGGGTCTGGAACGACGGTGACGGCGTCCATATCGAACTCGGCGGCCCGGAGACGGCCATCGCCCGCTTCATGACCGCTTTGCACAGCACCCCGCCCCCACTGGCCCGGATCGATGCCGTGGTTGAGATGCCCTTCCCCGAAACGCCCCTCCCCCAGGGGTTCGAGATTGCGGCCACCGGGGGCGGGAAAGCGGCCACCCTGATCTTGCCGGACGTGGCCACCTGCCCCGCCTGTCTGGCGGAGGTATTCGACAGGAGTCAGCGGCGTTATGGCCACGCTTTTGCCAATTGCACCCATTGCGGGCCGCGGTTTTCCATCCTGAAACGGCTGCCCTACGACCGGGCCAGTACCAGCATGGCGGTTTTCCCCCTGTGCGACCATTGCCAAAAAGAGTACGAAGACCCCGCCGACCGCCGCTTCCACGCCCAGCCAATCGCCTGTCCCCACTGCGGCCCCCGGCTGTGGCTGTGCGACAGTCGGGGCAAGGTGCTGGATGAAAACGATCCTGTGATGGCGGCTGCGGCCCGGTTGCGTGCCGGTGCCGTCGTGGCGGTCAAGGGCGTCGGCGGTTTCCACTTGGTGGTGGATGCCACCGATGAACAGGCCATCCAACGCCTGCGTGACCGCAAACGCAGGCCGCACAAGCCGCTGGCCCTGATGGCCCGGGATCTGGAGGTGATCGGCCGTTACCGCCGCATCTGCGGCGCCGAAGCCGAGGCGCTGCAGGACCGGGCCGCGCCCATCGTGCTGCTGGAGCACCCTGGTCCGGAATGCTTGCCGGCCTCCCTGGCCCCGCATACCCGGGCGCTGGGGTTCATGCTGCCCATGAGCCCGCTGCACCACCTGTTGCTGGCCGGTTTCGATACCCCGCTGGTGTTCACCTCCGGCAACCGTTTCGGCCGGCCGCAGTGCACCGGTAACCAGGAAGCGCTGGAAAACCTGGGGGAGGTGGCGGATGTCTTTCTTATGCACGATCGGGAGATCGTCAACCGGGTGGACGACTCGGTGCTGCGGCTGGTGGGAGAGCGCACCACGCCCCTGCGCCGCGGACGGGGGCTGGCGCCGGCGCCGGTGCGCCTGGCGGGCGGTTTTGCCGAGGCTCCGGCGGTGCTGGCGCTGGGCGGCGAGTTGAAGAACACCTTTTGCCTGCTGCGGGGGACGGAGGCCATCTTGTCGCAGTACATCGGCGATCTGGAACAGCCCCAGGCCTGGCAGGACTGGCTGGCGCAACTGGAACGGTTGCAGGCGCTGTTCCAGTTCGAGCCGCGGCAGCTGGCCGTGGACATGCATCCGGCCTACCGCAGCAGTGCTCACGGACGTGCGCTGGGCCGTGAGCGGGGCTGGCCGGTGCGGGACGTGCAGCATCACCATGCCCATCTGGCCTCGGTGCTGGCCGAACACGGATTCCAACCCGACTGCCCGCCGGTGCTGGGCATCGTGCTGGACGGTCTGGGGGCCGGCCCCGACGGAGCATTGTGGGGCGGAGAGTTGCTGTGGGGCGGGTTTCGGCGTTGCCGGCGCATCGCCACCCTGCGCCCGGCCCCTTTGCCGGGTGGCGCCATGGCCATGCGCGAGCCCTGGCGCAATCTGGTCGCCCGCCTGTGGCAGGAAGCGCCGGCCTTGCTGGATGACGGCCTGTTTTGGGGCAAGCCCGTGGCGGCCATCACCCGCATGCTGGAGCAGGGGCTCAACTGTCCGAAGGCTTCCTCCGCCGGGCGGTTGTTCGACGCGGTGGCCGCCTTCATCGGGATTGCGCCGGAGCGGATCAGCTACGAGGGGCAGGCGGCCATGGCGCTGGAGTCCCTGGCCTGGCAGGCCGATCCGGCCTGTGGCGCGTACGAGGTGCGGGTACCCGGGCTTGCCGCGGCCGACGGGGACGGGCAGGTGGCTGTCATCGACCCCGCACCGCTCTGGCCCGCGATCCATGCCGACGTGGATGCGGGGGAGGATGCGCCGGTGATTGCCCGGCGTTTCCACCACGGCCTGGCGGATGGGTGGGCCTGCCTGGCCCGGGAAGCGGCCGGCAGGCTCCATTGTGATACCGTGGCACTCAGCGGCGGCGTGTTGCAGAACCGCTTGCTGGGCGAGCGGCTCATCACCCGGTTGGAGCAGGCCGGCCTGAAGGTGCTGTACCACCGCCAAGTGCCGGCCAACGACGGCGGACTGGCGCTGGGCCAGGCCTGTATCGCCGCGGCCCGGGCCCTGTGCGGCGACCCGGCCCACGACAGCGGCCTGGACGGCGATTCAATCACTGAAACGAGGTAAGGTGCACATGTGTCTCGGCATTCCCGGACAGATCATAGAAATCATCGATGAACAGCAGATGCTGGCCAAGGTGGACGTCTCCGGCGTCCGGCGGCAGGTGAACATCGCCTGCATCGTGGATGCGCAACACCCGGTGACCGACTGTGTGGGCGACTGGGTGCTGGTGCACGTGGGCTTTGCCATGAGCCGCATCGACGAGGCGGAGGCGGCCAAGACCCTGGCCCTGCTGGAGGAGCTGGGGGAGGTGGAAGAGGAACTGCGCACCATGCGCGCCAGCGGGGGGGCGCCGTGAACGACCCTTTGGATGGCCTCTATCCCTTCCTGTCCGGCGGCCGCAAGGACGCGGACGAAGAGCATCGTGCCCTGCTGGTATCGGTGCGGCAGAAAGCGGCTCACAGCCAGGAGGTGAAGGCGCGTTTCTTCGCCGAGCAGGCCGAGGCGCTGATCGCCTGCGCCCGCACGCTGGCGGCCTGTTATCAGTCCGGCGGGCGGCTGTTCACCATGGGCAATGGCGGCTCCAGTTGCGACGCCGCCCATCTGGCGGTGGAGTTCCAGCACCCGGTCACCGCCGGCCGTCCGGCCCTGCCGGCCATGAATCTGGCCATGGACATGGCCATGTGCTCGGCGGTGGCCAACGACGTGGGGGTCAGGCACATTTTCGCCCGCCAGATCGAGGCCCACGGCCGGGCCGGTGACGTGCTGGCGGGTTTTTCCACCAGCGGCAATTCCGACAACCTGATGACCGCCTTCGCCAAGGCGCGGGAGATGGGGCTCAAGACCATCGGCTTCGCCGGTGGCGACGGCGGCCAGATGTTGCGCTCGGGCCTGCTGGACCATTGTCTGGTGGTGGAGACCGACTCCATCCACCGGGTGCAGGAGACCCATGTGGCCTGCTATCACATCCTGTGGGATCTGACCCATACCCTGCTGGCCGACCGGCGCGGCCGGGTCCGGCCCACCCACGGGCAACAGGAGCATGAATGATGAAATTCGTCGACGAGTTCCGCGACCCGGACAAGGCCCGGGCGCTGATCCGGCAGATCGAGGTTTTGCTGGAGCGTATCGAGACCGTTCGGGAGCGCCCGCTGCAGATCATGGAGTTCTGCGGCGGCCACACCCACACCATCTTCCGCTACGGGCTGGAACAGATGCTGCCGGAAGGCATCGAGCTGGTGCACGGACCGGGCTGCCCGGTGTGCGTGCTGCCCATGGGGCGGGTGGACGATTGCGTGGCGCTGGCCCGGCGGCCCGAGGTGATCTTCACCACCTTCGGTGACGCCATGCGGGTGCCCGGCTCGAAGAAAAGCCTGCTGCAGGCCAAGGCCGACGGGGCCGACATCCGCATGGTCTATTCACCCCTGGATGCCCTGGCGCTGGCCCGCAAGCACCCGGAACGGGAGGTGATTTTCTTCGCCCTGGGCTTCGAGACCACCATGCCCAGCACCGCCCTGACCGTGCTGCAGGCCGAACGCGAGGGCATCGATAATTTCTCCCTGTTCTGCAACCACATCACCACCGTGCCCACCATCAAGGCCATTCTGGATTCCCCCGACATGCAGCTGGATGGCTTTCTCGCCCCGGGGCACGTGAGCATGGTGGTGGGGGAGCGGCCGTTCCATTTCGTTGCCCGGGACTACGGCAAGCCCATCGTCATCACCGGTTTCGAGCCTTTGGACATCCTGCAGTCGCTGTGGATGGTGGTGCGCCAGATCGCAGAGGGCCGCTGCGAGGTGGAAAACCAGTACGCCCGCATCGTGCCCGAGGGGGGCAACCGGACCGGGCTGGACGCGGTGGCGCGGGTGTTCGAGCTGCGTGAATTCTTCGAGTGGCGCGGTCTGGGTTCCATCGACCACTCCGGGGTGCGCATGCGGGAGGCCTACGCCCGTTTCGATGCCGAGCGCAAGTTCGCCGTGCCCAACATCAAGATCGCCGACCCCAAATCCTGCCAGTGCGGCGAGGTGCTCAAGGGGGTGATCCGCCCCTGGGAATGCAAGGTCTACGGCAGCCAGTGTACGCCGGAGACGCCCATGGGGGCCCTGATGGTGTCTTCGGAGGGCGCCTGTGCCGCCTATTACCACTACGGCCGCATTTCGGTGGAGGAACTGAAGCGGAGGCGGGCTTCGTGAGCGGAGAGATCATCACGCTGGCCCACGGCGCCGGCGGCAAGGTGATGCACGAGCTGATCCGGGAACTGTTCGTGGCCGGTTACGGCAACGACATCCTGGCGGCGCTGGAAGATCAGGCCCGGCTGCAATTGAACGCGCTGCTGGCCCGGGGTGACCGGCTGGCCTTCACTACCGACTCCTACGTGGTGGACCCGCTGTTCTTCCCTGGCGGCGACATCGGCAAGCTGGCGGTCACCGGCACGGTCAACGATCTGGCCGTGGGCGGCGCGGTGCCGCTGTATCTTTCCTGCGGCATGATCCTGGAGGAAGGCCTGCCGCTGGACACCCTGCGGCAGGTGGTGGCCTCCATGAAGGCCACCGCGGCCGATGCCGGGGTGCAGATCGTCACCGGCGACACCAAGGTGGTGCACCGGGGGGCGGCGGACAAGCTGTTCATCAACACCGCCGGCATCGGGGTGATTCCGGCCGGGGTGGAGCTGTCGCCAACCCGCATCCGCCCCGGGGATGTGATTGTGGTCAACGGCTATATCGGCGACCACGGCGCCGCCATCGTCGATGCCCGTGGCGAGCTGGCGCTGGAGAGCAGCATCGAAACCGACTGCCAGCCTTTGGCCGGGTTGATCCAGGCCATGCTGGCCGCCTGTCCGGATATCCGCTGCCTGCGGGATGCCACCCGCGGCGGCCTGGCCACGGTGCTCAACGAGTTCGCCGCCGCAAGCCAGGGCTGCATGCGGCTGGATGAACCCCGCATTCCCATCCGGGACGAGGTGCGAGGCATGTGCGAAATCCTGGGGCTGGATCCGCTCTATCTGGCCAACGAAGGCAAGTTGGTGGCCGTGGTGCCCGCCGAAGATGCCGAAGCACTGGTGGATGCCATGCGGACGCACCCTGCCGGCAGGGATGCGGCGGTCATCGGCGAAGTGAGCGAAAGCCCGGCCGCCACCGTGGTGCTTTCCACCGGTTTCGGCGGCGAGCGCATCGTCGATCTGCTGGTGGGCGAACAACTGCCCCGAATCTGTTGAGGGATCACCCAAAATTGGAGAAATCGAAATGACCACTTTCGCCATCCTGATCATGAGCTTACTGATCGGCATGCGCCACGCTCTCGAAAGCGATCACCTGGCCGCCGTCGCCTCTCTGGCCACCCGTTCCCCTTCCCTGCGGCACACCATCGGCCTGGGGGCCACATGGGGGGTGGGGCACACCCTGACATTGTTCCTGTTCGGCTCGGTGGTGATCTGGATGGACAGCGTGATACCGGAACGAATCGCCACGGGGCTGGAATTTCTGGTCGGCGTCATGCTGATCGGCCTCGGGCTGGACGTGCTGCGCCGCTTGTGGCGTGACCGGATTCACTTTCACATGCACCGCCACGAAGACGGCACGGTGCATTTCCACGCCCACTCCCACAAACACCACACTTCCCACGACGACTTGGCCCACCGCCACGAACATCCGCCCGGCTTTCCCCTGCGCGCCCTGCTGGTGGGAATGATGCACGGGATGGCGGGGTCGGCCGCCCTGATCCTGCTCACCTTGCAGACGCTGGACGACCCTTGGCTGGGGATGCTCTACATGCTGGTCTTCGGCATCGGTTCGGTTTTGGGGATGGCCCTGATTTCCATGGTGATCGCCTTGCCGCTCAAGATCACCAGCCGGCGCCTGACCTGGATGCACGGCGGACTCCAAGCGGGAATCGGCCTCTTCACCCTGATCAGCGGCGTGTTGATCTGCATTCCCCTGGGACGGCAGCTGCTGGTTTGAGGCGGTGGCGCGGGCGGGTCTCCCGCGCCCCCACGGGACCGGTCATGGCCGGCGGAGAATGTCCTTGACTTCCTCGCCGCTCAGCACTTCCTTTTCCTCCAGGGCCTTGGCCAGGCTGTCGAGGATGTCGCGCCGGGTTTCGAGAATCTCCCGCGCCCGGCGATGGGCTTCGTCAAGAAGTTCGCGCACCTCCATGTCGATCAGGCGGGCGGTTTCCTCGCTGTAGTTCTTGAATTCCTGCACCCCGCCCTCCAGATAGGCCAACTGCTGACGCTGCCCCCAGGTTCCAGGCCCCAGTTTCGAACTCATACCCAGGTAACAGACCATGTTGCGGGCGATCTCGCTGGCTTTTTCCAGGTCGTTCTGGGCGCCGGTGGAAACGTCCCCATAGACGATCTCCTCGGCGGTGCGGCCTCCCAGCAGGATCGCCAGCTGATCCTTCAATTCATCCTCGGTGGCGAGGAATTTTTCCTCCACCGGCAGTTGCAGGGTATAACCCAGCGCACCGACGCCCCGGGGAATGATCGAAACCTTGTGCACGGGCTCACCGGTGGGAACGATCTCGGCCACGATGGTGTGGCCGGATTCGTGATAAGCCACCCTTTCCTTCTCCTTGGGGCTGAGGGCCCGGGTCTTGCGTTCCAGCCCGGCGATCACCCGGTCGATGGCGGATTCGAAATCTTCCATGGCGATGCAATCGTGATTGCGCCGGACCGCGATGATCGCCGCCTCGTTGCAGACGTTCTCCAACTCGGCGCCGACGAAACCGGGAGTACGCAGCGCCACCACATGCAAGTCCACGTCGGGGCACAGTTTCTTGTTGCGGGTATGGATCTTGAGAATCGCTTCACGGCCGGCAAGATCCGGCTTGTCCACCGCGATCTGGCGATCGAAACGCCCGGGACGCAGCAACGCCTTGTCGAGAATCTCCGGCCGGTTGGTGGCCGCCATCACCACGACCCCGGAAGCGGGATCGAATCCGTCCATTTCCGCCAGCAGCTGATTGAGGGTCTGTTCGCGCTCCTCGTGGCTGACCGGCGACGCGCCGCGGGTTCTGCCGATGGCGTCGATCTCGTCGATGAAGATGATGCAGGGGGCCTTCTGCCTGGCCTGCTCGAACAAATCCCGCACCCGGGCGGCCCCCACGCCGACGAACATCTCGATAAATTCGGAACCGGTGATGCTGAAGAAAGGCACCCCCGCCTCTCCGGCGACCGCCCTGGCCAGCAAAGTCTTGCCGGTACCCGGCGGCCCCACCAGCAGCACGCCCTTCGGTGGCCGCCCCCCCAGGCTCTGGATCTTCTTCGGATCCTTGAGAAATTCGACCACTTCCTTGAGCTCCTGCTTGGCTTCCTCGCAACCGGCCACGTCGTCGAAATGCACTTTCACATCGGATTCGGCATAGATCTTGGCCCGCTTGCCCAGACTGAGAATACCGCGCCCGCCCGCCATGCGCCTGGCCATCCAGCTCCAGAACCAGAACAGCAGCGCCAGGGGAAGCACCCAACTGAAGAAGAAATAGGCCAACCAGTTGGTCGTCTGCGGCCGGACGATGAATTCCACCCCATGTTGTTTGAGTTTCTCGGCCAACTTGTCATCCCACAAGGGGATGGTGACGAAAGGCTGAGGCTTGGCCTCCGGCGTTTCAGGCTTGAGGAAACCGGTGATCTTCTTTTCCTCGACCACCACTTTTTCCACCTTGCCCTGTTCCACATATTCCAGAAACTGGTTATAGGGAATCTCGAGCTGGCGAACCTCGGCATAGTTCTGCCAGAGGGAAAGAATCAGCATCGCCAACAGGAAATAGGCGATCCAGTTGTAACGGGGATCCTGCCAGAAAGGCACTTTTCCGGGTTTGTTGATTTCGATTTCCGGTTTCTTCTGCATACCTTGCCATCCTTTCAGCTGTTGCCAGAGTGAGTTCAGGATATCGGAAAACCCACCGTCTTGCGGAGAATCTTTACGGGAATGTCTCATGGTTCCTGACCTCCACCATTTTCCCACTTCGGGTTGACTATGTGGGGTTCGACCGCCGATTGTTCAAGCGATGGCGCGCGGCCGGGCAATCCCGATCGGGCGGGCTCAACATCCATCGGTTTGCTTTTTCGGTATCAGAGAAGCGTCCGCCGGACCAAATTCGTCCGTGAATTCAGGCCCGGCGCGGCCCTCCCCGGCCGCTGACGGACTCCTCCGGCAGAAGTGACAGGTGGTCAGTCGGACGGGATGGCGGAAGGTTCTGTATATTTTTTTCTTTCAAAATGCTAAATTTAATTGGTTTGCGCCCATGGATTCAGAAAAAACACAATCAGAACAAAGGCTTGACAAATGAGCGAAATGTTTGGCAGCGGTATAGAGCTCATGTTCATCGGCATGGGAATCGTTTTCGTGTTCCTGGCCATGTTGGTGGTCGCCGTAACCTTGATGTCCTGGACCATAGGACGCTTCCTCCCGGAAGCGGGTCAGCCGGTGGCCGGGGCGGGACCCAAAGCCCGCCCGCAAGACGACGATGAGCTGATCGCCGCCATCGGCGCCGCCATTCATCGCTATCGCGAAGATCGCTCGAACTGACCAATCCCCGTTCAATTTTCAGGAGATTTCCCATCATGACCAAGCCCCTAGGGATCACCGAGGTCGTTTTACGCGACGCCCACCAGTCCCTCCTGGCCACCCGGTTCCGTCTGGAAGATATGTTGCCGATCTGCCCCAAACTGGATCAGGTCGGCTTCTGGTCCCTTGAAGTCTGGGGAGGGGCCACTTTCGACGCCTGCATCCGCTATCTGGGAGAGGATCCCTGGGAGCGGCTGCGGGCATTCAAACAGGCGTTGCCCCACACCCCGTTGCAGATGCTGCTGCGGGGCCAGAACCTCCTCGGATACCGCCATTACGCGGACGATGTGGTCGATGCCTTCGTGGAACGGGCGGCGGAAAACGGCATCGATGTTTTCCGCATCTTCGACGCCCTCAACGACCTGCGCAACATCGAACACGCCGTCAAAGCCGTCATCGCCGCCGGCAGGCATGCCCAGGGGACGCTTTCCTACACCACCAGCCCGGTTCACACGATCGACACCTGGGTCAATCTCGGCCGCTGTATCGAAGACCTGGGCGCCCATTCGGTCTGCATCAAGGACATGGCGGGGCTGCTCACGCCCCATGTGGCCACGGAACTGGTGACCCGCTTGAAAGAAGCCCTGGACATCCCCGTCCACCTCCACTGCCACGCCACCACGGGGCTGAGCGTGGCCACTTTGTATGCCGCCGCCGAGGCGGGCATCGACAACGTGGACACGGCCGTGTCGTCCATGAGCATGACCTACAGCCACAGCCCCACGGAAACCCTCATTGCCATCTTCCAGGGACTGGAGCGCGATACCGGCCTTGATCTGGAGCTGGTGGAAGAAATCGGCCTGTATTTCCGTGACGTGCGGAAGAAATATGCCAGGTTCGAGGGAGCCCTGAAGGGGGTGGACAGTCGCATCCTGGTCGCCCAGGTGCCGGGCGGCATGCTCACCAACATGGAGAATCAGCTCAAGGAACAGAACGCCGCCGACAGGATCGACGATGTGTTGAAGGAGATTCCCCGGGTCAGGGAGGATCTCGGATTCATTCCCCTGGTCACGCCCTCTTCCCAGATCGTCGGCACCCAGGCGGTGATCAACGTCCTCAGCGGCGAGCGTTACAAGACCATCACCAAGGAGGTCCAGGCGCTGCTGCGGGGAGAATACGGCGCCACCCCCGCACCGGTCAACAAGGATTTACAGGAACGGGTGCTCCAGGGAGAAAAACCGATTACCTGCCGTCCGGCCGACCTCCTCGAACCGGAAATGGAGAAACTGACCCGGGAAATCGAAAAACTGGCGCAGGAACATCAAGTCCGGTTGAGCGATGCGGAAATCGAAGATGTGCTGATCTACGCCCTGTTTCCCCAGGTGGGATGGAAATTTCTTCAGCAGCGGGGAAATCCGGCCGCTTTCGAACCGCAGCCCCAGGATGAAGCCCCCGAGACGGACATCCAGTCGGCCGCCGCGAATCAGGAGGCCGCCAGTTATACGGTCATGGTCAACCAAAAGGTCTATCACGTCGAGGTCGCCCCCGGCGGCGCGGTGACCCAAATCACCACCCAGGCAAGCCAGCCGGTGAGCGCCGCCGCCCCGGCGGCCGGAGCCGTATCGATCACCGCTCCCATGGCCGGCACCATCATCAAGGTCAACGTCGGCCCGGGAGACAGGGTGAACGAAGGCGACGTGGTGGTGCTTCTGGAAGCGATGAAGATGGAAACGGAGGTCCGGGCGAAGGATGGCGGCACGGTGCAGGCAGTACTGGTCAAGGAAGGCGATGCGGTGGCCGTGGACGATGTCCTGATCACTCTGGCTTAATCAACAAGGATCTGACGGTATGGAGAACCTTTCTCTGCTTTGGCAAAGTACGGGCCTGGCCAATTTCGCCGCCGGCCAGCTGCTCATGATCGGAGTCGGGCTGCTGCTGCTTTACCTTGCCATCCGCAAGGGTTTCGAGCCCTTGCTGCTGATTCCCATCGGCTTCGGCGCGGTATTGAGCAACATCCCGGTCGCCGGGATCTCCGATGAAGGCGGTATCCTCCATTACCTGTACTATGGCATCAAGACGGGGATCTTTCCTCTGCTGATCTTCATGGGCGTCGGCGCCTTGACCGATTTCGGCCCCATGCTCGCCAATCCCAGGACGCTCTTCCTCGGCGCCGCGGCCCAATTCGGGATCTTCGGTACCCTGCTCGGCGCCATCGCCCTCAACCTGGTGCCGGGGCTGGAATTCACCCTCAGGGACGCGGCCGCCATCGCCATCATCGGCGGCGCCGACGGCCCCACTTCCATCTATGTCGCCTCACGCCTGGCGCCCGATCTTCTGGGCGCCATCGCCGTGGCTTCCTACTCTTACATGGCGCTGGTTCCCCTGATCCAGCCACCAATCATGCGGCTGTTGACGACGGAAAAAGAGCGGCAGGTGGAAATGCTGCAACTGAGAACGGTATCAAAACGGGAAAAGATCACCTTTCCTCTGATGCTGATTCTGCTGACGGCATTGCTGCTGCCTTCCGCCGCCCCTTTGATCGGCATGTTCGCGCTGGGAAACCTGATGCGTGAAAGCGGCGTGGTGGAACGACTGGCCAGGACCACCCAGAACGAACTGATCAACATCGTCACCATTTTCCTTGGGTTGTCTGTGGGCTCCAAGCTCAATGCCGACAGTTTTTTGCGTCTGGAGACACTGGGCATTCTGGTACTGGGCGCCATCGCCTTCGCCATGGGCACGGCATCGGGCGTCTTGATGGCGAAACTCATGCACCGCTTCGGCAAGACGCCCATCAATCCGCTGATCGGCGCCGCCGGTGTTTCGGCGGTTCCCATGGCGGCGCGGGTCGCCAACAAAGTGGGCCTGGAAAACAATCCTCACAATTTCCTGTTGATGCATGCCATGGGCCCCAATGTGGCCGGAGTGATCGGCTCGGCCGTGGCGGCGGGCATCCTGCTTTCGCTGGTGCCATGACGGGACTCCAGGCGGTCGCCATCCTGTTTGGTGGTGCCGTCGGAGCCTTGCTGCGCTTTCTGGTTTCCAGCGGCGTCTATCAATGGCTGGGAAAGGGCTTTCCCTACGGCACCCTGGCCGTCAACGTCATCGGCTCGTTTCTGATCGGCCTGCTCAGCGAAGGGTTGCTGGCGGAACCCGCCGGCAGACTGGCAGCCGCCTATCGCCCCGCCCTGCTGGTGGGCTTTCTCGGGGCGTTCACCACTTTTTCCACCTTTTCCCTGGAAACCCTGACGCTGATCGAACAGGGACAATTCGTCCGCGCGCTCGCCAATGTTCTGATCAGTGTCTTGCTTTGTCTCACCGCCGTGGCGGTGGGCGTCGTTCTGGGGCGGGTTCTGATGGTGTTACCGCTTTCGCTGCAGCAGGGACAGATGTTTCCCTATGGTCAGGTGATTCTCAATCTGCTCGGCGCTTTCCTGCTCGGTTTCCTGTTCGAGCTGGCGGCGAGACAACTGAATTTGAATCTCGAATGGCGGGCGACCGTCTTCATCGCCAGCCTGGGCGCGTTCGCCCTGGTTTCCGGCCTCTATCTGATCCTCCATTGGCTGGAAGGCCATGGCGACGCCGGCCACAGCTGGTCCATTCCTCTGCTCCTGTTTTCTTTCAATACCCTGGTCTGCGCCCTGGGAGCGTGGCTGGGATCAACCGCCTGGAGATGGCTATGAATCGATACCGGCTCGCCCGAGTCTACACCCTGGAAGGGGAAGCCCCCATCGACCGGGTCCTCCAATTCCTCCATGACGAGGAGAAGGTCAACAATGTCATGTTGATCCGTGCCATTGCAGGTTACGGGGATTCGGGACGACTCCACACCACTTCGCTGCTTTCCCTTTCCCTGCAATTGCCGTTGATCATCGAGTTTTTCGCCGAAGAAGAACAGGTCAGGGAAGTCATCGTCAAACTGAGGCAAAAGTTCGACCTGCGCCACATCGTGAGCTGGCCTGTGGAAGTGGATAATCCCGACGGGCCGGCTTAGCCCGGATATTTCACCAAGCAGGGGTCGGCACAACCTCCGAGAGCCGATAAAATCGGGATTTTGAAGCAATTCCAGGGAGATTGTTCCGATCCCGAAGTGTACTGCGGAACGAATGGAATCTGGGCGTGTTGGCCGCCGGGTGATCGAGGCGGATTTTACCTGTGGCACCATTGGTTCGGATGGCGGGGCGCTGTTACTGCGTCAGGTGGATGGCAAGAGCGGACTGAACCGGGCGGCGGCCGAGGCGTTGCAGGACCAGCGTGATCCGAGCCGGACCACTCATTCTTTGGAGACAATGGCGGCCCAGCACTTGTATGGTTTGTGTTGTGGGTCAGTGAACAAGTGCCATAGGGAGCAATCAATCCACATCCCCTGAAAATATGGAAAAATACGAGGCAGAATCTTTGTTGCAGTTGGCGGTTGGTAATCCATTCGTCCAGTTTCGCGATGGTCAATGGGAAGCCATCGATGCGCTGGTCAATCACCGCCAAAAACTGATGGTAGTACAGCGCACAGGCTGGGGCAAAAGTTCGGTGTACTTTATCAGTACGCGTATCTTACGTGACCGTGGCGCAGGGCCGACAGTGATCGTTTCACCGCTATTGGCGCTGATGCGTAACCAGATAGAGGCTGCCCACCGGCTCGGCCTTCGGGCGGAAACCATCAATTCTACCAATCAGGACAATTGGCCCCAGATCCAGCAGGCAATGTTGGCCGATCAGGTCGATGCCATCCTGATTTCTCCAGAGCGCTTGTCCAACGAGTCATTCGTGGCAGAAGTTCTGCTGCCTGTGGCGGATCGCATCGGGCTGCTGGTTGTGGATGAGGTCCACTGTATCTCGGATTGGGGTCATGATTTTCGTCCAGATTATCGGCGCTTGATCAATGTGTTACGCCAGATGCCGCCGAATATGCCCGTGCTCGGTACGACGGCAACCGCCAACAACCGGGTTATAGACGATGTTCAGACGCAACTTGGAAATATCGAGATTCAACGCGGGCCGCTGGTGCGGGACAGTCTGGTCCTACAAACACTGCGATTGCCTGATCAAGCATCGCGGCTCGCCTGGCTGGCACGACATATTCCAGAACTGCCTGGTACCGGTATCGTCTATGTGCTCACCAAGCGTGATGCCAAACAGGTGGCGGCCTGGCTGAATCAACAGGGGATTGTGGCGAGGGCCTATTACAACGGTGTCGAGCATGAAGATTTTGAGGACAGCAACCAGTATCGGCAACACCTTGAAGACCTGCTACTCAGAAATGAGATAAAAGCGCTGGTCGCGACCACGGCATTGGGCATGGGTTACGACAAGCCGGATTTGGGGTTTGTCATTCATTACCAGGCGGCCGGTTCTGTGGTGGCCTATTACCAACAGGTGGGCCGGGCTGGGCGGGCGATTGAAAAAGCATACGGAGTGCTTCTTTCAGGCAGGGAGGACAAGGATATCCACGAATACTTCCGACGCAGCGCCTTTCCCGACGAGCGCGACGTGAATGCAATTCTGGAGACGTTGACAGACCATGACGGGTTGAGCGTCCCTCAGATTGAACGATACCTCAATCTCAGGCGTGGACAGATAGACAAGGTGTTGAAGATCCTCAGTGTGGAGAACCCGGCACCCGTCATCAAACAGGGTAGCCAATGGCGCCGGACACCCGTCCCATTCAGCATGGATCACGAGCATATCGAACGCCTGACCCGGCAACGGGAGCTCGAATGGCAGGAGATGCAGGATTACATCGACAGCAAGCGTTGCCTCATGGCTTATCTGCGGAATGCCTTGGATGATCCGGCAACCGAGGACTGCGGCCGGTGCGCGGTTTGCCTGGGTAAGCCGGTTGTCGACACGAATGTGGATCGACCCTTGGTGATTGCTGCCGCTCAGTTTCTCAGGCATGCGGAGATGCCCTTCAAGCCGAAAAAGCAGGTAGCTACCGGGGCGTTCCAAGTGTATGGTTTTCGCGGCAACCTACCCCCTGAGCTTCAGGCATCGGAAGGGCGAATACTCTCCCGCTGGGGGGATGCCGGATGGGGCGGCCTGGTGGCAGAGGACAAGCATGCCGGTCACTTCCGGGATGAGTTAGTGGAGGCTGTCGCAGAGATGATCGAGCAACGTTGGCGGCCAGATCCCGCACCTAGCTGGATGACTTGCGTGCCATCACTTAGGCATCCGGAGCTGGTACCCGATTTTACCCGGCGACTTGCCGCCAGGCTTGGGTTGCCTTTCGTGGATGCCATTCGCAAGATAATCGACAACGAACCACAGAAGAACCAGCAGAACCGTTTCCACCAGTGTCGAAATCTTGATGGCGTATTCGCAATTTCCGACAGTGTTCCTGATGCGCCCGTGCTACTGGTGGATGATGTTATCGATTCCGGATGGACGGTGACTGTGCTTGCTGCCTTGCTGCGGCAGGCGGGAAGCGGCGTGGTTTACCCGGTTGCCCTGGCCTCGACGAGTACGGGAGACTGAATGTTGGTATCACCCCATACACAAGCCGTGTTGCTGTTGACCGCGCATTTTTCCAAGGCGCAAAAGGGAGCGGTCAAGCCGTTGACGCCGAAGGAGTGGGGGCGTTTTGCGCTATGGTTGCATGAACGATCGCTGACACCTGAACAGTTGATGACAGGGCGTCTGGATGAACTCCTCAATGACTGGTCGGACAAGACTATTACGCTGGATCGCGTTGAGGGCCTGCTGAATCGTGGTTCGGCCCTGGCACTGGCGATGGAGAAGTGGTTGCGCGCGGGTTTGTGGGTCATGACACGATCCGATCCCGACTATCCGGTGCGCTTGAAAAAACGACTCAGGACGGACTCCCCCGCCTTGTTGTTTGGCTGCGGCAAGAAGGCTCTGCTCAATGGTGGAGGTTTGGCGGTGATCGGATCCCGTAATGCAACGAAACAGGATCTCGCCTACAGCCGTGGGCTGGGGGAATTGGCGGCAAGTAACGGATATTCGATCGTTTCGGGTGGTGCAAGAGGCGTGGACGAGGCTTCGATGCTCGGGGCCCTCGAAGCCGAGGGTACCGTCATCGGCGTGCTGGCTGACAGTCTGCTGCGGACCTGCTCAAGTGCGAAGTACCGCAAATACCTGATGGCGAACAATCTCGTGCTGGTGTCGCCGTTCTATCCCGAGGCCGGGTTCAATGCGGGCAATGCCATGCAGCGAAACAAGTACATCTATTGCCTTTCGGATGCCGCTGTCGTGGTTCACTCGGGCAAAAAGGGTGGTACCTGGAGTGGCGCCACGGAAAATATCAGAAAACAATGGATACCGCTATGGGTTAAACGGACGAGTGATGGGGAGTCAGGGAATGCCGCGATCGTCGAGGCTGGTGCAGAGTGGATACCGGAGAACATCAGAGAGGTAGATTTCAAGGCGTTGTTTTCACTGGCGTCTCCCCATTTTTTCACCTGATTCCCGCCAACAAGCCACCGGATTCGTTGAAAAGGTCGTCAATGGGAGGGTCAGTGATGCCAGGAGCGGGGTGTCGCCGCCACCAGTGGTAAAAGA
>Ga0256839_1000218_pt1 | contig 75100 bp, 72 predicted proteins | sample 354166metaG_FD_185968 | JGI IMG/M metagenome (GOLD analysis project Ga0256839, IMG submission 185968) | Hydrothermal vent microbial communities from Mid Atlantic Ridge, Atlantic Ocean - 354-166 | ecosystem: Environmental > Aquatic > Marine > Hydrothermal vents | place: Atlantic Ocean: Mid... | reverse complement strand
ACCCCATCGGCGCATTCTTCCGGATCGGCATTGGTCAATCTCCTGTTTCAAGGCCAATGAACTTGGCCCACAAGACGATACGGAGAAAAATGGAGGCCGGTTGCGCGATTGTTCAGAGATTTCTCTCCTTTACGCGATAGACCCTTGAACGCCAAGAGTTCTTTTAAATACACCCATTCTACGAGAATACTCGCATAAAGAATGGACTAGGTTTTGGGGGGCAGGTCACTTTGGCGATCATACCATACCATTCGGAAACAGGCAAGTTGACATGCCTGATGCCCTACCTTACCACAAAAACACCCCCTCAACCCCCTCCCCGCTCGCTTTCTCCCCCTCCCCCCCCTTCAATTGCCCACCCACACAAAGGCACCCACCATGCGCATCCAGATGGAACTCGCTCGAATACTCATCCGCGAACTCAACCCCGCACAGCTCATCGAACTCCGTGAAGTCGGCGTTGATCCAGCACACGCGCGATCATTCCCCATCGTCATCGGCATCTCCGAAGCCATCGCGATCGACCGCCGACTCAGTGGCGCCGAAATCGGGCGACCCATGACACACGATCTCCTCGCCAACACCATCGAACAACTCGGCGCCTCGCTCGATTCCATCGCCATCACCCATATCGTCGATGGCACCTTCTACGCCACCCTCAACCTCACCGACCACACCGGCCAACAACTCGAAATCGACGCCCGACCTTCCGACGCGATCGCCCTAGGCATCGCCGGCGATGTGCCGATCTTCGTCGACGAATCAGTGATCGAGCACGCGACCATGCCGCCGATGGATGGGTTTGAAGACCCCAATGGGTTTGAGTAAGCACCATGAATACTGCATCAGAATCAACCATCCCCTTCACCACCGGAGCCGACGCCCCGCGTTATCTCACACACGAAATCCCCGGCATCGGAGGCACCCTCAAAGCCCGCCCCCAAGATTTCCTCGTCGAAGAAATCCCCCTCTACAACCCCGCCGGCGAAGGCGAGCACATCTTCCTCTTCGTCGAGAAACGCGAACTCACCACCCTCCAACTCCGCGATGCGCTCTCGCGCCATTTCAAGGTCAAACGCAACGCCATCGGGCACGCCGGGCTCAAGGACAAGCACGCGATCACCCGCCAAGTCATCTCCATCCACACCCCCGGCAAGACCCCCGAAGACTTCCCGAGTTTCATCCATGATCGCGCTTCGGTGCTCTGGGCCGATCTGCACACCAACAAACTCCAGCGCGGGCACCTCAAAGGCAACCGATTCTCGATCAAAGTCCGTGATGTCGATCCATTGGCGGTCCGCAGCGCCAAACAATCGCTCGATCTGTTGGCCAAGCATGGCACGCCCAATCGCATCGGCGAGCAACGGTTCGGATTCCTGATGAACAACCACCTCGTTGGACGCGCCATGATCCTCGGCGATGCGCAAAGTGCGATTGATCTGATTCTCTCACCCACACTCGGCGCACCCAAAGGCAGCGTCGATGCGCGCCAGGCATATGCCGACGGACGATATCGGGATGGATTTGCGTTGATGCCCAAAGTGTTCAAAATCGAGCGGAATCTGCTTCGGGCACTGAGCAATGAGCACCCACCCGCCAAGGCATTGCGAGCAATTGATCCGACAGCAGCGGGTTTTTTTATCTCGGCATTCCAGTCGGCCGTGTTCAACCATGTGCTCAATGCTCGAATCGAAGCCAAAACGATGGACACGCTCATCGAAGGCGACCTGGCATTTGTCATGAAGAACCGATCATGCTTTACAATCACTGGCGAAGAACTCGAACGCGACGGCTCGACCTTGTCTGACCGAGTGAACAGCTTTGAACTCTCCCCCTCAGGGCCGATGTGGGGAACCACGATGGCTCGGGCAAGTGGGAAAATCGACGAACTCGAACTCCAAACCCTTGCTCATGCAGGAATTTCGCCTGCGAATTTCGAAACATGCGAAGCCTCAGGCGGGTATCCAATGATCGGCGGCGATCGACGGCCGGTGCGTATACCTGTGATTGATCCGGAGGTAGAAGGAGGTTCTGATGAGTATGGCGCCTATGTCCGATGTGCCTTTGAGTTGCCGAGAGGGGCATTTGCCACAACGGTAATGGACGAAGTGATGAAATGCTCGTCGGCTGGCGTATAATCATCCATGGCTCAACAGGATCAATCCGATCACGCCGATCACGCCGATCACGACATCCGGCTTGTCTGCTTCGATTGGGGCGGGGTGATCCTACGAATTTGCCAGACTTGGCAAGAGGGATGCAAGGCGGCCGGAATCAAAGCCCCCAATGCGAAGATTTCAAAAAAATGCCTCGCCAAGCGAGACGCAATCGCCAGGAGGTTCCACACCGGACAAATGAGCGACAAAGCGTTCTGCCGATCCATCGCCAAAGAATCCGAAGATTTCCATACCGTTGAGGAAATCGCGGCAATACACGATGCCTGGCTACTCGAAGAGTATGAGGGGATCGAGGCGTTGATCGATGAGTTGAATGGCTTTGCGGATCTTTCGACAGCCTTGTTTTCCAATACCAACGAATCGCACTGGGCCCGAATGGAAGAAGACTTTCCCGCAGCTGGGCTGATCGAACACAAACATGCAAGTTTCCTCTTCGGATTGGCCAAACCGGACGAGAAAGCGTTCGCAGCCTTTGAACGCCGGGTGGGGGCATCGGGAAAACAGATATTGTTCTTCGATGATTCGAAGGCGAATGTTGAGGGAGCCCAAGCCTTTGGGTGGTGCGCCGAATTGATCAATCCCAAAGGCGACACCGTGGCCCAGATGCGAAAAATTCTCGAGCGATACGAGATTCTTTGAATTGAGACTTTGAGTTGGTGTGCGTCGCCCCGCGTTTGCGGGGTGTTTTTGTTTCAAAGAATCGGTATCAAAGATCGGCAGACGCAATACAAAGGCACAAGAGGACATGAAAGGAAGTTTGGAGGCTATGATGAGGGGCGATCGTCGAATTGCACACTTTGGTACACTGACCCTTAAAATGACGGAAAACGCTATGAAAGCAAATGAAATTCGCCCCGGTGTGGCACTCAATCTCAATGGTAAACTCTATGTCGTGACCAAAATTGGTCATGTCAAGCCTGGGAAGGGACCGGCGTATATTCAAGCGAAGATGCGAGCCGTCGATGGGTCGGGGATGAAAGAACAACGCTTCTCGGGCTCGGAGGTCGTCGAAGGCACCAATCTCGATAAACGCGAGATGGAGTTCCTCTACGACGATGGCGCAGGCGGAGGGACCTTTATGGACCTCAAGGACTATGGCCAAGTGGAATTGAGCAAGGATTTGCTTGATGATACATTGCTTTATTTGGCTCCCAACTCATCATGCACCGTGTTATTCCATGGGGACAAGCCAGTGGCAATTGAACTGCCCTCGGCGGTGACACTGACAATTGCGGACACGGCTCCGGGGATCAAGGGGGCGACGGCGACGAATCAACTCAAAGAGGCAGTGTGTGATACGGGATTGAAGACACGGGTACCGCCGTTTATTGCCATTGGAGAAATGGTAAAAATTTCGACTGAGGATGGGTCTTATATGGCCCGAGTCAAGGAGGGGTGAAGAAAACGACTCGGGATTCGAGATTCGCCATTAGGAGAAGAGGAAAATGATGAGTGATGCGAGTCCTGATCTGATTCTGATTGGGCTTCGTGCGTGTGGGAAGTCCACCATTGGCCGGCTGGTGGCACAGCGGCTTGGGGTTGGGTTTGTTGATTTGGATGATGTCACTTCGGAGTTACTTGAATCTTCGGGAGCAGGCGAAGCGATCGAGACGCATGGGATTGAGGCGTTTCGGAAGGCCGAAGGCAGGGCGCTTGGCTCGGTGCTTAAGGGAACCGGACGGGTGATTGCCCTTGGGGGAGGGACACCTACGGCTGATGGATGTGCAACTATGCTCAAATCGGATGCTTGTCGGGTGGTGTATTTGCGGGCGTTAACGGAGACGCTACGCGAACGATTAAAAAACACGGACAATGTGGATCGGCCTGCCCTTGTGGTGGAGGATGTGGTTGATGAGGTGGAGACACTCTTCGAGCGGCGCGATGGGTTGTATCGGGAGCTGGCGGAATCAGTGATTCATGTGGATGGGATATCGGAAGAGTCTGTACTGGAGGCGGTTTTGGCGGTGGTTAAGGCAGGAGTGTGAAGTAGAGTAAGACCCCCTCCGTCTCACTTTGCTCGACACCTCCCCGGAGGCCCGGGGGAGGAGAAAGAGTCAGACATCGGCAGCGCGGACGGCGGCGCAGAAGTCAATGATTTTTTGGGGGTTCTTGATGGCCGGGGCGTCTTCTACGCCGGTAGAGACATCGACGGCGTAGGGCCTGAGTATCTTGATGACTTCTCCGACATTGGTTTCATCTAGCCCCCCGGCGATGATGATCTTCTTTGGGTAATCGATCAGATGCGGTACGAGGTTTTTCCAGTTGAAAGATTCGCCGGTGCCACCGGTGGAACCATCAATGAGCAGGGCATCGACCTCATCGACCTTGGCCCAGCGTGTGAGTTGTGAGTTGATGGTGGCGTCTTCATATTTGAAGGCTTTGATGATACCCGGGCCACAGGCGGCGACGACATCGACGGATTCTTTGCCGTGGAGTTGCATAGTGTGCGCGGGGCAGGCGTATTCAAGGGCACAGAACTCATCAACACTCAGGTCTTGGACCACCCCCACCGCGCTGACGAAGGGGGGCAATGAATACATGATCGCAGCGGCCTCTTCGGGATCGATGTACCTTGGGGTGTCTTTGACGAAAACAAACCCGATGGCATCGGCGCCGGCATCTACTGCGGCTTGGGCAGCTTCGGAGGTGGTGATGCCGCAGACTTTAATACGGGTGCGAAGGCGGGGAGAGGGTGTTGGCATCGTGATGGTCTTTCGGTAGGAAAAATGAAGAAACGAGCTGAAAGTCCGTTCTACTGGAGGATTGTTCGGATGGTGGCGAGTTCGTTTTCGACGAGGGCTTGGGTGTCGGTGTCGTGGACTTTGGTGATGAGGTCTTCGAGGAGTTTGGTCGCACCCATTGGGTCACCTAGGTCGTTGGCGCGGATGCGGGCGAGGAGGATGGTGATGATGTGTCGTTCGGGGTCGTTGGGATAGGCTTCAAGGAGACGAGTGAAGGCGTCGGCTGCAGCAGAACGGTTGCCCGATTGGTAGAGGTAATTGGCGATCTGATATTGGGCGTCACGGTGAAGGGTGAGGGCTTTGGATTGGTCAGGGAAGGCTTTGAGCATGGCAAGGTAGTGTTCAGCTGCCGAGTCGAAGCTGTTGTTGGACACGGCGGTCGCAATCTTGGCGCGGCGCTGAGCAATCTCGGCATTTACAGGATCAGATTCTTTTTCGGGCGCATAAATACCTGCTTTGGTATGGATGGAATGGGCAGCCTTGAAATCCGCCCGGCGTTTCTTATGCTTGATGATCGAGAACATATCGTAGGGTTCTTTGGGGAGGATGCCGGTGATGAGCAGGGTAAGGGCAATGACGATGCCAAAGGCATAGCCCCCGAGGTGGGCCATGTTGGCAATGCCATTGGCGGGAGTGAAGACCTGAGCACCGAGATCAAGGACGACGAAGAGTCCGATGAGCCACCAGGAGGGGATCATGAAGATGCCGATGATGAAGAAGATGACGAAGCACTTGATCCGGGTGTTGGGGAAGAAGATGAGAAAAGCACCCGAAACGGCAGCGATTGCGCCCGAGGCCCCCACTGCTGGGGCATTGGAGACCGCAATGTGCGCGAATCCTGAAGCAATTCCGCCTGCGAAGTAGAAAAACGTAAATCCGGTGCGTCCAAGCCGATCTTCGACGGATGGGCCAAAGACGATGAGAAAGATCATGTTGCCAAAGATGTGCATGAACCCGGCATGGATAAACATGGAGGTAATCGGTTGCCAAGGTTCAAAATGGTGTCGAGAAATGGCTCCGAAGTACCCAATGCGGTCTGCCACAGCCGGATCGACCCTGGTGAGCATGGCCATGAGGATAACCCCCCCCAGATTGATGGCAATCAGAATCGGGGTAATGAGCGCTTTTCGCTTGTTTGGACGATCTGTCCCCAGTGGAATCAACACGGGCAGATCGTACGCCGATGAAGTGGATGATGCCTATAATCTCATCCCGCTCTTTTGAGGCAATTTTCATTTTTGATTGCACTCAATCACCGCTTTTTCGACCCAGAATGGGCAAAAGAAGGACTGAATCATGAGTACCACCGAAAAAACTTTCTCAAAGGGCCTCGAAGGCGTCATCGCAGCACAGACAGAAATGTCCTTTATCAATGGTACCGAGGGAATTCTTGAATATGTTGGTATCTCCATCGGGGACTTGGCATCGAAGAGTTCGTTCGGTGAAACGGTCTTTTTACTGTGGAACAAACGTCTGCCGAGAGCTGAGGAGCTCAAGACATTCTCGATGAATCTGCGTGCTCAATATGGGCTATGCGATTCGCTCAAAGAGCGGATCAAGGCATGCCCGGTGGATGCCGAGCCAATGCATGTGATCCGGACAATGGTTAGTTCGATGGCAATGGACGATCCGTCCCCGAATGAAAACTCGGTCGAGGCAGCACGCGAAAAATCGCTGACGATTTTGGCAACGGCACCGGCGATCGTGGCGGCCTTCGATCGGCATCGGCGCGGACTTGAGATGATTGATCCCGATCCATCGCTCAACTTCGCAGGCAACTTCCTCTACATGCTCAATGGTGAAAAACCAACCGATGCGATGATCCGGGCGTTTGATATCTGCATGATTACCCATGCCGATCACGGACTCAACAACTCGACCTTCGCCGCCCGTGTCGTCATTTCAACGCTCTCGGATGTATACTCGGCCATCACCGCCGCGATCGGTTCGCTCCGCGGACCGTTACATGGCGGGGCCAACGAGGGTGTGATGAGAATGCTCAATCAGATTCCATCGGTCGATGCGGCTGAAGAGTATGTCATGAACATGATCAAGAATAAAGAACGGATCATGGGATTCGGGCATCGGGTCTATAAGGCCAAAGACCCACGGGCCAGCGAATTGATGACACTGGCCAAACAATTGGCTGAAGATACGGGCAATATGGACCTGTATCTCAAATCGCAAGCAATCGAAAAGGTCATGGAACGGGAATATGCCTCAAAGGGAATTTACCCGAATGTCGATTTCTACTCGGCGACGACTTATCACTGCATTGGCTTGAAACTCGATCTGTTCACACCGATGTTTGTACTGGCACGAATCGCAGGATGGGCTGGCCATGTGATCGAACAACTCAGTGACAATCGGTTGTATCGTCCGACGACGGATTATGTCGGCCCGCACAATGTGCCGTATGTGCCGATTGAAGATCGGTGAGTCTCGAACACCAAGTACAAAGCCCCGTGCATATGTGTGCATGTGGGGCTTTTTTATGGTTTTCTTACTTGAACTCGTAAACGCCGGTTCCGGATAAAGGATTATGGACACCCTTCTGCGAAGGCCTTGAGAAAGGCCGAGATATCGAAGAAATTGAAGATATCGTCTTGGGTAAAGTCTGCAACGGGATCTTGCGCAACGAACGCAGCAAGAAATGCGGAGATATCAAAGAAATTAAGCATGTTGTCGTCGGTTAAATCTGGAGGACAACTTGCCTGGGCGGTGCTCAGGTGAACAGAGAGGGGGAGGGACCAAACCGCGTCAGGAGTCCCGTCGTTATTGAAATCGCCTGTAGCAACATGTTGCGGGTGTGGTACGGTGCCTTGGTGGATAAGCGTTGCTGTTTCAAAGTCCCCTGCACCGTTGCCTTTGAACCAGACGGTTTGGCCAAGCTGGGGGAAATTGGTGATGAGGTCGAAATAACTGTCGTTGTCGAAATCGGCTGCTGCGATGGAATGGGATTGGAAGATCCCAGTGCTGATGATTTGGCGGAAGGTGAAGAGACCATCGTTTTGTTGTTCGTACCACCAATAGTTTCGTTGGTTTGTGTCGCCGATGATGAGATCTTGGTCACCGTCATGATCAAAGTCTTTGGCGAGGACGGAAAAAGAGAGGCTTGGAATATCGAAGAGCGAGTCGGAAATGGTTGGGTTGTAGGTAAAGGTGTTGTCGGTATTGTTGATGTAGATGAATGTTTTGATTCCGGCGATGATGGCGTCGAGATAGCCGTCGTTGTTGATGTCGGCGACCTCGAAGGCGTAGTTTTCGGTGATGACGACGGGAGGGATGATTGATTTGGTGAACTGGCCTGAACCATCGTTGGCGTAGTGGACGAATACAATGTCTCCGATCGCGAGGATATCGAGGTCCCCATCGTTGTCGGTGTCAACAACTCTGCAATCGGAGAAACGATGGAACTCTGTATCGATGGTGATCATGTTGGAGAAGGAGCCCGCACTGTTTGGAAACCAAACGAAGCCCTCACCGGGGGTAACGGAGGTGGAGACGATGTCGTCGAATCCGTCGCCGTTGAGATCGCCGATGGCAAGGGAACTTGGGGTATGTCCGGTGGGATTGATGGTATGTGGGGGTGAGAAGGTGGCGTCGCCATTGCCCGAGTAGATTCTGATTTCTCTTGTGAAACCGTCTCTGCGAGTGACGACAATGTCGTCGTTGTTGTCGTTGTTGAGATCGGCGACGAGGATTTTTGAAGATGTGCCTGCGATGTCAGCATCAAGGACGATGGGGGAAGTAAATTGAGCCCCCGCATGACTGGTCATAAGCAATGGGATCGCTGCACCCCAAGCCATTGGTGCCAACTGCATTACGGACAAAACGATGCTTTTTCCTCTTGTTTTTCCTCTTGTTGGACTCATCTGGTCACCCTCGCTTTTCGTTTTCACAAATGTACTCCGCAGACCCAACGCTGCGCTCATACCCAAGGTATACGGGATCGTAACGAAAGCGGTTCCCCCTTCCCCTTCCTCCTCTTTCTCTTTGTCTTTGTCTTTCCCCATTTTCGTTTGGAATCGCGGATCCGACCGCCCCTTGACCAACTCACGCACACAGAAGCACTGCGCAAAGTGTCCATGCCCCCTTCCAGCCAACACCTCGTTTCATGTATTCTGCTAAGATTTCGATTCCGTTAGATACCCAACGGTTCGAGGATGGATTCGAGGACGACGCGGGCGCGGTTCTCCTCTGCCGGGTCGATATTAATGGTCATAACGATGCCCCCGCCTTCAAAGGAGGTGGTGATCTTGATTTTGTCGTAGGGTGCCTGGCGTGGTGCCAAAGCCACGAGTCGCCCGCCTTGAGGCGAGACGGATGCCTCTTCGATGATGTGCCCCTGGCGATGGAGCACGGACCGGGCAGTCGCCACCACCGCTTCGATCGAATGCCCCGGGGGGAGTTCGGTGTGGAGGATGCCGAATCGGTAAGTGGCGTAGATGGGGGTCTGGCCGTGCCAAGCGCGGGATTCGCGAAGCGCGGGGAGAGATTGGCACCCAACCGAGGCGACCAGGGCCAAGGCAAAAAGGATGAGCAGAGAGGTGGTGAGGGTGTGATTTGTGCGTCGCATGGGCGATATTATCGGCCAATTTGGTCCGCGAGCACAATAAGCGGAATATCCGAGGAACATGTGCGCGTCAATTTGTTTGTCGGCTTGACCTTGCAACGATCCGCGCCTTGGATAGAAACCCGATACACCGGTGTCGGTCTGGCAACAATGTCCTTTACTTGTACGAACTGAGGAGTTCACATGGCGATTCGGATCAAATCTCGTGGAAATGAAAGCGCAGAACAAATGATGCGCCGTTTTAAGAAACTCTGCGAGAAGGAAGGTCTGACCAAGGACATCAAACGTAAGGAATACTACGAAAAGCCTTCGGAACGCAAGAACCGTGCTGCCCGCAAAGCAGCGCCTCGTCGCGACTGACGGCTGCGATTGGTCGACTCTGCCGATCGGACATCTGAAAACACGAATATTTGAAGACATGACCCGCCTCCGCACTTGCGGAGGTTTTTTGTGACAGATACCGATAAGCAGGAATCGCCATAGAAAGCCCTTTCCTTGTTGTTTCATCGGATTCTTCTCAGTTGGCCGATCTATACTTGCGACCCCATTTACGGGGTTGTAAGAAGCAACTGAATGCCAGTTTGGGACTGGCACCTGTATCCGTATCGCCTCACACCGCACAGTGCAAAGTGTGCAGGCGATGGCTTTGAGAAGAGCACCACACAGCACGCGCAGCAGAGTCTGCGCAACACAAAGGGTTGAACACAATGAGTATGCAACTCATGCCAACATTGGCGTCGATGGCGGATGTCCCGCTGGCGTATTTCCTCGCACCTGTCGGGGGCATCCTTGCCCTGCTTATGGCCAAGTCTTTCCAAGGATCGGTGATGAAACGGTCCGAAGGTTCCCAAGACATGATTGAGATCGCTCAAGCGGTCCGTGATGGGGCAATGGCGTACCTGACGCGTCAGTATAAAGTCGTAGCCGGTGTTTTTGTCTTTCTGATTATTTTCCTTGGTGGTATGTTTGCCCTCGGGCTTCAATCCCCCTTCGCCCTTCTTGGTGTACCAGTCGCCGGTTTGTTCTCAGGATTATGTGGCTGGTTCGGGATGAAAATGGCGACCAACGCTTCGGCCCGCACGACCCATGCAGTCAAGGACTCACTCAATGAGGGGCTCACTGTTGCCTTTCGCTCGGGTGCGGTGATGGGACTCAATGTGGTAGGCTTCGCACTCATTGATGTCTCCGCATGGTTCTTTATCTTCAATGCCACTGGAATTGGCGGAGGTATCACCGAAATCACCACCATCATGCTCACCTTCGGGATGGGCGCTTCGACACAGGCACTCTTCGCTCGCGTCGGTGGTGGGATCTACACCAAGGCGGCCGATGTTGGTGCTGACCTTGTAGGTAAAGTTGAGGCAGGCATCCCCGAAGATGACGCTCGTAACCCGGCAACCATCGCGGACAATGTCGGCGACAATGTCGGCGATGTAGCCGGTATGGGAGCTGACCTCTATGAATCCTATTACGGTTCGATTTTGGCAACCATGGCGCTTGGTGCTGCCGCGGCGATGACCTTGGCCAATGGTGATGCTGCTGGCATACTTGGACTCAAACTTGCGACTGCGCCAATGGCACTTGCAGGTTTGGGTATCTTCTGCTCAATCGCAGGAATTTTTGCTGTCAAGGCCAAAGAAAATGCCACCTTTTCACAACTCCTCAAGGGTCTGCACAAAGGCGTATATATCGCGTCGGCATTGATCGTTCTTGGTGCATTTGCACTTCTCTGGTTCATCTTTAATGACGCTGCAGAGCTTGAAGGAGTCACCACTTGGTGGGGACTTGGCCTCTCGATCTGCTCTGGCTTGCTCTCAGGGCTGGTGATCGCCCATGCAACCGAATATTATACTTCTTACGAGCATCCTCCGACCAAGCGTATCGCTGAACAAGCCCTCACCGGTCCGGCAACCGTGATCATTGCTGGTATTGCAGAAGGCATGAAATCGACTTGGGCTTCGCTTTTGACTGTGGTAGCCGCGATTATTCTGGCATTTTCGTTTGCCGGTGGCGGCGACTCCTTCTTGATGGGCTTGTACGGCGTAGGAATCGCCGCCGTCGGGATGCTTTCAACACTGGGGATTACACTTGCAACCGATGCATATGGCCCTATTGCAGACAATGCAGGCGGCAACGCGGAAATGACCGGCCAAGAGCCGATTGTTCGTGAACGCACTGATATGCTCGATTCGTTAGGTAACACAACTGCTGCGACAGGCAAGGGATTTGCGATTGGTTCGGCAGCCCTGACCGCAATGGCGTTGTTTGCTGCGTACATCCAGATCGTGCAGGTTCAAATTGGTACACAAGCCAAGAACTTCTATGGCGATGGGTCGGCCTTTGTTGAACCTGCTGGCTCAGAGATCGGCTTCGCAGTGCATCAGGGTTATGGCAAGTATGCTGTGATCACCCCTGGTGCGGAAGACGATGTGGTCGACGGCGGTATGCTCCTCGATGTGGTGTACGCTGACGGTAAGCACAAATCAAAGATCAAGGATGTTAAAAAGGGTGATGTGTTTGCGTTAACTGCGAGCCACGATTCCCGCTATGAAATCGCAGGCGACGGATGGCAAGCGACACTGGCATCGACACAGCGTGGACAAATCAAGGATGTACTGGCTTTTTATGATGTGACACTCGCCAATCCGAAACTTCTTGGTGGTGTGTTCATTGGTGCGATGCTCGCATTCCTCTTCTGTGCGCTAACGATGAATGCCGTTGGGCGTGCGGCCTATGCCATGATGGGAGAATGTCGGCGCCAGTTTGGATTTATCCGTCAGGCACTTCGCAATGACGGTATGTCCGAAGAGGACTTGGCCAACCCAGATAACTGGCCAATGAGAGGCGTTGATCTTGATGGACATCACTACCCTGATTATGCCCAGTGTGTATCAATCTCGACTTCAAGTGCACAAAAGGAAATGGTTGTCCCTTCGATCTTGGCCATTGCTGTTCCGATCCTCGTCGGGCTGACCCTCTCAGTTCCTGGCGTGATGGGCATGCTCGTTGGTGGTTTGACCTCCGGCTTTGCACTCGCAGTCTTCATGGCCAACGCTGGCGGTGCCTGGGACAATGCCAAAAAGCTCCTTGAGTCCTACGGCGCGACAACTGCTCAGGAAATGGTTGATGGTACAGGCAACTCGACCAAAATCCCTGATACTGTCCGCGATGCGATTATGGATCGTGCCAAGGAAGCCGTCGCTGGTAGCCACGCTGATCTCATCGTCTACGGCAAAGGCTCGGATGATCACAAAGCAACCGTCGTAGGTGATACTGTTGGTGATCCGTTCAAGGACACTTCCGGCCCTGCACTCAATATCCTCATCAAACTGATCTCAATTGTGTCAGTGGTGTTTGCAGGACTGATCGTCGCCTACGGTGATATCCTCGGCGGCATCTTGGGAATCTGATACTGGATCGTGATTGATCTTTCACCGGCCCCGGATTTCCCGGGGTCGGTTTTTTTCATGCAACTCTAGAGATTGTGCTACGAATAGAGCGGGATTGACCTCCCTACAATTCGGTATCCCACAGGAGTATTCCAGCCCATGACACGCATGATTTCGTCCCGATTGTTCCTCTTGTTGGCCTACTCGGTGATCTTTCTCGGATTCGTAAGCACCCACGCCAATGCCCAATCACGCAAACGAACCGATCAGTTCATCAAAGACACCATCGCACAGACCGACGCAATCCTCAGTTCGGTCGCAGATATCAAATCGCTCAAGGACGCGATCTCGCAAGCGTATCGGCTCGGTGATTATGTCTCGGCCCATGCTGGCGCTCGCCAGCTCGATGCGATGGTGCGCAGCGAATCGGTCATCAGCATCTTAGAACTCGTGCATGCGTCTGGGCATCATAATCCCGAAGCGGTGGTCAGCGCGTTTGCCAAATCGCCAGCCTTCCTCCAAGAACTCGGGCTGCTTGTGGATCAACAGGATAACACGCGGGCGGTAGTGCGTGTTGCGATGGAGTTGATGACCCAGCGTGGTGATCAGGTTAGGGCGTTCCCGGCGTTGGCTGCTGCGATTTGTGTGGTGCATGATCGGCCTGATGATGGATCGAAATACACCATGCGCATCAACGAGAATACGCCCAAAGGGGCCGACCCTATTGATATCTTTGATTTCTTTGTCAACAACGCCCACACGATGTACATTCCCTCCAACGATCTCCCCGCTTCTTTGTTGGTCTTTGTGGTCGATGTCACCGAGTCGATCGACCAGCTTCAATGGGCCCACAATAGTTATCGCACAAACCCGGGAATCGGTCAGCGGTTCTTTGAGATCATGTATGATGAGGAGCACTATCGCTCGGGCAAGCCCAAGCGAGTCACCGAGGTGGGGAACTATTCGCTTGAGCAAATCAAGAAATATGGTGGAGTGTGCGCCGACCAGGCGTACTATGCGATGAGTGTTGCTAAGGCCTGTGGTATACCTTCGGGGTATGTCGTGGCCAAGGGGGCTGATGTTTCACATGCGTGGGTTGGGTTTCTTGAGATACGCGGACGACGGGCACACTGGAACTTTGATGCTGGGCGGTATCCCGAGTATCAGAACCTGCGGGGGAATATTCGTGATCCGCAAACGGGATCGCAAATTTCCGATGGGCGTCTTGGAATCATGGACGCTGCTATCAGCGCAACAGCCCAACAGGTGCATCATGTCCAGGCGGTTCGGCGTGTGGTGGATCGGATGAACAGCGGATTTTGGAAGCCGCCTGCGAGCATGGAGCTCGATACGAAGGGCAATGCCCGCAAGCCAAGAACCGATTCGGTCGAGGATCGGTTGGCGTTTCTGCGTCAGATGCTCAACAAGTGCCCTGGCGTGCCGGGTGCATGGGATGAAGTGACCCAGATCGCGGCATCGGGGAAGATGTCTCAGAAGGATATGGATGTGTGGGCGCGGGCTGCATTGCAGATGGCGGGTAGGACGCATCAGGATTTTTCGTTTGATTTCTTGGTTGATCTGATCTCCACGGTCAAGGATGCGGGCGAGCAGCATCAGATGTGGGAGTGGGCCTTTGGACAGTTTCGTGCTCGTCCTGATCTGGCCGCTGCGGTTCGATTTGAGCAGGGCGAGCTTTGGAATGCCAATGGCAAACCTGAGATGGCATGGATTGCGTATCAAGATGTGCTCGACAACTTCCTTAATGATGGACCAATGGCGGACGATGCCCTCAGCGCCATGGGCAAGATGCTCGCAGCCAACGGCAAGCGCGACGCGTATTTGCGACTCTTGGAAGAAACCGCCCGCAAAGTTCGGCGACCCGATGACATGGCGACGAACTTTGCCAAGCAGTCGAACTATTACAAGGTGCATTGGCGATTGGTCAAAGAACTTGAACATCACAATCGGCGTGACGATGCCAAGCGGATTCGTGACATGATTAAGATGCCTGCAAGTGACTAGGCAGCTCATGTTTTCTTGCAAACTCTCCTCCTCCGGGCTTTCGGAGGGAGGAGAAAAGAGTGTACTCACATGTAGAAACAGAGCTGGATATGGCCAATGCATTGGAGACGGAAAAAAGGGGGACAGAAAAAGGCCGCTTCCGGATTTGGAAACGGCCCATGCGCTATGGCATCTGTAATCTGAGGGTTGCGCAATGGGCAACTCCGTCGAGTTGTCGCTCTAAGGGCGCAACCCCTTCGTACATTCATACTTGTTCACTGAATCACCTCCTTGAAGAAAATTTCCAGCCCAGCCGTCACGGGAGTATGCCCGCCGCCGGAGTTCTTCTCCCCAAGCCGTCACTCGGGGCTCATCGCCCGTTGGTGCATCGGATGTCCTCCGGAGCGCCACGGTCGTGGCCAATCGTCTGGGTGGTTGTAATGGTTTCCATCACTTGCAACCCTGCTGCCTTGACCATAAATCCATTATCGGCATATTCGGGTTGATTGCAAGAGTGGTTGCATACTTTGCCCCCAAACAGGCAGTTTTGGGCGATCTGGTCGATCAATCCTCGAACTCATCGAAGGCCCCACGCTGGGCCTGATCGTCAAGGTACTCCTGAAAATCGCCCATCTTGTAGGAGATGAAACAAAAAGCATGGTGCAAAGTAAGCCACTCGATGTCGGATTTGTCTTCGTCGAGGTCTTTACGAATTCTGTTGAACTCGGCGAGGATGGTTTCTGCTTTCATGGTGTCTCTTTCAAATAGTTATTGGGCAGGATCATTGCCTGCCTAATGCAAACTTGGTGACGAGTGTGGCAAGATACATCGCGCTCTGGGTCAACACGATGGTTGGGCCGATCGGGAATGAACCCTCGAAGCCGATAAACATACCCAAGGCTGCTCCACCAACAGCAATCAGTATCGAGTAGATAAAAACAGGTTTGAGTTTGGCACTCAAGTTGAGGGCTGCTGCCCCTGGGAGCACGAGCATCGCCGCAGCCAGTACCACCCCTGCGATCTGCATGGCCATGATAATGGCAATGGCGAGGATCGCCAAGAATAGGTTGGTGATCCGTTTGGAATTGAGCCCGAAAGCATCGACTACCGGTTCGTCAAAGGCCCAGAAGATCAATCGTCGGCGGATGAACCAGACGATCCCAAGAAGAGCAATGGCGACACCAATGGCAATGGAAGCCTTGGACCAATCCGTATTGAGGATGTTGCCGAAGAGGATTTCTTCGATGAGGTGGTGTTCGTCTTGGTGCGCTGCTGGTGCGTGCCCGTGTTCGTCATGGCTGTGCCCGGATTCGGCGAAGGTGAAGAGCACAAAGCCTAACGCCATCGAAGCCGAGAGCACGACACCGATGGCGGTGTCGGCTCGCCCTTTGTGGGTGCGGGTGAGGGCGGCAATCCACAGGGCGGCGAGGATCGAAAAGACAGTGACGATGCCGAGTTGACCAATGGCCCCCATGGTCGTTGCACCATGCACACCCAAAACGAGGGCAATGCCTACGCCTCCGAAGGCTGCGTGGGAGATGCCTTGGCCGATAAAGGCGAGTCGTTTGAGGACGACGAAAATGCTCAGTGCCCCGCCCATGATCGAGATCACCAGGGCAGCGAGGATTGGAGGGAGGAGTTCGTTCATGAACCGCCCTCCTTGGCTTGGTGATCGTTGCAGCCGCAATCGTGTTGGTGTTGGTGGGCGTGATCTGGATCGTCGCAGCCCTCCGCAAGGTGGGCATCGATGTGGATGTCGCCAAAGACCCCAGCGACATCGTGGGCGAAGACCTGAGCGAGCACGGCAGGAGTAAGCCCGTCGGGAGCTGCGTGGAAGTGGAGCGTGCGCGAAAGACAGGCGACACGATCGGCGACCGCAGCGATGGCGCGCATGTCATGCGAAACGACGATGACGGTCAGGTCGAGTTCCTTGTACAGGGTGTCGATAAGCTGCCCAAAGCGTTGCTGGCCGGTGATATCAACGCCGACCGTCGGCTCGTCGAGGACGAGGAGCTTTGGGTTGCCTGCGATGGCCCGGGCGATCATCACCCGTTGGAGCTCTCCGCCTGAGAGCGCCCCAATGGGTCGATTGGCGAAGTCTTGGATCTCGACGAGTTTGATGGCACGGTTGATCGCGTCGTGGTCGCCGGAGGTGAGTCTTTTCCAAGGCTTGGTGTGGCTTGCGCGTCCGAGTCCGACGACCTGCTCAACGCTGATGGGCCAATCACATTCTGCTTCGATGCGTTGGGGGAGATACCCGATAAGCCCACTTTGTCGCGCCTGGACAGGTGTTTGTCCAAATATGCGAACGGTACCCAGGGCCGGTTTGATGATGCCCAAGATGAGTTTGATGAGTGTGGATTTGCCCCCTCCATTGGGGCCGAGGATGCCGAGCTTGGTGTGCTGGTCGATCGTAAAGTGAACATCGTCAATCGCAGGCATCGGCGAGGTGCCAACCCCTGATGCCGGGTAGGTGTAGGAGACATGATTGATTTCAACCGCAGGGGTCGTAGGAGAGGGCATGGGTGATTATTGAGAATGGGAGGGAGAGAAACAAGCAACGGGTTCAATGAGACGGGTGATTCAGCGGACTATTGGGTATAGAATCGCGCAATCATTTTGATCGGGGCGGTAGCTCAGTTGGTAGAGCGTTCGGTTCGCAATCGAAAGGCCGGGAGTTCGACTCTCCTCCGCTCCATTTTCCCGATCCTGTTCCCCGCGCCGCTGGGCCTATTGCGGGGGAACTTCGACCCAGAACCATCCACGCAGATCCCCGAGTGCAAACCCCGTCGCCTGGTCGTTGGGATAGATCGCTTCGATCGATGCCCGTACCTCGTCGGCGATGGCTTCTGGTTGGCCATGACATATCAAACATGCAGCTGCAATCTTGATGGGGTAGGCTGCTGCAAGCGTCCCATCCGAACCGATGAAGGTACTCGGCTCATCTTGGCGCGTTTCAACCACGGACTCGATCCAAATTGGGGGTGTGTTGGTTTCGTTGCGAAGTTTGAACGAAGTGCGTCCAATCGAAACGCCATACTCGGCGCTAATCTGCGACGCAATTTCAGGGGCACTGGTCGAACACACCTCAATGGCTCCTTGAGGACCGTCGGCCTGAATCGAACCCATCAGCTTAGCTTTGAGTGCCGATTCCATTGCGGTACGCGCATCGAATGCCCGAGCGCGTTGGGCATTGGTTTGCTCGTCGAGCGGATCTTCACCTACTGGCGTCCAGGAAACTTGGGCAGCCGGAGTTGAAGAAGCTGGCGGGGTCGATGGGCATGTCCCATCACATCCCGTCATCAGCGCCGCTGCGCCGACGAAACCTCCTGCCCAGCATAAAATCGAAACGAGTTTGGTTTTATTCATCGGCCTATTCATCGGCTTTGGTTTCCTGATCGGTTTGGGTGGATGATTTGCGTGAAGGAATCGCCTCGTCGTCATCGAAGACCGCGCGAATGGCGGGGGTATCAAGATCGTCGAACTGCCCTCGTTTGGCTGCGATGACAAAGGCAGCAATGCCAAGGCCCGCAAGGATCAGTGCAACCGGGATCATAATGAACAATACAGACATGATCCATTCCTATGTGCTTGGCCCATTCCACTTGCGTGTGCTCAGCGCGACAACAGTGAGCGAACTGATCGGCATGATGATGGCCGCGATAAGGGCATTGATGATCCCAGTCATGGCCAAAATCGCAGCCATGGCATTGTAGCACACCGAAAAAACAAGGCAGAGGCGAATCGTCCGCATCGTGTGGACGCTGAGCGATGCAAGATCAACCAATGGGGCAACGCCTTGCTTGGTGAGATAAATGTCGGCAGCTTCGAGCGAGGCCTCGGCCCCGCCATGGACAGCAATGCCCACATCAGCGCTGGCCAAGGCAGCAGCATCATTGACCCCATCACCGACCATCACAACCCGGCAATCGGTCTCCGATTGGAGGTCACGAACACGCTTGGCCTTGCCTTCGGGCGAGACCGAACCCGTTGCTTGGTTGATGCCAACCTCTTTGGCAACGCTGACAACAATCTGGGGATGATCCCCCGAACACAAACTCAAATCCCACCCAGCGTCTTCGAGGGACCCAATCGCATCGGGTGCTTCTTGGCGAATGGGATCACCAATACCCAAAACACCGAACCCAAACGCATCGGCGTGCACAACAATCGGGGTCAACCCCTGCTCGATCATCCGTTCGATCGCTGCTTGGGCTTTGGAATCGAGTCGATGGATCGAGTCGATATATCCCGGTGAGCCGATGGTGATTGTTTGCCCATCGACCACGCCTGAAATACCCGCCCCGATGGTTTGGTTGATATCGGCAGCTTCGAGCCGATCGCCCTCGCCGACCGATTCATCAACCGAATCAACGATCGCACGGGCGATTGGATGGTTTGAATGGGCCTCGATCGCACTGGCCATTTTGAGCAACTCCGGATCACACTCGGCGTTAATCAAACTCATCTGCCCTTTGGTGATGGTACCGGTCTTATCAAGAATCATGATGCCCGGCTTGGCCATTGCTTCGATCGCCGATGCAGATTTGATCAAGATGCCCGCCTTGGCTGCCCGCCCCATCGCAATCGACATCGACATCGGAGTGGCAAGCCCCAGAGCACACGGACAGGTGACGATCAACAACGCAGTGGCGAGTTCGATGCCTTGGTTGAGATCAATCCTGATCGTCCAAAACACCAGCGTGATGAGCGCAAGTGTGATGACGATGAGGACGAATCTCGATGCGATGCGATCGGCAAGTTGCACAATTGGAGCTTTTTCTGCCGAGGCCGAAGCGACAAGGTGCATGAGTTTGCCCACGCGAGTCGATTCCCCCACTGCTGTCACGCGCATGCGGATCGGCGAACGCAGGTTCGTTGCTCCAGCGACGACCTCATCGCCGATGCTCGCGGGGATCGGGCGAGACTCGCCAGAGATAAAAGAAGTATCGAGACTGGTTTCGCCCGTTTCGATAACACCATCAGCAGGAATAGACCCGCCCGCTTCGACCTCAACGAGCATGCCCACTTCGATGGCTTCGATGGGCACACGAGTAGTCGAGCCGTCGTCGTTGACCTTGAGGGCATTGGTCGGCGTAAGGGTGAGCATCAACTCGACATGATCAGATGCGTTGCGCTGTTGGCGATGCTGGATCCATCGCCCAACGAGCAGGAAGAAAACCAAAACCGAAAGCGAGTCGAAGTAAATTTCGCCAGTGCCTGCAATGGTGTTGTATGCCCCCCACAGCCCCCCCACCGCCAAGGCAAGTCCAATCGGGATATCGAGGTGGGCAACACGCATGCGCACCGCAGCGATGGCACCAGTAAAAAATACACGCCCGGGCCAAAGCAACGAAAGCACACCTAAGACCATCGAATACCATCGGAAAGTAGTTTTCCAAGTATCGGACATCCCTTCGAGCGCACCGCTGTGGAGAGCGATCGCCAAGAGCATGACATTACCCGCAATCGCGCCAGCAACGCCAACACGAATAAGAAACTTGCGATCTTCTTTCACCCGCGCTTCGCGCGCAGCTGCTCCGCGTGCCGGATGGGCTGCATATCCGATTTGATCAAGCCCACGGGCGACCTCGGAGAGCTTGACCTGATCAGGGCGATACCGAACAGTGGCTGTTCGCCGGCGGATATTGGCACGCGATTCGACGACCCCTTCAAGCACCGTCGGCAATCGTTCGATCAGCCAGACGCAAGCAGCACAGTGCATACCTTCAAGCAGCAGATCAGTCTGGGCATACCCGCCGGGGAGGTTTTCGACACAAGTGCTCTGGAAAGCGGGATCGTCGAGTTCTTCGTAGGATGCCTGGGTCGAAGTGACACGCTGGGCGTTGGGATCTACCGCATCGCGAACGCTGTAGTACCCTTCAAGACCCGCACCATGGAGCACATTCCAGACCGACTTGCACCCATTACAACAGAACTGATGCTCGGCTCCGGGCTCGATCAACCCTGCTGGTACAGGGAGTGTGCAATGATCGCACAGAATGTCTGCTGGCGATATGTCATCCACCATCTACATCTTCCGTTTCACAGAGCGGGCAATCGACCTCACCAGCTTGAGGAACAGCATCGGGCAAATCATCAATCCCCAACGACTCGCGGGTGATCTCTGAAACCCCAAACCCGTCCATGGCTGTGAACACCCCCACCACGATCACCGCAACAGCAGTGATGACCGGAAGCTTGGCATTAAGCCGACCAGTGAGCATCTGGATACCCGCGCCCAGCGAAACCATCACCGGAAGCGTACCCATCCAAAAGGCGGTCATGGTCAGCCCGCCCCAAATCGGGCTGGCGGTGCCCGCTGCCAAAAATACAAAGGCATACAACCACCCGCAAGGTAGTAGCGCGGTGAGCAGACCGATCGCCAGCGCCCGTTTAAAGGGTGTCAATCCAAAGGCGCTGCGCTGGGCACCTTCGATCAACCGACGCACCCCCCCGGGCACCCCAATGTGCTTGATCTTCACTCCTCGGATGCGGGCGAGTGTGATGAGCCCGAATCCAATCATCATCACCCCAGCAAAGAGCATCGCTCCCTTTTGGACACCTACAAATCCACCTCCAAAGTCAATCGCTTGACCGACGAATCCTGCAATAACGCCCAAAAGTGTGTAGGTGAGCAAACGCCCGCCGTGATAGGCGCTCTGAAGACGCAAAAGTACTTCCTTGGCGCCCTTTTGATCCGCTCCCAATGCGAAGAACATGAGCCCGCCACACATACCCGCACAATGAAGACTTCCAAGAACCGAAGCGGAGAACACCGCAATGATCAAAGGAAGGATACCTTGGATATTAGAATCGGCAATCACATCCATCGCATGCTCACGGGTTCTCTCGAGTTTCAATCTCTCGGCGAACCATCGCCTGGATCCCCTGGTACCGAATCGCCAGATTAACCTGCCAAAAACCGGGAATATTCATTGTGATGTCCCGCCGATATTGCCCATCGCCCACACTCAAAAGAACAAGATGAATACGATCATTGGCATGGGCCGGGTGAACCACTTCTGCCTCGACAAGGGCACCATCGATTGGTTGGCCGTCACGATCATGAATCGAAACTTGAATCGTCTGTCCTATCTCAGCATGACCCTCAGCATGACCCTCAGCATGACCCTCTTTTTTCTGAACTTGCAGCCCAATTGTCCACCCCATGGTATCAGCCATTTCTCGCATAGCACGCTGATTATCCCAATCAATCGCCTTGGCATAATAATCGGGTTCGACATAAAGATCATGTCGCGCTGAAACCACCGCGATCGTGCCCAAAATGATTGAAGCATGAAAAACAAGCATCCCGACAATTATCCAAGGCCAGCGATTACCCAATGTGAAGATCTTTGTGATGGACTTCTGTTGTTCACTCATGTACTCAATCCTTTGGCAGGCTCGCTGGCCCGAGTAGCTTATAGGCTTTAATGATCTCAAAGTTGCCCTGATCGTCCACAATTTTGATCGAAACAACAAGTTCGCCATTTTGGAATATTGAGAACGGAGCAACAATGAGCAAATTTTCTGAAACAGTTTCGGTTGCGCCAATATTCATAGAAGTAAAACCATCGATGTGCACTCCCGGCGGATCGACGATTGTCACAGTATATGTTGCAGGTACATCCGTTCGATTTGATATTCGCACGCGAACCTGATTGGATATCCGATCCGGCTCAAGAATATTAAACACCTGTCCCTGCCCACGAATAAACAAAACATCCGCACTCGGCTTGGTCGAAAGTAGAAAAACAAAAGCCCCCAATCCCACAGCCAAAATCAGTGGATAAATAATGATCCGGGGACGAACAAAATGAGTTTTCTCGCCTTCAATCATCCGTTCGGATGCATAGCGGATCAGACCAAGCGGCCGACCGATCTTCTCCATCACAACATTGCACGCATCGGCACACTGAGCGCATCCAATGCATTCGAGCTGAAGTCCGTCGCGAATGTCGATTCCAGTGGGACATGTCTGGACACACATGGTACAGTCGATACAATCACCGAGAACTGGAAGACTGATGGGCTCCTCAGATGATCCTTTCGACTTTCTAGGCATGCGACCCCGAGGTTCCCCCCTATTTTTGTCGTAGGTAATCGTCAGAGAGTCCTTATCAAGTAGGGCGCTTTGCATGCGCGCATATGGACACATCACACAGCAGACCTGCTCGCGAAAATAGGCAAAATCCAACATCATCAGCCCAGTGGTGACCGCGACAATGATGAAGGCTGCAGGGTGATCTGTCGGTGGACCCAATATCCAATCACTAAGATTATGCGCCCCGACAAAGTACGAAAGAAAAGTCTGTGCAAGGTGCAGTGAAATCACAAAATAAACAGCATACTGAAGAAATTTGCGAAGACCAAGGAACTTTTTGGGTTTACGCTTGCCCGGAGTACCATTGAAAAGCCACTCAATCGGACGATACAAAAATTCCATATAGACGGTCTGCGGACAGGCCCATCCACACCATATGCGACCAAAGAGTGCGGTGACAAGAAAGATAGTTACAAAGAGAATTATGAGCAAGATCGCCAACAAAAGAGTGTCGGTTGGAAGGAAGGTCTTGCCAAAAAAAGTAAATTCCCGATGAACAACATCGAGAAAAACCAATGGCTTGTCTTTGAACGAAATCCAAGGAACCGCCGAAAAAACAACAATCAATATATAGGCAACAATCCTACGGGCGTAGAAAAACTTTCCCTTCGACGGGCGCGGGTTAACCCATCGACGAGACCCATCCTCATTGAGCGTGGACAACACGCGCTCTTCAGGCGCAAGGTTCGTCACATTATCCGGCATGCCATCTCCGATCGCCAATTCACCCCGCCTGCATGCGTATGATATTAGCTAAGCGAACGAAGAATTATCCGCCGCTCTGATCCATGATAGGATCTGGAAAAGGCTCAATGGCTTCTCCTGCATCCGAACCTTCTGGCCCGGGTACATTTTTGCCACGCAGCGACGCTGCATAAGCCGCCACCATGGCAATTTCATTTGGATTGAGATTGGTCTGGGCCGGCATTTTCTTGTTCTCAGTGCCATTGGTCACGAGATCGACAATGTCCATAATATTTTTGACATACAAATAGTTATCATCAGTAAGATTGAGCCCCAACCCACTGATTCCTTCAGCGTTTTTCCCATGACAAACAGTACATGTACCATTGAAGATGCTCTGTCCCGTGCTGAGCCAAGCATCATTCCCCATAATGGTACGGATCTTTATCTCATCCATGGGCATTTCACGAAGTTTACCGAACTGTGCCTCTTCCGCAGCTGCAACTTTCCGGTTGTATGCCTCTTCGCGTGATGGAACAATGGGTGTAAAATGGACAATGACGATATAGAGCACCGCAAAAACGCATGTGCCCAAGAAAATCAAATGCCACCACCCCGGAATTGGGTTGTCGTACTCCTGAATCCCATCATAGTTGTGGGACATCAACTCGTCATATCGGTCGTTCTTCTGATCAGCCATGGGTTGCCCCCTTATCTGCATGGCACTCTGCGTGATGCAGATCTTCATTATTTGATTGAATCAAAACGCGTGGCGTAAAGATGACATCGTCATCAAGTGGAATGCTCGCCTGAGCTTCGATCTCTTGCTTGGATTTGGTCAATGTCTTCCAAAGAATGGCGATAAATGCTACGAGGAAAAACACGAGGGCCACACTCGGAAATACCGAGAGGTCAAGAAATGAAACAATTTCAGTCATTCTCATGGCGACACCTCTTCCGCGTCGGTTTCAACGGGTTCTTTGGAAATATCCGTTCCCAGCCGCTGGAGATAAGCGATCAACGCTATGACCTTCTTGTCCATTGTTTCTTCAGCAGGTGGACCACCTTGCTCTTCAAGTTCAAGAGCAATCACAAGGGCCTGATCTTTGGCATGTTCAACCGTTTTGCCCTCATTAAGCAAGTCCCCATAGGGAACGCCCAAGAGCGCCATTGAATCGACCCGCCCACGGATTTCCTCAAAGTTGATTTTGCCCGAGAGCAGCCAAGGGTACCGAGGCATGATGGAATTCTCGGAAACATCGGCAGGGTTTTTGAAGTGGAGGTAATGCCAAAGGTGCGTTCGCAACCCGCCCTCACGCGCCAGGTCAGGACCGATGCGTCGAGACCCCCACTGGAATGGACGATCATAGACGAACTCTCCAGGCTTAGAGACCTCGCCATAACGCATCGTTTCCCACAAGAACGGACGGATCATTTGCGAATGACAGTTGTAGCACCCTTCCGAAATATAGATATCGCGTCCGGTGAGCTCCAAAGGCGTGTAAGGCTCGACCGTGGCGATGGTTGGGACATTCGATGAGACCATAAACATCGGGATTGCTTCGACGAGTGTACCGATTGCGATGGCGACAAACACCCAAATCGTGAACTTGACTGGTTTGCGCTCAAGACTGCGATGCCAGTTTCCCTGAAGGAATTTATCACCAGCCACACCAAGCTTGGTATTGGTGCCAAGCCGAACTTTGGCAGGTGGATCCCCCTTATACCCCTTGCTCAGCGCAGGTGCGTAGTGAACTGTCTCCTCGTACTTCTCTGGGCGTGTACGCCAAGTCATGAACATGTTGTAAAGCCCAATACATGCACCAGTAAGGTACAACAAACCACCAACCACACGAATCCAGTACATCGGAATCAACACGGTAACGGTTTCAACAAAGTCTGGATAGGACAGACGCCCGTTGGCATCAAACGCACGCCACATCAACCCTTGGGTGATGCCCGCAGCGTAGATCGCCAAGACATAGAGCACCATCCCAATTGTACCGATCCAGAAATGCATTGCACAAAGTTTTTTGGAGTAGAGCTCGGTCTGGAAAAGCCGAGGCATCATCCAGTAGAGCATGCCGAAAGTCATGAACCCATTCCAACCCAGCACGCCGGCGTGAACATGTGCGATCGTCCAGTCGGTATAGTGCGAGAGCGAATTGACGGATTTGATCGAGAGCAAAGGCCCCTCGAATGTGGACATGCCATAGAAAGTAATGCCCACAACAAAGAACTTGAGGATCGGATCAGTCGAGACGCGATGCCAAGCACCACGCAGGGTCATCAACCCATTAATCATCCCACCCCACGACGGCATCCAGAGCATGACCGAGAAAACCATGCCGACGGTCGATGCCCACTCGGGCAGTGCGGTGTAATGCAAATGGTGCGGGCCGGCCCAGATGTAAATAAAGACCAATGACCAAAAGTGAATGATCGAAAGCTTGTACGAGAACACAGGGCGCTCGGCCGCCTTGGGTAGGAAGTAATACATCAACCCCAAGAATGGCGTCGTCAGAAAGAACGCCACTGCATTATGCCCATACCACCACTGCATCAGCGCATCTTGCACACCAGCATAAATCGGATAGGACTTGAGCGCCAGCTCAGGCGATGGCATTTGACCATGCTGAACAAGGTAAACCAGACCCGCAGGAACCCAAAGATTGTTGAAAACATGAAGGACGGTGACCGTAACAATGGTGGCGATATAGAACCATAAGGCGACATAAATATGCCGTTCTCGCCGATGAATCAGGGTCATAAAGAAGTTGCCCCCGAAGAACACAAGCCAGACGACCGCGATCATGATGTCGATGGGCCATTCAAGCTCGGCGTACTCTTTACCTTGGGTGATGCCCAATGGCAAAGTGAGTGCTGCACAGACAATAATAAGTTGCCACCCCCAGAAATGGAGCTTGGAAAGCAGGTCAGAATACATCCTGGCCTTACAAAGTCGCTGAGTAGAGTAATAGACCGCCGCGAATACCGCATTGCCTGCAAAGGCAAAGATGGCCGCGTTGGTATGCAAGGGACGCAAGCGTCCAAAACTCAGGAATGAAATCCCAAACCCTGCCTGCGGGAAGGCGAGTTGAATCGCGATAATCACACCAACGAGAAATGCGACGATCCCCCAGATGACCGTCGCCCACGCAAACATGCGAACAATCTTATCGTCGTAGACAAAAGCTTCGAGTCCGCTTTGATCCGGATGCTTCTGAGTCCCGGCCCCATTCGTTTGATCAGTTGCTTGTTCCGCCACGGCATATCCCTTATGTGCGTTGTGTGCGTTGTGATTGGACACCTGCGCGATACAGTATCAGAAAAAGAAACACGCTGCTGCACCACATTTTTATCGTCTCATCGCAATTTACACGACGAGACAGCAGCAATCGTACCCTCTTGTCCTCAATGGTCAAATGATATCGCACTTGATCGTCCTGTTTTCTCGCTCAAAAATCAGGAATCACATCCAACTCGGAGCCTCCGAGCTATAAACCATGTCCTACACGACTTATCGGACATCAGCCCTAAAGGGTGTAGTTTTGATCCATAAATCGGCGATATTCACCAGTACGCACATGATCAGACCAGGCACGGTTATCTTTGTACCATTGCACCGTTGCCTCCAGCGCTTCTGGCCAAGCCGAACGCGTAGGTTCCCACCCCAACTCATCACGGATTTTGGTTGCGTCGATGGCATAGCGCATGTCGTGCCCAAGCCGATCGGGGACCTGCTCTATAAAGGACTCATCTCGTCCACAAAGCTCGATGAGCATCTTGGTAAGTTCGAGATTCGAGCGTTCATTATTACCCCCGATGTTGTACGCCTCGCCGGGCTTACCGTCATCGAGCACCCGACAAATGGCTTCGCAATGATCCAGCACATGAAGCCAGTCACGAACATTGCGACCATCACCATACAAAGGCACCTTCTTGCCTTCGATCAGGTTATTGACAAACAGCGGGATGACCTTCTCGGGGAACTGGTATGGGCCAAAGTTGTTTGAGCATCGGGTAATGCCAATGTTCATGTTGTAAGTGTGGTGATAGGCACGGGCGAGCATATCACCTCCAGTTTTGGAAACGGCGTAGGGCGAGTTGGGTGCCAATGGTGTCGACTCGGTAAAAAGCTGCGATTTGTCATTGAGCGGAAGCTCGCCGTAAACCTCATCAGTGGAGACATAGACAAATCTTTTGATGTCATGCTTCTTCGCCGAATCAAGCATGCACTGAGTACCAATGATATTCGTCTCAAGAAAAAGTGATGGATTATGAATCGAACGATCAACATGCGATTCCGCAGCAAGGTGCAAAACAACATCGGCTTTAGGCATCACTTCATCGAGTTTTTCGATATTGCCGATGCTGCAGTGCACAAACTCATGGCGTGGCTCATCAATACACCCGGCAAGCGATTCCATATTGCCTGCATAGGTCAGTCCGTCAAGATTGATGACACGATCATCAGGTCGGTTTTCGAGGATATATCGAACAAGATTCGAACCGATGAACCCGGCACCGCCGGTGACAAGGATGGTCTGTCCCATGATGGTATTTCCCGTTAGACTTTATTGGCGCCCGTACCCGCAATCAGATTCGATGCGCGGTGCAGGCTTTCGATCGTCCCCGCATCAGTCCACCATCCGTTGAGCTGCGCCCAAGTCAGATTGCCGCGACGGAGGTATTCGTTGTTGACATCGGTGATCTCAAGCTCGCCTCGGGCGGAGGGCTTGCATGATTCACAAATATTGAACACATCGGAGTCATACATATACAACCCGGTAACCGCCATATTGCTTGGGGGGTCTTTGGGTTTTTCGATGATGTTGGTGATGGTCTCGCCGTCGTCACCAAACTCGACCACCCCGAAGCGTTCGGGATCATGCACCTCTTTAAGCAACACCTTCGCCCCGTCTTTCTGGTTGCGAAAGTCGTCGACCGCATCATTGATGTTGTACTCGATGATGTTGTCCCCAAGAATAACACAAACTTGATCATCACCAACAAAGTGCTTGCCGAGTCGAAGCGCATCGGCAATCCCCCCCTCGCCAACCTGGAAAGCGTATTCGAGTCGAGTAAGCCCAAGCTCCTTCCCATCACGAAGAAGTTTGATGAAATCCCCTGCATTCTCTTCGCCGGTAACAATCATAATCTCAGTAATACCCGCGTTGACGAGGCATTGAAGCGGGTAATAGACCATCGGACGGTCATAAACAGGTAGCAGGTGTTTATTGGTGACCAGCGTCATCGGACGCAATCGCGTCCCAAGCCCACCTGCCAAAATCATGCCTTTCATGGATCAAACCCTCCCTATCAGACGCACATCTATGACCTATGCATCGAGTGTATCCCCCATCGGCGAGAAAACCGGGATTCTCCACAACAAGGCGTGATCTCCCCGTAGAGACCTGGAGATGGTCAATCGTTTCATGAGGAAAACCCACACCAAACACCACATGCCTTACCCAATCGTGCCTCGTAAAGCCCCTCGCCACACCCCCCTTTCAGACCCAACCAAAATCCCGCCAAACGACCAGCCTTCATAAGACTTCTGTTTACAGGAAGTTACAAACGACCAATAACTTGCAAATCGGCAATAATTACCTGAAGTCCGCTGGCACTCCGCTTGGATGGCTGTATCTTCAAGTGTCCACTATGAGTTCGTGGATGATACGAGACAAAAAGAGGAGAAAAAAACATGAACCTGACGCAAACAACAATCGGTGCAGCGATTTTGATGGCCTGCGGGTCAGCACTTGCCGGTCCAGTGATTGATTTGGCTCCAAACGAGTTCACCAGCGGCCTCAGCGGCATCATGAATACCCAAATGTCCGAACTCATCGGTGCAACTGAATCCGATATCTTCCAGGACTTCACGATTTACGCGGGTAACGATGCGGTCAATGGCGCGGTTTTGTATGAAGGTACATTCATGACACGCGTTGTCCGTTCATACCAAACTGGACAAATCCATTTCAACTATCGAATCCTCAACCCGAACGCACAGCTTGCTGGCCAGATCTCAAATGTCGAAGTCAGTGGGTACGAAGGTTTCCAGACCCGTGTAGAGTTCCGCAATGAACTCACCTCACCGGGTGTTGATGGCCCGAGCAACGCATCACGCAGTGCAGATGGAGACATTCTGAACTTCGACTTCGCCGGCATGCTTGATACCGCAGAAGATTCGCGTTTCTTCTTCGCCATGGTCGACTCAACTGAGTGGTATACTGATGCCGCCACGGCAACAATTTACCTCCAAAGCGGCGAATCCGTCTCTTTGAGTATCGTCGGTGCCAATCCCGCCGTCCCCGCACCCGGTGCCTTGGGACTTCTTTCTGCTGCAGGTCTCCTGACCATGCGTCGCCGTCGATAGGCTCGAGATCAAACCTCTGGTATACCGAGACCTTTGGGACTCACCAAGCCCCCTGCAAAGGGGGCTCTTTTTCATTTGTGATCCACGATTGTTCAGCCGAAAAATACTTGGAAACTCCAAATCAATTATCACACCTTTTCTGGCACTCTTCCATTTTGGATGTACCTTTCGAATATCGTCGGGGACATACTCGGTTTAGGACGCAGAGGGTTTCGATATGAGACAAATCAATATAAAAAAATGTATACGCTTTTTGACGGTTGTGGCATGCAGCTCGACTGCTTATGCTGGCTCGGTGGTTGATCTCGCTCCAGGTGATTTCACCGACACACTCAGTGGTATTACAAACACCCAAATGCCCGAACTCATCGGGGCCACTTTGAACGATTCCCTTCAGGATTTTTCTATCTGGAGCCAAGGTGAAGGACGCGTCGAATCACCTTTGTATCAGGGCACCCTGATGACAAGAATTGTCCGCTCATTTGAGACCGGGAATCTGACTTTCAACTATCGCCTACTTAACCCAAACCCCGAACTGATGGGTGCTATTTCCCATATTGAAGTCAGTGGGTACGAAGGACTACAAACACGCGTCGAATACCGCAATGAAGTCACCGCACCGGGAGACGAAGGCCCAAGCATTGCCTCTCGTAGCGAAGATGGTGATATGCTCAGCTTCGACTTCGATGGCATGCTCGATGTCGAAGAAGAATCTCGTTTCTTCTTCGCGATGGTGGACTCACCCGACTGGCACGCCGACGCTGCCACGGTCACGATCTACCTCCAAAGCGGCGAATCTGTCTCCCTCACCGTCGCTGGTGCCAACCCTGCAATTCCCACCCCGGGGACTTTGGGACTCTTGGGCATCGCAGGCTTGATAAGCGTCCGTCGCCGGCGGTAATCAACGAGCAAAGTATCCACAAACTCGATCATCGAAAAAGCTGCCCGTACCCCGGGCAGCTTTTTTCGTGTATCCCGCAACCATCGCCCGCAGTTCTCGGACGCGGGCATCTATCTGCACTGATGCGCCCGCCCAATCTACCCAATACACCGTACCATCGCCACAGAGAGCATCGTCTCAAAGCGATAAAAAAGAGATATGAGCTCGCTGCCGATCAATCTCCAATCCGAGGATACTCCTCTGCGCTTTTCCTCACCCGAGCCTCCCTCCCCAACGCCCATCGCGCATCCTAGAGATCCCAACCCACTGAGCAATGCGCACCTCGATCAGATTCGACTCGCATCCAAACGGGCCAGGCCGATCGAAAAAGCGGTCCGGTATGCGCATTTCTCAGGCTGGGCAACGCTGCTCGCAGGCGCGCTCTCGTTGCCCTTTGCGATTGGCAACACCCCGATGCTGATCTTCACCATCGCCCTGGCAGGAATCGGCACGCGCGAACTCACCCTCAAACGATCACTCAAAGCCCTCAAGCCTTGGGCACCAAAAAAACTTGCGATCAATCAGCTTGCTTTGGGCTCGACCCTGATCATCTACGCGATCTTGATGCTTGTTGCAGCCCCGAAGAAAACCATGATCGAATCGGCGATGGCTTCTGACCCAATGATGCAAAGCACTCCCGAGCTCACCGGAATGATGGATGATCTGATCGTATTTGAGCAAATGGCGACCGCATTGATCTATGTGGGCATGATTGTGCTGGCAATCCTCTTTCAGGGCGGAACCGCGCTGTACTACATCCGCAAAAGTGCAAAACTCAAGAAGTTCCACAAACACACCCCGGAATGGGTTGTTCGGGTCTATCAGACGGTGCATCACTGAGTGAGGGCTCAAATCGGCATTGCTCGTCGATTGGTTTTTCCACCATGAAACTTCTATCCAACAAAACCATACATATACTCTCAGACGCTAGGCCCAGAGAGGGTTGAGGCCAACTATGACGCGATCCTTTTTCTGGAGCCATCTCTGTGAGTAAACACATCACCAAGCGGACCCGGCTGGGTCTCATCGCTGCGGGCATCACGATCATGACACTCGCCGGGTGCACCGGCAGCTGCAAGGTTGAAAAAGAAGCAACTGTCCAACGGACCGTTTCTCAAACAGATGCCTTGGCCGACTTTGATACCATGTGGCAAATAATCTACGACACCCACTTCGACCCTGATTTCAATGGCGTTGACTGGCAAGCCGTCCGCGAGGAACTTCGCCCACAAGCTGCCAATGCTCAGAACCGACGCGAGATTCGCATGGTTATGAACGAAGCGCTGGGCAGACTTGGACAATCCCACTTCGGGATCATCCCCCAGGCCTCCACCGAGGCTCCAACGAAAACAACCGCACACGACAATTCCACTTCTCCAAATACCTCCTCGAACGATGCGCCCATTTCAAATACCGACGCGATCATCCCCGATGAATCGGCGTCCGATGGGCAAGGTGACGCCGACACTGGAATTGATGTGCGTATCATCGATGGGCAAGCGGTGGTCTCCTCAGTCCGCAACGACAGCCCTGCCCAGCACGCGGGCGTGCAAACCGGGTGGATCCTCGCCCAGGTTCGGTCCAATGTCATTCAGGATCAACTCGAAGAGCTCGCCGAATCCATTGACGAAGACGAAATTGAAATCTATGGCGTCTCCATGATTACAACCCAACTCATGGGCCCGGAAAACTCCACAATCGACCTGACCTTCCTCGACGGTGATGACAACGAGGTTGAACTCGAAATCACCCGTGAACCCATGCCCGGCGAGTTTGTCAAATTCGGCAACCTCCCACCAATGAGCACACACTTGGACTGGTCAAGATTTACGACTGAATCAGCATCTGGCAACCCCATTGACATCGGCGTCATCAAATTCAATGTTTGGATGATGCCCATTGCCTCCAAGTTCGAAAAGGCCATGTACGAACTTCGCGATGTCGATGGAATCATCATCGACCTGCGAGGCAATCCTGGAGGAATCGGCGCCCTCTCGTCAGCAATCAGCCGATTCCTGATGGATGAAAAGGGGTCACTGGGCACAATGAAGATGCGCGGCGCTGAGCTCTCATTCAATGTCGAACCCGTCGTCGTCACCACTTGGGGCGAGCCAATCGATCCATTCGTCGGCCCCATCGCTGTCCTGACCGACTCGGGTACCGCCAGCACTTCGGAAGTCTTCGCTGGCGGATTGCAATCGCTCGGACGCATTCAAGTCTTTGGCACCCGCTCGGCAGGAATGGCCTTGCCCGCAGGAATGGACAAACTCCCATCGGGTGATGTCCTGCTCCACGCGATTGCTGACTTTGTCACTTCGACGGGATATCAACTCGAACACGGCGGCGTTGTCCCCGACCACCAAATCCCCCTGACCCGTGAAGATTTGCTCAAAGGCATTGACTCGCCCAAACATGCAGCAACACAATGGATCGTAGAATCCCTTGCCAAAGAGTAAAACATCAACTCACAAGCCAACTCACAAAGAAAACCCAAAGGAAAACACCATGAAAACCAGACCATTTCTCAAAGCAGCAGCGATCGCCCTGAGCATCGCCACCATCTCAGGTATTCCCGCAAGCCCGCTGGCCGCCACCGCGTCGGCATCCATCACCTTGGGCGATGAAAATCACGACGCCAAAGCGATCAAGATCATCGAGGCGTCAATCGAAGCACTCGGCGGAACGGAAAAACTTGAATCTATCAAGTCCCAGAAAATCACTGGCACAATCTCGGTCCCGATGGCGGGCATCTCGGGTGTCGTCGAGGCCTACACCTCGATGCCGGGCAAATTCTTATTCAAAATTGATATCTCCGGCATGGGCACCACCCTCCAAGGACTCAACGAGGGCATCGCCTGGTCGTCGGACCCCATGGGCGGACCACGCATCCTCCCACCCGAAGAAGCTCAAGACATCATCAAAGAAGCCGACCTCCACAAAGCGCTCAACTTCCGCAAAAACAACAAAATCATCGAATATCTCGAAGAAACTGAGTTTGAAGGACAGGCAGCCCACAAAATCCGCATGGTGGACAACAATGGTACTGAATCCACCGAATACTACTCGGTGGAAACCGGACTTACCCTTGGCTCAGAAAATGAGATGGATTCACCCATGGGCAAAATTACCACCACCACTGTCCTCAAAGATTACAAAGAGCTCGGCGGGTACCTCCAGCCCACAACCATGATTCAAAAAATGGGCCCAACCGAAATCCTTTTCACCTTTGACAGCGCAGAATACAACAAGGTCGACGATTCGGTCTTTGCCTTCCCCCCCGCAATCGAAGCGTTGATCAAAGCAACCAAGGCCAAAGAAGAAGCCAAAGAAGAAGCAGCACCATAAGGCACTGCTCTTTATTCTTCGATCGTTCTTTTCGACTAAATCGAAAAACCAAATCAATCATCCATCGGCTCGGTGTGCTTCCCACGGACACGCACCGAGCCGTTGCTTGTTCTGATTGCGGATATCTCGTCTGACTCTCCGATTTGAAGCTCAACCTTGTGTTTGGAAACCTCAATGAGCTGGGCATCATCAAGTCCGGTCACTTGAACTTTGCCGTTGCTTGTTTGACATTGAAGGATGCCGATGAATCCATCGCCCAAATCGAGATCAACCCGCCCATTGGATGTGCGAATGCGGATAGGCCCTTCGTTGCCGTCCATGGTGGAGACATAGGCGTTGCCGTTGGATGTTTCAACGCGAATGGGTCCAAAGGCATCGGTAACGACGATGCCCCCGTTGGATGAATACATCTCGATCTCGCCACTGACGCGTTCGGCCTGAATCTTCCCATTGCTCGTATCGGCATAAATCGAACCATCGTGCCGATCGACCTTGATTGACCCATTGCTCGATTGAAGATCGGCATGTCCTGAGATTCCGACGACGATGATGTTGCCGTTGGATGTATGGGCTTCGATGCCATTGGCGTTGGGAAGCTCAACCGAAATCGACGCACCTTCGTTCCATTTTCGTTTACCATCGGGCCAGTGGACCGAGATGCTCAAGGTGCCATCATCGAGTCGATCGGTATGGACCGTGGCAAGCTCCAATCGAATCGCATCGTACCCATGAAGATCGACGACAATCGAGACATCGGCCCGATCGACCCCGATCACCTCGATCGACCCATTGGCGGTGTCGATACGCAGTGCCGAGCCTGCAATGTGAGGCAGGAGCGTAGAATAGGTGTGATGTGCCCTAGGTCCAAAACCCAGGGAACTCACACATCCGCCCATGCCCATGCCAATCCCGGCGATGAGCACCGCTGCAATTGCCGATCGGCGTGAGATGCTGGTGAAAAAATGGTGTCGACTGATCGTCATCTCATTGCTCCGATTCTTGATGGTTCTGTGCGCAGTATAGCTCAAAGAAAATACATCCCAAGTCTCCTTGGGATGCGCCCGGCGTGGATTTCAGTCAAAGTGTTCCAGAATCGTGTTCCAGAATCGGCTGTCCGATCAGATAATTTCGAGAATCTCGAAGCGTTTGACACCTCTGGGAGCATTGACGCGAACGGTTTCGCCGACCCGAGCCTTCATCAACGCTTCGCCCATCGGGCTTGTCGCGGTGACTTCGATGATGTCCTCATCATTGCCCCCATCGGAAGATTCCCCCACAAGTCGATAAGTCTCGATCTCGTCGTCACCCTCTTCACGAAGTTTGACGGTCGATCCAATGAAGACCACCCCATCGGCGGTCTTTGAGCTATCAACGACTTGGGCACTGGCGAGTCGCTCTTCAAGCCGACGGATCTCGGCTTCTTCCATGCCCTGCTGCTCGCGGGCAGCATGATATTCGGCATTTTCCTTGAGATCTCCCAAGGCCCGCGCCTCGGCGATCCGATCAGCAATCACGGGTCGATTGGCGATCAATGCATCAAGTTTGGCTTTGATCTTGTCTTTTTCGTCTGTAGTGATCACATCCATGATCGGCTCCTTTGGAAACACAGGCTTCCTATTTCGGAAGCTTCCAGTATCCTAAGCACTGTATCGACCCCGTGCAAGCTCTTGGGCCCGTGCGATCAAAAGCAAAGCCACCCCGACGCACAAAAGGGCGATGATCATCCGCCAATGCTCAACAAATACGCGAGCGCTCACCCCCAGCTCCCTCCGGTCACGCACAATCTCGAGAAGCCCCGTCACCGGCGAGAGCAACCATCCTACCCGTGGACGATCAACACCAATCGCAGCTCCACTGGTTTGCAGGCTCCCGATGAGCGGAGCCATGAACACAATCAGTAGAACCAAAAACATCCACACAACCCGAACCAACTCTTTGCCATGGTTCCGCTCGATCGACGCCGACCCCAGCGCAATGACCCCGGCAAGCATCAATATCCAAGCAAGAGACATCACCGAGATGGCTGCAACCACATCCACAGGCCAATGGGCCAATACCGGCAGCGCCTGAGGCCAAATCACCGCCTGCATCGGAATAAACAACACCACCGCATCACGGAGCGCAAATCGAACATGCGACCAGGCGCGTTGCTGCTGCGAGAACCGAACCATCGCCCAAAGCACGCTGTACCCAAGCACCACGACAATCAGCATTGTCCTCGCTGCCGGGCGCGTGATGTGCGGACTGATCGAGTAGGCCGTGGCCATCGATGCAAACATGATGACCGTCGACCCCATGAGGTACATCATCCACATGAGCGTAAAAACCCGAGGCTCACCCCGGCGATGAGACCAATCCACATGACGCCTCGGTGGGTTTCCAAAGAGATCTCGGTCGAGCGATCCTGTTTCTTGATCGGGGTGCATGAACGCCGGCGCTCCCGGCGATCTTGATTGCTCGGATTGGGACTTGGCAGGTTGGGTCTTGGCAGGGTGATCCATCACAGAACTTTAGGACAAAACCGAGCGTTCATCCCTCGGCTCGCATTTTGGTCATCGTGGGGCCACTGATGTCAATGTATTGGAACCCGCCGTCAATCAATCCTGTTTTTTCGTAAAAGATTTTGAGTCGACCGGTTTTTACACTCGTCGGCACCTCACCCGGGCGTTCTCGCCCAGGCCCTGCCCCCCAAATGATCTTTGAGTTTCGCGTGGTGATGATCCGAATCGTCCCCGACTTTTCGCCCTGGCCAAGATCGAATCCGGCAACCTGCTCAAGCAAATTTTCTTCTTCAAGCACAAACAAGAGCTCGAGCCCGTCCTCAATATCCGTCCCACGCCATTGCTCACCAATGGCAGGCTGACGGGCATCAACATGCACAAAGTAGAGCTGATTACTCTGCCCGATATTGTAATCGAGCGGGAGGGCATGGCGCTGCCGGTCAATCACGATCTCGCGCGTTCCCACCCGCACCGCTGCCACAGGCACACGCCAATGGGCCTGCACCTCGATCTTGCCCTCGCTCGTCCACCGAACCCTCGGCGTGCCCTCGATCCATCCCGATCGCATCAACGCAAGCCCCGCCTCTTCGAGCGGTGCCCGCGAAAGGGCCTTGCCTCCTTGAACTGCACGGGCAAGCTGAGTTTGGATCCGTTCGCGCTCGATCATGGGCATCCATGTCGTACCTTGAACATCCGTCGGCCAATCAATCACCACCGGCGGATTCGTCGACATGATGAACTCGGCAGCCCTTCGATCAAGCTCGCCGATTCCCATCGCAGCGCCCACAAAGACCGCCCCGGCACCGATGATGATCGCGCCTCCGATCATGATTCGCTTGTTGCGATCGGCACGCTCGGGGTCGCGGTTGGATGATTTCTTTGTTGTTTTTTTGCGTGCCATCGGTTCGTTCTCTCTTTCGGAAGTGACTATCAGGACTGGACCCTAGGATGTGTCTTGGAATGATCTTCAAGGGCGCATCGCACAAGGTGAGCGCACAAGTCGGGCATCTCCATCGAATCGGCAGCAGCAGCCATGGGCATCAATGAACTCCGGGTGAATCCGGGCATCGTGTTGACCTCCAAAAGCCCCCAATGGGCCTCATCGGTGAGCAGAAAATCTACCCGCGCCAGATGCCGAACACCCAAAGCCTTGCAGAGGCGCAGCGCATCGCCCGCCATCCCGGCAAGTGCTTGATCCGTGATGTCGGGATTGGGTGTATAGACCGTGTCGTTTCGTTCATACTTGGCCTGAAAATCATATACGCCTTGGGCGGGGGCGATTTCGATTGCCGGCAATGCCCTGAGATGATCACAACCATCGGCCAACACGGAGATCGTCATCTCGCGCCCCTCAACAAGCCGCTCGACCATGTAGACGCGACTCTGGTGGGCTTTGAAATCTGCCCGAACTTGCTCGGTTGCCCTCTTCCATTGAAGCTCATCATGGCAAATGTGCAATCCAACGCTCGACCCCTCCGAAACGGGCTTGATCACCACCGGCAAACCCAACGGACAAATCGAAACCCCCGATACATCAATATCTTCCACATCAAAGATGCACGCTGCCGGGGTCGAGATACTGCACCGGGCCGCAATGAGTTTGGTGCCCATCTTGTCCATTGCCAAACGCGACGCTTGGGATTTACACCCGATGAACGCAATGTTGCATTGTTCGAGCAACTGCTGCAACCCGCCACCTTCGCCAAAACGCCCGTGCAAGGCAGGGAACACCACATCGGCCCGCCATGATTGAACTTCATCGAGTGTCGGGCGATCAACAATCAAAAGCGACGCATCGAGCCCCGCATCGAGACACGCCTGGTGGATCGCCTTGGCGCTGGCAATCGAGACTTCACGCTCGGCATCTGGACCGCCACCGAGAATCAGCACACTGGTCATAGGTATTCCCCCGGTGCAAGATCGGTGGACTGATCGGTCCAGATCACAAGTTCTCGCTCGAGCCAGACGCCGAAGGTTTCGAAAACCTTGGTTTGTACCTTGGTGATGAGTTCGATGACCTGACGGGCTCTCGCATCAGGTGCAGTGGTGATAAAGTTGGCATGGAGATCGGAAACAGTGGCGCCCCCAATGCTCATCCCCTTGCACCCGGCCCGGTCAATGAGCATCCCCGCCCCCACCCGCTCGCCCGATTCGGCGATGCCCGTGATGGACTCAAGAAGTACCGGGTTCTTGAATACACACCCGGCCGATTTCTCACCGAGCGGCTGGGACTTGGTTTTGTAATCCATACACCTGTTGAGCGACTCCTTCACTTCCCCTGCGTCGGCTTTGGTAAGCCCAAAGATAACTTGGGTGACAATCAAGTGATTGAGCCGGGATTGGCGATAATCAAAGTCAATCTGGGATCGCTCGTATACATGCTCGCGCCCGGCGCGGTCAAGAGCCGACACTGCGAGCACCACATCGCTCATTGCCCCAAAGTGCCCACCCGCGTTCATAATCGCTGCCCCCCCCACCGTCGCGGGAATCCCAGCGAGCACTTCAAGCCCCCCAAGCCCGGCACGGACGCATCGGTTGATCAAACTCGGCAGCGAAGCCCCCGCACCAGCCCGAACAACACCCGTTACCGTGTCGATCTCGATCTGACGAAACCCATCAGTCTGCATCGACACCACCAGATTCGACACACCCGCATCATCGACGAGCAAGTTCGCGCCCTCACCGAGGACTTTGAACTCGTCATCGAGTGCCAAGCACGCAATAAGCTCGCCTGTTGATTCGGGTGTGGCGAGCCGCGTCGCCCGGCCTCCGATATGGAACCAGGTCGGAATCAAGGCGTCGCGTTCGATGGTAAGCTCAGTCGTCGGCACACTCACACAACGCCTCCATCCATCTTGCCTTCCAAATACCCTTTGCCGATCTTCCAGACCGGACCGGCCCCCATCACCACCAGCAAATCGCCAGGCCGGCACAGGTTCTCGAGCTGTTCGATGATGGCTTCGAAGGGGTAAAGGTGCATTGCACGGACTTTGCGGGCGCGGAGCTTATCGACCAAATCGGCCGAGCTCACACGGTGCTTCTCAATCTCGGAATCACGCACAAAGTAAATATGAGGCACAATCACCATGTCCGCGTGCTCGAAACTCGTCGCGAACTCATCAAGAAAGAACCGTGTCCGCGAATGCTGGTGAGGCTGAAACACGCAAATCAATCGCCCACCGATCTTGTGCGGATTCTCACGCTGGACCAATGCTCGCAAAGTCGCATCGATCTCGGTAGGATGATGCCCATAGTCGTCATAAACGCGCACGCCATCGCGGGTGCCGAGCAGTTGCAAGCGTCGATCAAGCCCGGCAAAGGCTTGGAATGACTGAGCAAGCAGTTCACCATCCGCCCCGACCGATCGACCGATCGCGTACGCCATTGCTGAGTTAAACGCATTGTGTTCGCCCGGCATGGTCAATGCCCATGATCGCGTGACCCCCTCTGGTTCACAGACGGACACTTCACCGGTGGTTGGTTCGTATCCGATCATCCAGTCGGCAGTCGGGTTGAACCCGATGGTTTCGACGCTGCACGCTAATCCGGCCGTCACCTCGCGCCGGTGGGCACCATCGTGGGCAATGATGAGCTTCCCCCCCTGATCTCGGGGCGCGATGAGCTGGGCGAACTCGGCGAATGCTTCGACGACGGCATCGAGTGAACCATAGATATCGAGATGATCCGCTTCAATCTGCGAGATCGACCCGATGGTCGGGCGCAGATGATGAAACGACCGATTAAACTCGCACGCCTCGGCCAGCAATACCCCCGGCCAACCCGTCCAATCCCCATTGGGAATCTTTGATTCACCTACACGATACCCAACCGGCGAGCGATTTTCACCCAGCGCCCCGTTGGCCAGTTGTGGGCAAGTGGCCCCGACGATAACCGAAGGCTCGATCTTGGCATCGGTGAGTGCACACCCAAGCATCGCCGTGGTCGTTGACTTGCCATGGGTTCCCGCGATGGCAATGCCGGTACGCCCGCGCATACACACGCCGAGCGCTTCGGGATAGCTCATGATGGTGAGCCCGCGCCGAGTGGCTTCGATCATCATCGGGTGGTCTGGTTTGATGGCTGCCGAGGCGATGACCACATCGACATCTTCGGGGAGTTGGGCCGCCGATTCATCGAATCCAACCGAAATCGACGCTTGCGAGAGCGCCTCAGTGATGGGCGAGGGTGTCGAATCGCACCCGCGAATGTCTAAACCCGCTTCGCCGATCAACCTGGCGAGTGCAGACATCCCACACCCACCGATTCCGATGAGAAACGGGCGTTGCCCGCCGAGTTCAATTGTAAGCCGAGACAGGCTGGTCTGATTGATCGAGATGTCCGAGTTTCCGGGCGTTTTCACCATGTCAGTGTATCGACAGAACCAAGCTTTGGACACCAAGAAAGCATCCACCTGACCAATTCATCAAGAGCATTTTCATCAATACATGGGTGCCTTGAGTGCATCTGGTCCCAGCGTCTGAATCGTCGGCTTACCGATCGCCCGACGCGTCAAATACGCATTGAGTTCATCCAAACCCACCGCATTGACCTGCTCAATCACCTCTTCAAGTGTTCGAGTTCTCCCCAGATTGAGGTGGTCAGATCCAATCGCACCCGCCCGAGCACTGGTGGATTCACCTGAAAAGATCAGCCGACTCTTGAACCCGGTTTTGGCGCGTATGAGCTCTTCGTCGGTGACATTCCCCTCACCGATACGCAGGATCTCATCCATTAACACATCGAGCGATTCCTGAGCCCGTTCGGGTGTGGTACCGACATAGTTGCTCACGATACCCCGATCTTTGTCGGCGCGGAACGAGGCGCTGACGCTGTAGCAGAGTCCTCGTTTCTCGCGGACTTCAGTAAAGAGTCGCCCGGACATCCCACCTGAGAGCACTGAGATCGTGAGCTTCTCAAGCATCGAATCTTCGTGCCCTTCGTGTGGGCCGTCATGGACAATCAGAATCTGTACCTGACTCGAATCATCGTCGATATGGGCATATCCGCGTGATGGATCGCCGATGGGCTTGGGTTGGTCAACCCTTCCAGACCAGTCCGATGTCAACGATTCGATCTGCTCGATGACTTGCTGCGTGTCGATGTCACCTGCGATTGAAAGCACCGATCCCGCAGGCTTCGCGTGCGCATTCCACCAGTTGTTCAGCGCGTCATGCGTGAGCGATTGCACGCCTTCGATGGTGCCCAATGTGTTGCGTCCAAATGGTGAAGGCAGGTGACGCTCTCTCGCAGCCAAAACTGCTCGTTGTTGCGGATCGTCCGCCAACGATGCGATCGCTTGGGCTGCCAACTCGCACGATGGTGCAAATGAATCGCTCGACATCATTGGGTTGCGCACCATATCGACAAGCAATGGAATCGTCTCGTCGATGCGTTGTCCGATCATCGATGCCGAGAGCTGCATGTACCGAATTGAGTTGTTGATCTCGCGCAATGCGCCAGCATGATCGAACGCGTCTGCCTGCGCTTTGGAATCAAGCGTTGCAGCTCCGCGCATCAACATCTCCGCACAAACACTCGAAGTTCCCAAATTGTGGATATCTTCAAAGATGGCGCCTGCGGGGATCACCCAACGAATCGCAGCGGATTGCACCCCGCTCATTGGTTCGGTGATGATGACCAGCCCGTTGGTGGTGGTGTGCGTGTTGATGGTGCTGAGTGCGCTTGGCATAAAAACTCCTGATGATCTCAAAGCATCAATAATTGCAAGACGATGCGATTATCTGCGTCTATCGAGTTGATTGTTCGCATTGATTTTACAAAAAACTGGATTGGCGTTGAAAAGTTCACGAAACGATTGCGCACGAAACCGCATCGATCATGCTGCGAACTGCGTCGAACTATGTGCGAAGTTGTCTGTCAAGTCGTGATGACAACGATGCTGTTTTCATCATCATTGATTGATCGCCATGATCTCGCACTCACCGCATTGCTTTGGCTTTTTGAGTACAACACATTGCAAAGAACTCCTCGTGGGCGCCGTCCGTCATGAGGCTACCTGTGCACAATAAAATGATTTTGGTTGCGCTCGAACATGAGTACCCGTGGTCATGGCACACAATCGTTGATACGAATCACTCTTTACGATTGTATTTGATGTGCTCCGTCTTCGACTTTGCGTGCACGATGCGCGATGTTGATGTATGCTGTTGATCTCTCGAAGTTGCGCAAAGTTGGCGCTGTTCTTCAAGAAATGCTACAGAATGCACCGATGTGTTCTGTGGAATGATTGACAAGCGTTTGTAGTAAGCCGATATTCACTGTGAACAAATCGGTTTCAATGTGAAACAACCACGGACCAACGAGGAGACTCGCAAATGGCAAAGAAAAAAGCAAAGAAGAAAGTAGCGAAAAAGGCTACGCGTAAAAAAACAGCCAAGAAGGCAACCAAGAAAAAAGCAACCCGTAAAAAAGCAGCCCGTAAAAAAGCAGCCAAGAAAAAGGTAGCCAAAAAAACAACCCGCAAGAAAGTCGCCAAGAAAAAAGCAACCAAGAAAAAAGCAACCAAGAAAAAAGCTGCAAAGAAGAAAGCGACCCGCAAAAAAGTAGCCAAGAAGAAGACGGCCAAGAAGACCGCCAAGAAGAGAACAACGAAAAAGAAAGCTGCCAAGAAGAAAGTCGCCAAGAAGGCAACCAAGAAAAAAGCCGCGAAGAAAACCGCAAAAAAGAAAGCCACACGCAAAAAAACCACCAAGCGTCGTGCAACTCGCCGCTAATCGCAAGCTTGCCAAAACCGGGTAGGTTGTTGGACCCGGCGTATTCCCAAAGCTGCAAACGGACAGGGCCAATCGAAGGATCGGCCCTGTTTTCTTGTTCGTAAATTGGTCGGTTTTGCAACAAACTCTTTTGATTCACGCCACCGACCGTCGGCTGATGATCTGGTCCATCAACCCCATATCCATCTGTTCAATCGGATAATGCATTGCAAGCCCACATTTGAGTGTGTGCAAATCACAAATATCAAAAGTACACAATGCGGGGATTCGCCATCCCACAAAACGCAGCGCCCGCGCCAAACACTCCATCGAAGTGACAAACTTGATCTCGTTGTCGTATTCACCCAGCGGGATCAACCCAAACTGCCAGGCTTGGCGTTCAGTGAGTAAACCCAGTATGCGCGGTTCAATTTCAATCGCCAACGGATCAACCCGTGCCGCAATCATCGCATACTGTGATGCCCATGCCTGCTCGATATCTTCAGGCGAAACCCCAAAGCGTTCCTCCGCGATCACGCCGAAAGGGCGACGAACCGTATGCTGGATCTGAAGGATTTCATCGCGCTGTGATACGCTCAACGCCCCCTGTTCAACGAGGAGCTCTCCGAGTTTGATGCCCATACCATGTGCCTCCTTAGGTATACACACATCCGATGTACCGACAGATGGATCGGTCTCATTTTCTCCAAAATCGATCCCAATAAAGCGCATCAGTACGATTTGCTGGCAGCCCGCCGATCTGATTGCACCAACCAACCCATCGCAATGTCCATGCGAAGATATCCAAAATGAACCTGAGAACCGACTTGCACCCTCATACTCAACCCCCAATGCGGCGTCCGAGAACAAAGGGAATCGAAGAAAAGGCACACCCGGTGACTGACCTGCCCCCCATATTTGTATTCGTCACTGTATCGCACGCTCTTTCTGTTGAAATTGGCCCACGAAAAACAGAATCCAGCAGAAAATCTGCGAGAGGTTCTTTGCGCCCTGGTTGGTATTGAGAATCACATGGCAATTCTCGGTTTTATCTTGTTTGGATAATTGGCTCGATATACTTGTCCATGCGCACCACTGTTTCTCAATCACTTGCTCCGTTGTTCCTGGTTGCTTTTGCCTTACTAGGGTGCGGCACCTTCGACCATGTCCCCCGTGGAACGACCAGTTTGTTTGAAGTTTTTGCGGCACAAGTCTCACCCGCCCAAGCTGCGGAAATGGCAACCGACCCCTACAGTGCCGAGAATCGATACCGCGGCACCACTTTGCTCTCAAACGCCGACTTTGGTGGTCAGGGAGTGTATCTTGAACTCTATCTTGATGCGATGGATGATCCGGATCCTGGCGTACGCAGCGCAGCGGTTCGTGCACTGGGAAGACATGGCGACCCTGAGCATGTTAGGCTGATAATTAATGCACTCACTGATAAGAACAAGGTTGTCCGCATCGAAGCGGCTCGCGCTCTCCAACGGGTACACAGCCCTGATGCAATCACACCTTTGATCAAAGCAATCAACAGCGACAACGAGTTAGAAGCCGATGTCCGTGCGGCTGCTGCCGACGCACTGGGGCAGTATCGCCAAAATATCGTCGTTCAAGCCCTCATCAATGCACTGCGAGATTCGCGTCTGGTGGTCAACAATCGTGTTCAACACTCGCTCTTGATTCTTACAGGACAAAACTTTGGGCTCGATCGGCGTGCTTGGATCGACTGGTATAACTCGACCGAGGATATCTTCGCCGGCGCCCAGCCTTATACCTACCCGGTGTTCAACCGCAAGAAGCGCCTTGTCGAGTATCTTCCGATGATACCCTCTCCTCCCAACGAGACCACATCGACCCCGGTGGGAATGGATCCGGTCATCGACGATTGATCTGTTAGGACGGTCGGGCAAAAACGATCTCCAAGCGTCCGAGAATCACCCGTTTCGCAGAAGTCAGTGTATCGGGTGGGCAATCTATTCGATACTGTTTGTGTTCGTGTTGATGGCGCATTGATGTTTGAAAAATCGGGAGGGCATCGGTTGCTCGCAGTTCGTATGCTCAATACAGAGGTCTTTCTTGATCGCAGTGCACCCGAGCCGGTGCTTGCTGATGACCAGGCGCTGATCCGTCCGACACGGGTGCTTATCGGCCCAGCGGACATCGCAGCGTGCCGATCCAAGATGAACCATCAAGGCACTTTGGGACACCAGTTCGTGGGGGTTGTCGAACACTCGGCAGATTCTTCATGGATCGGTGCTCGTGTGGTGGGCAATGTCAATATCACCGATCCGGAGTCGGAACTTGCCCGCCGGGGGCTTTCAAATCATGATGCGGATCGTGCTGTTCTTGGACTGCGCAACCGCGATGGATGCCTCGCCGAGCGCTTTGTGCTCGAAACGAGGAACCTCATCAAGGTGCCCAACGAGATCGAGGACGATCAGGCGGTCTTCGCCCTGGCCTTGGCCGGGGCTGTGCATGCATCGCAGATCGTTCACCTCGAAGGCAAACCATTCATCACCGTACTCGGCGATGGACTCAGTGGCCTTTTATGCGCTCAGGTGATGACCAAACTCAACGCATCGGTTCGTCTGCTGGCCACCAGCGCTCAAAGACTCGAACTCTGCGCCAAATGGGGAATCAAGCATCGCCACCTCAATGATGTGGGGCGTCGCCAGGATCAAGATGTGGTGATCGACACCACCCTCGATCCCAAAAGTTTCGAAGTTGCGATGCGGATGGTCCGCCCGCGGGGCACCATTGTGCTCAAAGGCGACCCAATTTCTACCCTTGACGAGATCGAACCGATTGATTATTCGCCAATCATCGCCAATGAGCTCCAAGTCTTTGGAGCCCGATGCGGGTACATTGCTGAGGGACTCAACGCGATGGGGACTGGCGGAATCGACCTCTCGGGGTTGATTACCAAACGATTTAAGTTCGACGACGCGATCAACGCCCTGCGTATTGCCCAAGACGAAGAGCAGACCGCAGTGATCGTTGATATGCCTTGAGCATACCCCATTCTCACCCTTCGGTGACGGGCATGGTTTCGAGCACCGAATCAATGAGCCCGTAATCGATCATTTCTTGGTCATCGAGCCAAAGGTTGCGATCACAGTCGTTCTTGATTTTGTCCGGATCCTGCCCGGTGGAATCGGCATAGATCCTGTATAACCGATCGCGCAGCCGGAGCATTTCCTTGGCTTCGATCTCGAGATCCGTCGCCTGTCCTTCCATCACCCCCGAGAGCAAAGGCTGGTGCATCAGGTTGCGTGCGTTCTTGAGACAGTAGCGCTTACCTTTGGCGCCCGAACAGGCAATCACCGATCCCATCGAGGCGGCTTGGCCGATGATGTAAGTGCAAATATCAGGTTTGATGAACTTCATCGTATCGACAATGCCCAACCCCGCGGTAACCGAACCACCGGGTGAGTTGACATACAGGTGGATGTCTGCTTTGGCATCTTCGTTGGCAAGGAAGAGGAGCTGGGCCACAATGAGGTTGGCCATTTCGTCCATGATGCCACCGGTAACAAAGATAATGCGGTCTTTGAGCAGGCGTGAGAAGATATCGTACGAGCGCTCGCCTCGGCCGGATTGTTCAATCACGATCGGAACGAGATGTGCACTTGGGTTGGTCATATGGGTTCACCTTTTTGGGTGGGAATACATGGTCGAATCAAACAACGAGTCACTTTAGCTTGTTGAGACAGTGGGAATTTCGGGAGGTTCGGTAAGAACCTCATCAACAAGCCCATAGTCTTTGGCTTCTTGAGCATCGAAATACATATCTCGCTCAGAGTCTTCTCGAACTTTTTCAGGATCTTGCCCAGTGTGCTTGGCAAGGATATCAATGAGGGTCTGCTTGGTCTTGATGATCTGCTCGGCTTGGAGACGAATATCCTCTGCCTGCCCAGTGATCCCACCATAGGGCTGATGGATCATGACCTTGGCGTGAGGCAGAATGAACCGTCGGCCTTTCGTTCCCGCGGTAAGTAAAATCGATCCACCTGAGTATGCCCGTCCGATGCAGTAGGTCGCAATCGGCGATGAAAGGAAACGCATGGTGTCGTAAAGGGCGAGCGTGTCATCCACGACGCCTCCGGGACAGTTGATATAGAAGTTAATTTCCTGATTTCGGCGCTGATTCTCGAGATAGAGCATTTGCATCATGACGCGCGAAGCCGAGGCGTGGTTGATCTCACCGACGAGGAAAACAATCCGATTTTCGAGCAAAAGCTCATCGATGGTCATCTCGCGGGTCCGTTGATAACTTACTGAAGCTGAAGCCATAAGTCTTTCCCTGACATGCGTCTACAGTCGTAAGAACCGGTTTTGTGCACTTGAAGACTGTATCGAGTGCCCGGATATCCATGTGGTTCATCGGCCATCTTGGCCCATCTCATCATATCCACCGGCGAATCAGAAAGAGAAATCGGGACGGGTGAACTGCGATAAAGGTATTGCCCATCGGGGGCGGTGCTTCTACAGTTCACGCCTGCCCATTGCTCCTCATGAATGGCGAGCAACGCAAATCCTTACCCTTTCGAGAGATCCGTCGTGCCCACAGCTGTCATCAGTGATATCCACGGCAACGCTGCCGCCCTGCGAAATGTCCTCGCCGACATCAAATCTCGAGGAATCGAACAAATTGTCTGCTTAGGAGACATTGTCGGTTATGGCCCCGAGCCCCTCGAATGTGTCGATCTGGTCCAGGCGCACTGCCAATGGACGCTGATGGGCAACCATGACTTTGGGGTACTCTACGAACCCACCAACTTCAACAAGGTCGCAGAAGACGCAGCCTATTGGACACGCGAGCAGTTCGACGCCGAACCTGATGATGCCAAACGGGCCCAGCGTTATGCATTCCTTGGATCGCTGCGTGTGCGTGCAGTCGAAGACTTGTGCGGGGATCAGACTCCGATTCTGGCGGTGCACGCTTCGCCACGCCGCCCGATCAATGAATATATTTTCCCCGATGATGTCAATGACGCGCCCGACAAGATGGACGCTGTCTTTGACCGTGTCGATCAGATCGCCTTGGTCGGGCACACCCATGTGCCTGGAGTGTTTTCCAATGAACCCGATTTTTATCCGCCTTCGGAGATCGGCGACGAACCGGTGTTCAAGTTTATCGCCGACGAAAAGGCGGTGATCAATGTCGGATCGGTTGGTCAGCCAAGAGATATGAACCCCAAAGCGAGTTATGTGATTTTGTCACCTGGCCAAGTCGAGTTCTGCCGGGTCGAGTATGACATCAAAGAGACCGCTGACAAAATCAAGGGGATTTCCGATCTCAATGACTATCTCGGCGATCGACTCTATGAAGGTCGATAGTATGAAGACCGGTGGCTGGTTTGATACGCAATCTGATCTGCTTTCTCCGTTGACTTTGTTTATTTTGAGTTCTCAATACACACGCTGGAATCTCGCCGCATGAACGCATCGCCTCTCTCTCTCTTCCGCTACGCCCGAGTCTCTCTCTGGAGCTTTGGCGCCTTTGTTTGTGTCTTGGCCTTTATGCTGATGATGCTGCGCTTTGTCGGCATCACCTCGACGGACATGAGCACAACTCCGGTGTCATTTGTGCAAGACGCCCCATCGGCTTCACCTGTTGATTCGGTCTCCGAACCTGCTGACGATTCGCCTTATGTCGTGCGCCCTGCCAAACCTTCATCTGGTGAATATACCCCGCTGGGGGATCTCAATAATTTGGATCAAAAAATCGCCCTGACTTTCTCACCATTGGGTGCTGGGATCGAATCACTCAAACTTCCTGACGATTTTGAAACTGTGGCCCTCAAGGTGCATGTAACCCTCCAGGCCAAATATGAACAGCCGGGTACAACCTACTTTGCTGTCCCCTTCGCCGCCTTCGCCGCCGAAATCAACGGCACAACGATCGACCTTTCGGGTTGGACCTATTCCATCTGGAACGAAATTTCTCCCGGCATATTTGAAGCCTTCATCGACGACACGATGGGTAACCCGATCGCTCGCATCGAACGCCGATTCACACTCAAACCCAACGAACAGCACGGGTTCTATCTCGATGAGACGATTGAAAACCTCAGCAGTGACCCGATCCAGGCACGCCTGATCTCGACGGGTGCGATCGACATGCCCAAAGCCGGATCGTCCTATGGCGGAGATCGTCGACGAGTGCGATATGGTTTCTTGCTCCCACCCGAGCAGCAGGGCACCTCAATGACGGTGCAAGTCGATGAAAAACTCAAAAGCCGAAACAAACTTCTGGGCAAAAAAATCGCAGGGCCATACGGCAAGGCCTATCCCTCACGAATGCTCATCTGGCCCAATAATGAATTACTCGAAGGTGCCCAGCGTTTGTCGTGGTTGGCACTAACTGATCGATACTTTGCCGTGGTCATGCACCCCAAGTTTGATCCTTTGGCGATTCAATCGCCCGAAGACAAGCTCCTCACCGGATTTACCATGATCGAGCGTGTCGCACTCAACCTCTATGCTGCGCCGATTGATGTAACTCAGGTGCTCTTGATGACCGGAAAGGAGTATCTCATTACTCCGGGGCAATCAGCATCCAATACTCTTGGAGTCTATGCCGGGCCGCGTAATCGGGTAATTATGAGCGCCGAACCGGAGATCGTATCACTCAACATGCCTGAAATGGTCGTCTCGAACCTTGGCGGCATCTGTGCCCCATGCACCTTTAGTTGGCTCACCGACATCCTCATCGGCGTCCTGCGAACCTTCCACGCCATTGTCGGCGACTGGGCCGTCTCGATTCTGCTCCTCGTGGTCCTTGTGCGTGGATGTCTTCACCCTGTGACACGCTGGTCGCAGATCCGTGTCCAACGCTTTAGCGTCCAGATGCAGGCGATGGCCCCCAAGCAAAAACTAATCAAAGAGAAGTATAAAAACGACTCGAAAAAGCAACAGGCCGAAATGGCCAAACTCTGGAAAGAAGAAGGGATTTCACCAGCAGGCTTGCTTGGATGTTTACCTATGTTCCTTCAATCTCCGGTGTGGATTGCCCTCTATGCCGTGCTCTTCTTTGCCACCGAGCTTCGCCACGAACCTGCATTTTATGGCGTGTTCCAAAATGTCCTCAACTGGCAGTTCATGAATGATCTCTCCGCACCCGACGGCGCGATCCCACTCCCCTCCGTCATGCATTTCAGTATCCCCATGTGGGGCATGGTTGATTCGATCAATATCCTCCCGCTGCTCCTTGGCGTAGTGTTTTACCTCCACCAGAAGTATCTCACGCCTCCAACCCAGGCAACCCTGACCCCCGAGCAGGAATCACAACAAAAAATGATGAAGGTGATGATGGTCATCTTGTTCCCTGTGATGATGTACGCTGCTCCGTCAGGCTTGGCCCTTTACTTCATCACCAACTCGGCGTTGGGTATCCTTGAGAACAAATGGATTCGTGCCCATATGGAAAAACATGGAATGCTCGAAATTGAAAATATCCGGGCAGCCCAAAAAGAAAAAGGACCAGGATTCCTCCAGCGAATGACCGAAGCAGCCGAGGCACAGAAACAGCTCAAAGAAAAGGGACCAGGACAAATCAACCCGGCGTCAAAGCGCAGTCGACGCGGAAAAATGTAATCTCAATAAATAATGGAGGCGTGCTGTGCCCACAGGTTCAACCATCGCAGCGCCATGTTCGGCTCCGGGTACCTCATTGCGGTCAGTCATCCGTATCTCCGGCCCCGATACCCTCGATTGTGCGCACAAACTCTTCGATACCAAACTGACGACTCGGGGAATGTACACCGTCCGCTGTGATCTTGGCAATGGCCAATCCTTACCGATGCAGATTCTGTGGTACCCTAACCCTGCAAGTTACACCGGTGAAGACACCGTCGAACTCATCATCTCCGGCAATCCATCCCTCACTCACCGGGTACTCGACCGAGTGCTCTCAACTCAACCCATCACCCTTGCCCAACCCGGTGAGTTTAGCGCCCGGGCTTACCTGAATCATCGAATTACGCTCGGGCAAGCTGAAGGGATCGCCTTACGGATCGCAGCAGAACATCGCGAAACTCTAAAAGCTGCCGACGCATTACTCAATGGGTCCTATGGGCACCAATGCGACACATGGGCTAAAGAAATCGCCACACTGCTCGCCTTGGTCGAAGCCGGGGTCGATTTTTCCGATCAGGAGGATGTCATCCCCATCGCACCGATCGAGCTTGACGCTCGGCTCGGCACACTCCAAACCGAGATACTCGATCAGATTGGCAGCGTGCGTGGCGATCAAGTCCATACGCATTGCCCGAAAGTTGTGCTTGTTGGCAAACCCAACGCAGGCAAGAGTTCGCTGTTCAATGCACTCCTCGGCGTGCACCGCGCAGCTGTTTCTGAGCGAGCAGGCACCACCCGCGATGCCATTACCGAATCTTTGGACCTTTCGAAGCATGTCCCCGGCGCAGGAGCTGTGGACCTGACCGACTTGGCTGGGCTCGATGAGCGAGCACTCGACGCGATTGATGCCAGCGCCCAGCACCGGGCCAGGGAGATCATCAAGGAGGCTGCAACAATCTTGTGGTGCGATCCTGAGGGACAATTCGTGGAATCATATAGTTCATTCCCCCCGGGAAAGCCGATCATTCGTATACGCACCAAATCGGACTTACCCGTGCCACGAGATCGGGTCGATGGACTTGCAGTCTGTGCCCTCGACGGCACCGCTTTAGGCTCACTCCGCCGAGCGATCGCCGATGCAACAACGCATCGCACGGGTTCGGGAGTTGGCGTTTTTGTCCCTCGCCATCGGCGAGCACTCATGGATGCCAATAACGGAATTGAGTCGGCCCGTGATCGACTCGATCCTCAAAAAGGAATCATCGAAGAACCCGAACTTGTCGCCCTAGGGCTGCGAACAGCCCTTGATGCTTTGGGCGAGTTGATCGGCGATATCTCACCCGACGATGTGCTCGGACGAGTCTTTGCAACCTTCTGCGTCGGGAAGTAACCCAACCCGAAGCCAGTGATGCGTCCTCGGCAAACCTCCCGCTTGTTAACCCGCTTGTCAACCAAAGAAGATGTGAAAAGAACAACACAACGATGCAAAATGCTCTTCACCACCGGTGTCTTTGCCTTTTAGGAAAAGAGCGACCCTGAGGCAATGTCCTGATCCCGCAGGGCAATCGGAGTATCGAGGATTTCGCGCAAAACCATTGCCTGCTTGAGCGAAGTTCGTGAACGAAGCATCGAGCGGGCCGAGCCAACCGTTCTGGTTTGCTCAGGTTTAGAAAGATGGGGACGAGCAGATCTGGAAGCCCCACGAACGGTTTCGATGTTGCCCGCTGAGCGCTCCTGAGGCTTGGATTGGAGCTTCGATTGACGCATGGTCTGAGAGCGGCTCTCTTGCGATTGAACCTGATCCGCTCTTCGACGGGTACTTTGGGCTTGTTGAGAAGTGGCCACAACCTGCCGGTGCCGAGGTGGTTGAGTGGATTGCTGAGGACGAGGTTGGGGGCGAGATTGGGGGCGAGATTGGGGCTGTTGATGGGGCGTTGGTGGTCTTGGTGACTGAGGCTGCTGCGGATGCTCCTGCACCGGAATTGGAGGCATATTGGGATGATTCTGCGAAACGCGCGCAGGCGAGGCGGTTGGCTGTCCAGATCCCGAAGATGATCTGGCGCGTTTTTCACGCAAAGCCCGGAGTTGTTCCATCCGTTCTTGTCGGAGTGCTTCGATCCGCTCTCGGCGTTGGGCTTGGGCATCATGTACAGGTGCGGGTGATATCGCTGAAGACTCAGGCTCTGCCACACTTCGCCCAGTCCGCAAAGCCTCTTGTTTCCGACGGGCCATCTCATGGAGGGCATCACGCCGGGCGCGTTGTTCTTTCATTTTCTGCGCAATGCGCACGGTGACATTGAAAATCCCACCAAGAATAATGATGAGCAGGATCGGATTAGTAAGCAAGAAATTGACGACCCGCATGAACATTGACAGAGTATATCAAGCAATCAGGTCAATGAGGCATCGGATTGAGCAGAATCATCATCGGGAATCAGCACCGCATGTCCGGAATCGAGCTGATGCCTGCGGATTTGAACCTCAAAGACCTTGGAGAGCACTTTATCGATCAACACCATATCGGCAGCCCCCTGTTCAGCGATTTGTCCAAATTGATCGAGCACGATCGCACGGTCGGCCCATCTTGCCGCGCTGGTCAGATCGTGAATCACCACCCCCACCCCGATCCCGGACTCGGCAAGCAACTGCAAGGCGGCCATGGTCGATTGGGTATGCCGAGGATCCATCGCCGAACAGGGTTCGTCAGCCAGCAGGTATCCCAAGGGGTTGTGGGCAACTTGAACCCATGCTCGGGCGATTGAGACGCGTTGTTGCTGACCCACACTCAGGTGCCCGTAGGGTTTGGATGCGATTTCGGTAAGTTCAAAGCGCTCCAAAGCTGCATCAACCCGGCGTGCATCTGAACCTTGGGCATGGATACCGAACTCAACGACTCGGCGAACTGCAAAATCGAAAGCGAGGTTGGGGCGTTGTTCAATGAAGGCGATCAACTTGGCCCGGTCTTTGGGAGAAATGGATGGCAAGGGGCGATCATCGAGGATCATCGTGCCCGATTTGGGGGTTCGGAGCCCGGCGAGGAGTCGAATCAGGGTGGATTTGCCCGAGCCGTTGGGTCCAACGATGGCCGTGATCGAGCCTTGGGCGATCGTGCAGGAGATGCCCTCGAGGACCAGTGGGCCTTTGGAATATCGAAATGAGAGCTCTTTGGCCGAGATAGGCATAGAGAGAATGGTAGACAGGCGGGATGTCTGCCGGTGGCTTGGCACACCGAGCCGGGTCTCTCCTTCCTTGGGCACAATGAGCAATAAAGAATGAGTAACAAAGAACCCGGCTCGGCAAGCCGGGCCACCGAAGAGATCAGACGCTACCATCATCCCAACGAATACACACAAAAGAACAGGATTCCTATGCTCGGCCGATATCGAGATCGCTTGATCTCCCACATTTCGCACGATACCTACACTCCCAAACCGATCCCGCTCGTCGCCAAAGAGCTCAACATCGAAGATGTCAAGGACTTCGCCATGGCGATCCGTGAGTTCGCTGAGGAAGGGCTCATTGATCTTTCGGAAACCGGGAAGATTCAGCTCCCGTTCCATCCCAACGAAGGTGAGCTGATCGGACAGTTCCGAGGCACCGCTTCGGGGGTCGGATTTGTCATCCCTGCGCAGGCCAAGCATGGAAGTGATATTTTCATCCCCCCTCAGTACACCGGCGGAGCCTTGACCGGCGATACAGTCAGGGTCTACTTCGAGCGCGATCAGCGCCGCGAACATCGCTTGGGCACGATGGAGCGCCAGTACGCTGGCGAGGTGCTCGAGATCATCGCCCGCAAACGCGCCAACTTCACCGGTGAAATTGAAAAACGCGACGGCCAATGGATCGTCTATCCCGATGGACGCGAACTCACCGAACCAATCGTGATCCGCGACGCCGAATCGAAGAATGTCAAAAACGGCGACAAGGTCGTTATCGAGATCATCGAATATCCAGAGAACGGACGCTTGGCCCGAGGAGTGGTCACCAAAGTCCTCGGCGAAGCCGGCGAACCCGATGTCGAAACACAGGCGGTCATCGCGGCATATTCACTCCCAAGCAATGACTTCCCTGAAAACTGTGTCCAACAGGCACGCGAGGCGACGCGCCGATTTGATGAGGAAATGGCGCAATACGAAGCCAACGGGATCGATGCGCTCGATATGCGTCGCGATCTCACCGATGAGTTCATCACCACCATCGACCCCCCAGATGCCAAGGACTATGACGATGCAATCTCACTCAAAAGGCTCGACAACGGCGGGTGGGAGCTGGGGATCCACATCGCCGATGTCGCCCATTACATCGAGCCCGGATCGCCTTTGGATATCGAAGCCAAGGAACGGGGCAACTCGATCTATCTCCCTCGATTGGTGATCCCGATGCTCCCCGAGGTGCTCTCGAACGGGATTTGCTCGTTGCAAGAGGGCGTACTGCGCTATGCCAAGACGGCGATTATCCGCTACGACCGCATGGGTAATGTGGTCGGGCGAGGCGTGTGCCAGTCGCTCATCAAATCACGCAAACGGATGACCTATCTCGAAGCCCAAGCCCTCATCGATGGTGATCTCGAAGAAGCCAAAGTCCATGCCAAAACCGATACGCCCCATACCGAGGAATTGATTGAAGCGGTCAAGGATATGGAGACACTCTCGCGATTAATCCAGGCACGCCGGCACAAGGCCGGGATGATCCATCTCGATCTGCCTGAGGTTGATCTGATCTTCGACGACGATGGCAAAGTGATCGACGCTCAGAAAGAAGACGACGCCTTCACCCATACACTCATCGAAATGTTCATGGTTGAGGCCAACGAGTCAATGGCAGTGCTTTTCGAACAGCTCGATGTGCCAATCTTGCGAAGAACGCATCCCGAACCTACCCCGGGCGATGTAGATGATCTGCGCAAGACGGCCAAGGTCGCAGGATTCACAATCCCCAAATCGCCCACCCGTGAAGAACTCCAAACACTGCTCGATACGACGGCAGGCACACCCGCCTCGCGAGCGGTACATACTGCGGTCTTGCGCACCATGACCAAAGCGGTGTATTCCCCCGCGCTCATCGGGCACTATGCCTTGGCTTCGCACGCCTACGCCCACTTCACCTCCCCGATCCGGCGCTATCCGGACTTGACGCTTCATCGTGCAATGTATGCCTACCTCAAGCGTACAAACAATGGTCAAAACCGCCCCCAAACCGATGGCGAAAAGAAAGCCCTCGGCCGTGAGCTACGCGATGATCCCTATTGCCCAAGCCGAGACGAGCTCGCCGAGATCGGAACACATTGTTCGAACACCGAGGTCAACGCCGCCAACGCTGAGCGCGAGCTGCGGGCGTTCCTCGTGCTCCAACTCATGGTCGAGCACATCGGTGAAGCCTTCGAAGCCTGCGTCACCGGCATCTCACCCAAGGGCATCTATGTCCAAATCGAGAAGTATCTCGCCGACGGGATGATCGCCAAGAAGGACCTCATCGGCGACACCACCCGCACCAAACGCCCACCAACCTGGAAAATCGACGATCGGACCGGAGCAATGGTCGATATCCACTCGGGAAGAAGCTACTCGATCGGCGATCGGTTAACGGTCATGGTCGCCAATGTCGATCTGCAAACGCGACGAATGGATTTGACGGTCGCCGACGGCGACCGACGCGCAGCGGGCAAACGCAAAGGACCGGCAGCCAACCTTACCCTCGGCGGCGAGTCGTTTGGTGGACTTGGCGAAACCGAAGGCGCTGGGTTCAAAAAAACACCCGGCGCTCAGCGACGCAGCCGAAAATCAAAATCACGCGATAAAGGCAAGACGGATTATCGACGCGATGCCAAGAGCAAAGCCGGTCCGGGACAGAAGAAAAAGGGGGGCGGCAAAAGCAAAAGCAAAGGCAAAAGCAACGGCAAGCCCAAGCAGTAGCAACTCTTGTGGTGGCACTTGGTAGCACCGGGAATTGGTTGCTCAATGCTCCCATCCGAGTTGCGAAGCATCATGCAAAGTTCCATCCGAATCGACAATCCTTGCTCCGGGTTTTTCATTAGGTTCACAAGCTCGAACAGTTCCAATTGGGTCCAAAAGTTGGGAGAGTTGGGTCGATGTCTCATCGGCGAATGTCTTGGAATCAAGTGCAATCAACAGCTCGTAGTCCTCACCTTCGCTCACTGCCTGCTTCCAATTTTTGCACCCGGGATTCATCGCCAATTTGCTCGCATGGATCTCGATGCGAACATTGGAAGCCTTGGCCATACGATTGGAATCTCGACCAAGCCCATCGGAAATATCCATCATCGCGTGGGCGTTGTTTATCGCTGCCCATCGCCCGGCTTCAATCCGAGGCTCAAAAGTCAAATGATGATTGCTCCTGAATGAATCACCCAGGGGCCCAGTGACACAGAGCAGATCGCCAGGCTCAGCACCAGATCGAAGGACAGGCGATGTGCCCGTCGGCATCGAGCCCCCGACGGTAACAGTCAGGGTGAGGGGATGGTCTGGTGAGGCGTGGACCGCGATGTCGCCGCCGATGAGTGGGCAATGCCAGTGCTGTGCCCACTTGCTCAGGGTATCAAAGAGTGCGTCGGCGTGTTGGTAATCTTTGGGTAATACACCCGTTGCCAATGCCCAGCTCGGCCCCCCCCCCATCGCGGCGATGTCCGATACCGATCGGGCGATGGCTTTACGAGCGATGAGGTTGAGATCGGTATCGCTCGTAAAATGTCGCCTTTCGACGAGTTGATCGACGGTGAGGAGGGAGAGTTCGCCGCTTCCAGAGCGGATCACGGCACAATCATCGCCGGGTCCAACGATAATCTCGTTGGACCCGCCAGCGATGAGGTTTCCCGAGCGAGCGTAGATATGGGTGTGGAGATCAGATTCGTTCATACTTGGCAATGGCCCGACTCGCCGAACCACCAAATACTCCATGAGGGATTATTCACCTTCACTCTTGCACGACCCTGTGCCGCACCCACAGCATTCTTTTTTTTTGCAAGTACTGAGTCCAACAAGTTTGTACGCCGGGCAGAACCCACAAAGCCCCGTCAGCACCATGATCGCACCCACTACCGCAACGACGATCCCGAAAATGGCGCCCGCCATCGCATCGAGCACGACAAAGGCCACGACCAAGACAACGATCCCGAGAACGACTCGTGCAGCACGATCCGCACCACCTTCATTTGCTTGCATAACACTTTCCTTTCCTTTGCCCGCATCGCAGGCGTCCGATCACGCACCTGCAGGCGTGTCAGTATCTTCTAAAACTTGGTTTGCATATTCGGTCATCGCATCGCGCAGCTGTTCGAAACTGTCGAGCACATACACGATGTCTTGGAAATGATCGATCTCGAAAGGCGTCTCGATCACCTGCTGAAGATCAAACTTTCGGCGCTGAATCTTGCCCGCGCCCTTGCCCTCTTTGGCATTGAGTGCATATTCAGATTCGGCGTGGGAGGAGATGGTTCCTGAGCCATAAATTTTGAGCCGATTGTCTTCGGAAATCAACCCAAACTCCACCGTGAACCAGAACAACCGCGCCAATGCTTCTTCATGTTCTGGACCAGCGAGCAAGGCAGCCTTGCCGTAGGTCTGGAGGAAGTCGGCAAAGACCGGATCGGCATGGAGCGGGACATGTCCGAACACATCATGGAAGATGTCTGGCTCGGGGAGGTAGTCGATTTTTTCTTCGGGGCGGATGATGACCGTCGACGGGAACTCGCGTCGGCTCAGACAGCAGAAGAATGCTTTGGGGGGGAGGTATCCGGGGACGCCTCGGGATTGCCACCCGGTGAGCTCTTTGAGGTATTCGTTGATCCCTTTGATCTTTCGCCCGGGCTCAAACGGATCATCCACCTCACCAAAGAGTAACGGCACACGGTCGGGGGTCAATCGAATTGCCCGCAGCCCGGTGAGGTAAGTATTGGAAGCCTGCCCTTCAAGCACCGACCAGCGTTTCTCCCACATGGTCTTCCAGACACGATGGTTTTCCTCGGTGTATCGCTCGTAGTGTTGGGTGACATAAAAAGTTTCAGCATCAATTTCTGTATGGTGAAGTTCCGCAGAGTCGTCTGCCGCCTTTTGGGCGCGCTTGGCATCGTCGCCATCGATGATGTTATTGTAGTTGATATCTGTCCTGATCATGGTCGGCTCCTTGTGCGGCTGGGTCGGCAATCATGTTGAAAAATCAGACTGATCGCTCGTGTATTGTAGAATCTTTGCTCCAGATTGCTCTGTTGAAAGCCGATTTCGCGTCTCTCAACAGAGAAACCTCGTTTCATGCAGGATTCTTTCCCAAAAAGATACCAAATCAGTCTAAATCTTGCGCTGACGATTGTGGATGGGCGTCGAAGATCGTCAATACGGGGGCTATACTCGTGACCCGTCGGGCCCGTAGCTCAGTTGGTAGAGCGCACCGCTGATAACGGTGAGGTCGACAGTTCAAGTCTGTCCGGGCCCATTGATGTTCTCAATATCCATGAACCCCAAATCGTTGCGATTTGGGGTTTTTATTTGTGCCTGGCCCACGATGCCCATAGCGAAAGCCGGGCGTGGCATCAGACAATCCTCACGCATACAGCACCTTGACGAGCTTGACCCGGAATGTAGCACAGGCTACAGCGAGTCGTAGCCATTGCTACGACTCGCCCTCGCACGAAATCAGGAAGGCTCCCCCATGAACCATGACGCCCTTGTTCTCTCAACCTATCTTCTGTCACTACCTGCACTTGCAGCCTCAGGCCCGGCAATCGAACCTGATCTGCCAAAGCCCGACAAGAGTGAGTATTCACTCTTCAATCCAACCCCCCGCGAACTCTGGAGGCCGATGAGTGCCGATCGCCCTGATTTCACCGAAAGCCCCTACACCGTCGATGCTGGGGCGGTGCAGATCGAGATGAGTTTCGTGGACTACTCCAGAAACGGGGATGAGGACGCATGGGCCTATGCCCAGACGAACCTCAAACTCGGATTACTCAACAACATGGATCTCCAACTCGTCTTCACGCCTTACACCAGCGCCGATAATGACACGCAAACACAAAGTGGAATCGGCGATACCCAGCTTCGACTCAAGATCAACCTCTGGGGCAACGATGGTGGCGATACGGCCTTTGGGATCATGCCGTTCATCAAGTTACCCACCGCTTCGGATGATCTGGGCAATGGTCGGGTCGAGGGCGGGGTGATTTTTCCGTTTGCGACCCAGATCAGCGAAGGGGTCGGGCTTGGGCTGATGTTCGAGACTGACTTTGTGGATGACGCGGACGATGAGGACTACGCCGCCGAGTTCATCACCACCGGGGTGTTCGGATTTGATGTCACTGAAAAAACGAGGACCTATCTTGAAGGGATCGGTATTTCCAGCACTGATTCAGATGTCGATTTCAAGGGTATCCTCGGGGTGGGAGCGACTTATGATCTTACCAAGAACACGATTCTCGATGCCGGGATCAACATCGGGCTTACTGGGGACGGGGACGATGTGAATCTGTTTACCGGGATTACGATTCGATTCTAAAATATGGAGAATCAACTCGATGATTTAGGCTCAGAATCGGTGGACAACTGATCGGCGATCGCAGCGAGGGTTGGGTCACCATCCGCATTTTTCGCCATCACCTCCGGCGCGAGTACGCCCGCCGTAATCACAAATCGCAACGCCTCTTCGATCGACATTGCAATCTCGACGACCTTCTCCTTAGGCAAATTGATTGTGAATCCAGTAAAAGGCGTCGGCGAGGTGGGAATGAAGACCGACACGACTGTATCGTTTGCAAGTTTATCGATCTCGCGAAGCGAATTACCCGTCAGGAACCCGACCGTCCAAATCCCCGCCGATGGATACTCGACGATCACGACCTTACTGAAGGCCAGTTTATTATCCCCCATGATCATGTCGATCACTTGTTTCACATGGGGGTAGACCTGTTTGAATCCCGGGATACGGGTGATAAATCGTTCAACACGGGCGTAGACGGATTTGCCCATGATGTTGCCCAGCAGCACGCCTGCGAGGTAAATGAGCATAATCGCAATGAATAGCCCGGTAAGATTCAGATACGGATGCTCCTTCCAAAACTTGGCCAAATACTCCCGGCGAAGATCCAGACGCACCGACTCATCCGATACCGTAGGACGAATATCCCGGCTCACCCGCGTATCGAGCACCCGCTGATCGGTCACTTGGAACCACTCGGGGAGCTTATCCTCGTCCATCACCTTGGGCACCACCCAAATCACTGCAAATCGAGTGGCACGGTTGATCGGCTGAGCAACATTATTGAACACAAACCCAAACGCCTGCCAAAGCAGCCAGAGGGTCACCGCGGTGGGAAGCAAAATCGCTAACCCCCGTGAAAAAAAGCGTTTAAAATCGGATGTGAACGAATCGGCCATCATACTCCTTGCCAAATGGGCTCTGTGATGCTCATTGTATGGATTTTCAATGAGCCGCGTTCAGATCATCGACCACATTTCTGATCTATCCGCACTCGGGGTTCGTAGAATCATCACGAATTGGTCAACAGTCAGAACCCAACGGAGCCCAGGAGCCCATCATGCCCATTCTCGTCACCGGCGGCGCCGGATACATCGGATCCCACGCCTGCCAGAGGCTCCTCAAAGATGGGCATACCGTCGTCAGCCTCGATAGCCTCCATCGCGGGCACCGCAAGCCAATGGATATGCTCAGATTCGCCTATCCCAACTCCTTCACCTTTGTCCACAGCGACCTAGGCGATACAAAAACCGTCCTCGACACCCTCAATACCCACGAACTCGACACCGTGATGCACTTTGGGGCACTCGCCTATGTAGGCGAATCGGTTGAAGACCCGTTGTGGTACTACCGTAATAACATCGGCTCGGGCATTGGGCTCCTCGATGCCTGTGATGCGGCTCATGGCGGCAGGGGCATCAAACGATTCATCTTCTCCTCCTCCTGTGCCACCTATGGCGATCCACCAGAGGGCATGATCCCCGTCCCCGAACACTGTCCCCAATCTCCCACTTCACCCTATGGCTTCACCAAACTCCACTTCGAGCACATCCTCAAGGACTACGCAACCAAGCGTGAAATGCAGGACAATCCGATTGCCCTGACGATGCTGCGGTATTTCAATGTTGCCGGATCAGATCGCACCGGAATGCTCGGCGAAGACCACACTCCCGAGACCCACCTGATCCCTGTCGCCATCGATGCGGCATTGGGCAAACGCGATTCGATGTCAATCTTCGGCACCGACTATCCCACGCCCGATGGCACCAACATCCGCGATTATGTCCATGTCGAGGATTTGATCTCGGCCCATGCCTTGGCAATGGATTCGACCCAGATCGGACAAGTCGAGGCGTTCAATGTCGGGATCGGCAAGGGATATTCAGTCCGCGAAATTCTTGATTCGGTCAAGCGCGTCTCAAGCGTAAACTTTGCCGTCCACGATGCACCCAAGCGGGCAGGTGATGCGATTGCCCTGTATAACGATCCGACGAAGATCAAATCGACCCTCGGGTGGGAAGCACAGATTACGGATATTGATGAAGTAGTCGCCAGCGCATTCAACTGGTTCAAGGCCCATCCTGACGGGTATGGTGATTGATCTTCGGTCAACCGGGCCTAGTCGTTGAGTCTTGGGGCAGCGCTGGCGACGAGGCGAATGACGGGAGCTTCAAGGGCCGATCCCAAAGCGACATCTTGGAGATCATCTGGTTGAATGATGAGATCGACCGTTACGCGTTTGAGCCTTGGACCGACATCGTAGTTCATCGTAAAAACGACATCGTTGAGGTTGACAAGCAAGGGTGCTTGGATTTCGCTGTCGTATGAGCCGTTGATGTAGGTGGTGACGATGTACCAAAGCTCGAAAGGCCCAGTCTCGGGATCGCCTTCCCGGCGTTCGAGTCTGGTAATTCGCTCGGTATTACTGACCGGATCACGGAAGGAAACGAATTCGATCCAATCCGATTCGAGCGTAGGGGTGGTGATGGGATTGACCGGATATGGACCGAACTCGTCGCCGGTGCGAATCATGGCTGTGAGTCGCTGCATGACAATGCGGGCGACGACATTGGTCGATGCGCCTTCCGTCGTCACGGTGTAGGATTTGAACGATCCATCAAGGGCAGCCATGGTTGCCGTGAGCAAGGTGGCCGAAATGGTCAAGGCAATCAGCACCTCGACCATGGAAAATCCGCATCGGGTTCGCCCCTTGGCGAAAAGCCTGAAAGTGTTTCGATTCTTCTTTGGGTCCTTCATATCGCACCTTCCTGGTAAGTTCCACGAACTGGAGGCATCGCCAGCGGAAGCATCAACCCCGAAGGCAGGCGCATGCCCGGGACATGGCGAAGTCGAATCTTACCGAATCCGTTGAACGGCACTGGGGTTGACCCTGGGGGTTGAGGCTCGGTATAGGAGACATCGGCAAGCCCATCGCCAGTGGTATCCCACCCGACGATGCGTACACCTCCGATGATGGGCAGGTCTGCGGGATCGATGGATTCAAAGTCGCCGTCAGCGCTACCGAAGTATCCAAGTGAAGCATTGAACCCCGCCGGATTACCAATCGGATTGCCAAAGACATCGATCAAGGGGCCCTCCCCATAGTTTGGATCAAAAGTCAGCAGAAGTGCTCCATCGATAGTCGTGTTTCCGCGGGCATCGAGTACGCCGGCGATGATTGCACCTTGAAGCACAATGTCCTGTTCCGGTGGCGAGTTGAATGACCCAAGATCAACAGAATAGTTGGGGAGCATCATCGAACTTGTGAGGATATCGTCCATATCCATTGGGTCTGGATTCAAGTATCCATTTTCAGGTTCAGTCGGATGCTCCGTTGTGAATTGGGTCGCGCCGGTGAACTGGAGCTTGTTGCGTACCTGAGTGTAGTTGGTGGGGGTATCAGAAACGATTGACCCGACGAAGAGGCAATCGTGGAATCGAATATTGTTGGAGAATGCTTTGGTATCGATGACCCTCTTGCCGTCAATGATGATGGCCTCGGGCAAAAGGTTATAGCTGGCCCCAAAGGTTCCAATCTCACTCAATGGCACATCGCCGACATCGAGCGGGGAAATCGATGCGTCGGTCATCAGAATATACTCGACAGGCGGAATGGCAGAGGGCGGAAGTGTCGGTGGTGAGTTGGCAGCATCCTCCCCCGCATCATCGCCATAGATAATCCGTGGAAACTTGGGTGTAGGCATACCCATGGGATCCAAAAGATTGGTTCCATATTCCGACCAGAGTGGGTGGGTATTTTCAGAGTGGGTCTGCACATGGGTTACACCTACAAAAGTGCAGTTAACGAAAAGCCCATTGAGCCCCATCGGAACTTTGACATTTCGGAAGACCATGTTCTCGAACACCGGCCTCCAGTAGATATCCGAATAACTCGGCGAGTTAAATGGCGATTTTTCGTAGTATGCCCATGCCGAGTTATCAGGCAATCCATCAAAATCCTCATCTTCCCAGATTGGGAAAAGATGTGGAGCATCATCATCCACGGGATTCTGGGCCAATGTCCAAGTCGCAAGAGAAGCTACATCCGTCCCCAATTGATCAGCGACCTGTTGCCAAAATGGATCACCATCGGCAGCTGCAATCAAAGCATTCTCAGTATCAGCAAAGCTTGATGAGTTGATATCAGGCAAAACAAGATTGTCGGCATTGAAAATCAATGCGGGGTCATCTTCATCTGGAACAATCGTTCCACGCAGGCGCTCTTCGATTGGACCTTGCCCATCTTCCCAATCGTTGGCTGAGACTTTAAAGATTAACCCACCTCGTACTTTGGCATACTGGTCCATTGCATCGAGATATCCATCACGCCATCCCAGTTCTGAATCTGGAAAGGTCCCATGGATCTGGTCATAATCAGCAGGATCTTCATCGGCCGGCTCATAAATCCGATTCCCATTCGTATCAATAAATCCATAGATTCCATTTTCGTTACGATCTGGTTTTCCCCCATCAATCAGCAAAGCAAGATCTTCGTCAATCGCTTCCCCACTTGGCCCAACGAATTCGGGTTCGCTGGCATCGAGCCCGGCACGCGTGCCCAAGATCAGATCGGCAGAGAGTGTAACACGATTATCCGAATTGGTATCGTAATGACGGATAAAAATATCCATCTCATCAAGGAACCCATCGTTGCTTGCATCATTAAATGCACCGTCAAGTTCTCCATCGCCATCGTAATCTTGATCGGCAGGTATCCCTGTGCTCTCGATGGGATGTCCATATCGAAGCCGATTGTCGCCATCAGTATCAAAGGCGGCAATCCCCGTCCAAAACTCCGTGATCTTCTGGTCAAGGATCGGATCGAGCCCGAAAAAATCTGACCGCATAACGATCGGATCACCATTCGCGAAATCAACTTCATCAAACCGTGCCCCGAGCTTACCTTCGATCTGCACATTCTTCCCGATGAGTATTTTGGAATGCGAAATAATGGCCTGATCGACCGACTTGACTATTTTATAATCTCGTGTGATGGTTCGGCGAATTGGTTTGTTGTTTCGCTGAAAGTCATAAACGATGCCTTCAACAATCACACGAATATACTCTCCACCGGCAAGTGGCGCATACCGTATCTGATATGCTGGTGGCGGATTGCTACTCTCAGGATTATCCCAAGACTCGAGAAGTACCGCAGGAGTATTGACCCACCCAACAGATTGATACACACCAGATGGGATTCCACCTGGCGCCGACTCGATTCGGGGGTCATCAACAAAATCAAAACCAGTAAGAATATTGATGTCAGCGCTATGCGCATTGACCAAGGCCTCGGCAATTCCCACGGGCAAAACTGCCTCGGAATATCCCTCGCGTGGGGGTGCAACTTGGTAAGCGCCAATCAAAGCACTATCACCCATCCACAATGCCCATGAAACATCAGCATCAATGTCACTCTCTGCAACGATGAACCGTGACGAGGCCTCATTGAGCCGATGCTCAGCGACCGCCAGACCTGTCTCGGCAGCACTCATGGCGCGCATCACATGCAAATGCATGCTTGCTGTGCGAATATTGCCTGTCGAGGCAACTGCCATTGCAGCGACCAAAGATCCAAAAATAATCAAAAACATCATCGCCAATACCGAAGCGATCCCCCGTCGAAGGCCAATCACCTTGCGTTGATGAGATCGACGAATGAATCGTCGGGCTTTGATTATGCGATGTGTGGGTGCAGGGCTTGTCATAACTTCTCAACCTCTCACATCCCTTCTCAGGGAATGATCCAAGACACGGTCGTCACCAAGTCCGCCTGGATATCGTTAACCCCCTGATAAAACACCAGTACGCTCACGCGCAATGGATACTCATCGACTTCTCGCCCAGGAAATGCTCCATTTGGCACTTCGAAATACGCATCATCGTGAACGATTGATGTATCGAATGGATCTATTTTTTCGACGAATACCGTTTGAAACCATCCGCGCATCGCATCACCACTAAAGAGTTGGTCGGCATCGGTAAATCCCTGTTCGACACCATCATGCGAGAGCGCAGGAATAACCTCCCCAAAGGCATTGATCGGCCCCGGGAGATCATTGTCGACAAGACCGGGTGTACCGATGTATGAGAAGGTGATGCCATCGAAATCGTCAACATCATCGAAGTCGCCAACAGTCACCTCCCCAGCGTCATATCCCCATCCGGAGAGGATCATGTTCCCACTTCCATCATCAACAAGGGTGATGCCGTTGACTGGATCGTGCTTGGGCAGGTTGCGTGTGAGCTCTCTGATTTCGTTGGCAAGGAAGGTGGCACTTGCTGCATGTGACGACCATTGATTGGAAACAATAAACGCAGATTGCGCATCGACCATCGCAAGGACCCCGACCCCGATAATCACAGTGGCCATGGAGGTTTCGATGAGTGTAAACCCACCTTGACCTCTTCGCCCCCTTGATTGTCTGGAATTCGATAATCGGTTTCGCATGGTCAAACTTCTCCCTTGCTCATCGTGGCGCATCGCGCTCGTCAACGATCGCTGCTGTCCATCAAGCATCCATTACGACACGAGCTGGCTCATCTTGAAGATCGGAAGGATGATCGCCATGGCGATAAATCCAACGATTGAACCCATTAGAATGATCATGATGGGCTCGATCATTCCGGTAACCGCTTTGATGTGGTCTTTGAGCTGCTTGGCATAAAAGACCGATATCTCATCGAGCACCTCTCCAAGCTTACCGGACTCCTCACCTGCAGCGATCATTTGAATCACCGCTTTTGGTAAAATTGTGCTGCCCTGAAGTGGTTCCGCAATTTTTCGCCCTTGCTTGACTGACCCATGCACTTTGCGCCACATGCCCTCAAAAATTTTGTTTCCCGAAATTTCAGAGGTGATCGTCAGGGTATCGAGCATGGGCACGCCGGCGTTGATGAGCTGACCCATGGTCTGGAGTGACCGGGTAATATACAGCGACCGGAACATGCCTTTGATCACTGGGATGGTAAGTTTCATTTTGTCCACCCAAAAAGACCCAACCTCCGTTTTGACAAAAGCAAAACTCGCTCCGCCGATGACCGCAACCCCGCCGAGGAGAAACATCCATTGATCGGTCAGCGTCTTCGAGAGCATCATCAGAAAATTGGTTGCCCAAGGGAGCACATCCTCTTTGCCCTCAAAGATCGTGTAGAACTTGGGGAGCACGAAGGTAAGCAGGAAGACCGTCACCGTAACGGCCATGCCACCAATGATCGCAGGATAAATCGAAGCACCGATCACCATTTTCTTGGTTTCGATCTGCTGGGCGATGTATCCACCGATGCGATCGAGCATCTCCGAGAATGACCCCGACATTTCCGATGCCCGAACCATGTTGACATAAAGAGGACCGAAGAGCTTCGGGTGTTTGGCCAAGGCATCCGAAAACTGTTTGCCGCTCTCGACATCGGCCTTGAGCTCATTGATAACCTTCTTGAAAACCTTATGATCGGTCTGGTCGGCGATGCCATCGAGGGCGGCACGAAGATTGATCCCCGCGCGAATCATGACTGAAAGCTGGGTGGTGAAATCGAGCACATTCTTCTGTGTCGCTCTCTTGTTGTTCATTGCCGAGAGGGTGCTCATCAGCCCATCTGATTTGTGTACCCCCTTGTCTTGATCGACCGCCATCACATGAACGCCCTGATTACGCAGAATCGCAGCAGCAGCAGCAGCACTGTCGGCAGCCATCGTGCCTGATTGGATCTTGCCGTCCTGTGATTTGACTTGGAAACGATAGTTTGGCATCAGAACTTCTCCCTACTTCATGGCTTTAGGCAACAAGCTGGCGTTCGAGCTTGTCGGGGAAGACAGCCTTGGCAATCGCGTCCTCTTTGGAAATCGTCCCGTTAAAATACAGCTCGGCAATTGACGAATCCAACGAGCTCATTCCAATCGCCCGCGAGGTCTCGATCACATTGGGAATCTCGAAGATTTTGTTTTCACGGATCAGGTTGCGAACCGCAGGCGTGCATAAGAGCGTCTCCACCGCAGGCACCATCCCTGGGCGATCCGAGCGGGTAAAGAGCGTTTGTGAAACCACGGCCTGCAAGGTCGTCGAGAGCATCGAGCGAATCTGGCTCTGCTGACCCGATGGGTACATGTCAATAATACGAGACACCGTTTGCGAAGCATTGACCGTGTGCAGCGTAGACAGCACCAAATGCCCGGTTTCACCTGCCGAGATCGCCAGTGAAGTCGTTTCCAAATCACGCATTTCGCCCACGAGAATAATATCTGGGTCCTGACGGAGCGCATGCTTGAGTCCAGAGGTAAAGCTGATCATGTCTCGCCCGAGCTCACGCTGTTCGATCAGGCATTGGTCCGATTCAAACATATATTCGACCGGGTCTTCGAGGGTGATGATGTGCTTGGAGTATCGCTGATTCATCGACTGGATCATCGCCGCGAGCGTGGTTGATTTCCCTGAACCAGTATCGCCGGTGACGAGTACCAACCCACGCGGGAGATAAGTTAGTCGGGCAATGACTTCGGGCAGTCCCAAGGCGCTCAAGGGCGGCACCTTGGTCTTGATCGCACGCATCGCCAATCCGATCACACCTTTTTGCATATGAGCATTGACACGATATCGGGCAAGTCCAGGAACCTCATATGAAAAATCCGCATCCTTATCACGGGCAAAGATTTCAAGCACCTCCTTGTTGGACATGCTCTTGAACATCTCCGCGACCACCATAGGGTCCATCGGAACATCCCCCATGGGTTTGATCACCTGATGCACTCGCATTGAGGCGGGTTCACCCGAGACAATATGAATATCCGAAGCGTCGGCTTCATGTGCTTGACGAAGGATGGCATCGAGTTCCACAGCGTGTTCTCCAAGATTGGCAATCACTGCCCACTATCACCGCGCCCAGATCACAATCCCGGGCTTCTTCCCAGTTCATCGGTGGTTTGATGGGCCTGATTCAAACCCAAGCCGTGAGAGCATGTGAAATCCCTGCCGGTTATGCGGGTGAATCTTGACTTCAACATGGATCTGATCTGGGGACATGTAGTCCCAGTCGGCACAAACGATACAATCGGACCGCAACTTGGCACAAAGGCAACCAGCATATTGCGCCGATCTTCAACACCAACTTCACTTTTGCTTCGACCATGAATCGCGCAACGAAGCCGTCCGGTTGAACACCATCTTCTCAGGCGTCGAATCCGCATCCACGCAGAAATACCCGGTCCGCTCAAATTGGAATCGCCGAATGCCGTCCTCCCAGTTCGGTTCGTCATCCCGTTTCTGCACCAACCCCGGTTCGATCTTGGCATTAAAAACGATCTTAAGCGAATCTGGATTTAGATCGTCAAGATGGTCGCCGGTCTTCTTGCCGGGGCGCTCGGCCATATACAACCGATCAAACAACCGAACCTCAGCATCAACCGCATCGTTGACATTCACCCAATGGATCGTGCCTTTGACCTTACGGACCTGACCATCACTTTCGGGTGGTGGATTGTTGCCGCCTTTGGTTTGGTGGTCGTAGGTGCAATACACCTCAATGACATTGCCATCGCTATCGCGCTTGTAGTCATGACACTTCACCCAATACCCACAGCGCAGACGCACCTCGCGCCCAAGACCAAGCCGAAAGAACTTCTTGGGCGGATCGATCATAAAATCCTCTCGCTCGATCCAAAGCTCACGAGCAAAATTGATCGTCCGCGATCCAAACGATTCGTCCTTGGGATGATTCGGAACCTCCATCGCCTCGACACGATCGGCATCGCCATGCTCGTCCCAGTTGGTGATGATGAGCTTGATCGGATCGAGCACGACCATCCGTCGCGGTGCCCGTTCGTTGAGGTCTTCACGGACCATGTTCTCCAATCGTGAGAAATCGACCATCGCGTTGAATTTGGTGATCCCGACATCTTCAGCGAGTTTCCAGAAGGATTCAGGGGTATAGCCTCGCCTGCGAAAACCCGCCACCGTAATCATCCGCGGATCGTCCCACCCTTGAACATGGTTCTCTTCGACCAACTGACGCATGAAACGTTTGGACATATTCGTATACGACAAGAACAAGCGCGAGAACTCGATCTGCTGAGGATGGTGAATCTTGTCCTCATCGTTTCGCCCTTGATTGATCGCCTCAATAAACCAGTCGTACAGCGGGCGATGATCCTCGAACTCAAGTGTGCAGAGCGAATGGGTGATGCCTTCGATCGAATCCTCTAAACCATGCGCCCAGTCGTACATCGGGTAGATATGCCAAGTGTCACCCGTCCGATGGTGAGGCGCATTGACAATGCGGTAGATCAACGGGTCTCGCAGGTTCATGTTCGGCGAGTTCATATCAATCTTCGCCCGAAGTACCCGTGACCCATTCTCAAACTCGCCCGCCTTCATCCGTGCAAACAGACCAAGGTTTTCTTCAACACTCCGATTGCGGAAGGGCGATTCTTGGCCGCCGTCTTTGAGGTTGCCGCGACCGCTGCGAATCTCCTCGACGCTCTGGTCATCGACATACGCCAATCCCTTCTCGATCAGCTCGATCGCCCAGCTATACATCTGATCAAAATAATCCGAAGCAAACTTGGCCTCCCCTTCCCAGGTCGCGCCGAGCCATTCGAGATCATGCTTGATCGAATCGACAAACTCTTGTTCTTCTTTGGCCGGGTTGGTGTCATCAAAGCGCAGGAAGAACCGCCCGCCATACTCGCGGGCAATCCCACAGCTCAGGCAGATGGCTTTGGTGTGCCCAAGGTGCAGATACCCGTTTGGCTCAGGCGGGAACCGCGTCGTGACGATCGAACGATCGCCGGGGGCTCCCCACTTGCCGGTTTCAATGTCGGCGTCGATGATCTGCTGAATAAAATGGCGTGATTCCACTGCTTCAGTCATGCGCTGGCTCCTCATATGAGTCATTGTACGCAGCCAAACCGCTCTCTATTCCCCCACCGCCGGGTATTGCTGCCCGCACTCAGGACAGTTCCTCGACCCCACCCAAACCTCATCGCCCAGCGCAGATTCAAGCCCTTCGAGATCGTACCCGCAACCGATACACCAAGGCCGAAACCGTTGAGCATTTTGGGGTTCCGCTGGTGTGTGCTTGAACATCCGGATGGTGAGCAGGTAGAAAAACAAGCCACCCAGAAGACCTGAAACGAAAATAAACCCGCCCGATCCAATACCAAAATGCTTAGCTGCTTTGAGCAGGGGAAAGGCAAGGGCAGCGAAGAAGAGAGTGAAACAAATACTTCCCACGACAACAGTGAAAAATGATCCAAGCAATCGTTCGGTCTCGCGAAATCGTCGAATATCCTCTTCTGGAACAAAGCCGAGACGGCGAACAGCTATGGAGCCATAACTCAACGACCGCCAGAGCATGCTCCATATGGAGATCGGCCTCCATTGCCCCACAGCCGATTCATAATGAATAATCCCCATCAGCCTCGCCCGCTCGCCGACATCAAGCGAATCAGACCCCAGCCGATCAATCGCCTCGATGAGTTCATCGCGCTTCAACTCATTCACGCGGGAATCGCACCGAGAAAAACTGGCTCTACCTCGCACCCTTCCCCCGGCTCCCATCCATGAAACCTTGGCTGGGCAAATCCCAATCGCTTGGCCATCACTTCCATCGCCTCCTCGTTCTGGTCCACAAGCACTGCACTGCGTCCCATGCGGATCGCGGACTCGCCGATCGTCCCGCTGCCTGCGAAGAAATCCAAGACTCGATCGCCGGGGTTCGTATGCACTTTCATCATCCGATTAATCACACCCAGAGGCTTCTGGGTTGGGTATCCGGTTTTCTCTTTGCCATTGGGCGAGACGATCGTGTGCCACCAGGTATCCGTAGGCGTCTTACCACGCTCGGCCTTCTCCTTGGTCACCAATCCCGGTGCCATATACGGAATCCGATCAATATCGTCGTACCGATAGGTGTAGTCCTTGGGATTCATCGCGTACCACAGAATCGTGTCGTGCTTGGACGACCATTTCTTCTTCGAGCGGGCGCCATAGTCATACGCCCAGATGATCTCGTTGAGGAATGAGTCTCGCCCAAAGATCATGTCACACATCACCTTAGCATAATGCACTTCTCGATAATCAAGATGCAGGAAGAAGCTGCCATTGGGTTTGAGCAGGCGCTGGGCTTCGAGGATTCTGGGCTCAAGAAAGAGCATAAAATCATCAAAGGTATCGACAAAGGTTTTCGTGCCCATCCGGACGGTGCGGTACTGCTGACCTTTGAATCCTTTTCGATCGCCATCGTCATCGCGGATGGTTTTGATGCGTGTTCTGGCCTGCGTTTTGCCGGTATTGAAGGGCGGGTCGATGTAGATCATGTCGAATGATCCAGTATCGAACGATTTGAGCACTTCGAGATTATCGCCGAAGTGGATATCGAGTGTCGGGACGGCCATGCTTACTCCTTGGTTGCCATCGAGTATACCGACTCCTCGCACCGATCGATCCGATTGAGCACCGATTTCTTCCCCAGAATCCCCAGCGTCTGACCCAACGGCGGCGAAACGGCCGCGCCTGTCACCGCGACCCTCAACGGCTGGGCAACCTTGCCCATCCCGACACCCTGCGACTCGGCGAAGTCCTTCACGGCTTGTTCGATGGCTTGAGCCGAGAAGTCATCCATCGCCTCGACCACGGCTCGGAACCCGAGCAGGAGTTCGAGTCCTTTTTTGTCGCCTTTGATGAGGGCTTTGTGGACGGCCTTGCCGTCGTATTGAATCGCATCGTCAGCGACCAACGCAAAGCCAACGACCCCGCGTCCGTCGGCCAGCGTCTTGCATCGCGTCTTCACCGCTGGGGCAAGTGTCAGCATCGCATCGGCATCGAATCGATTGGCAAGCTCCGGATCGTATTGCACCGCCCAGTCATACCAAATCTCGGCAAATGTGTCATCGGTGAGAGCGGCGATTGCGTCGCTGTTGAAACTCAAAAGTTTTACCCGATCAAACTTCGACTGCCCTTTACCCATGCCAGCCATCGAAAAGTGCGACGCGAGGTAATCCATGTCGAAGCGTTCGAGATCGGTACCATCATCGTTCTTGGTCTTTGGATTCCACCCCAGCAAAGCAAGGTAATTATTGAGCGCCTTGGGCAGATACCCAGCGCGGCGAAAATCCTCAACATCAATCTCAGGAAGCGTGATCCCAAGCACCTTGGCCAGCGCGATCAAATCGTCCGAAGCAAGTTGGCAAGTCTTGTCCTTGAGCCACGCTGCGAAGTCCTCGTCATTCATTGATTCGATTGGCGATGATTCAATCCCTTGTTCCTTGACCGCCTTCTTGGCCAGTTTGTCCTTGTCCCGCTTGGACATCTTCGACCCATCGGGATTAAAAATCAGAGGCATATGCCCATAACTCGGCGTATCAAACCCCAACGCCCGCTGCAACGCGATATGCCTCGGCGTATTAATCAAATGCTCCTGCCCACGCAGCACATGCGTCACCCCCATCAACGCATCATCAACCACCACCGCGAGGTGATAGGTCGGGAACCCATCGCGTTTGCGAATAATGAAATCATCGAACTCCTCAGGCTCTACCGTCACCTCACCAAGAATTGCATCATGAACGGTGATGGGTTCATCGGGCATCTTGAGCCGAACAACATGAAGCTCACCGGCATCAACCCGTGCGATACGCTCCTCAAGCGGCACCTCAAGCCCCGCCCGGTTGTACTTGTACCCGGTCTTGGTCGCGATGGCCTCTTTGCGGAGTGCTTCGAGCTCTTCAGGTGTTTCAAACGCCGGGTAAGCTTTATCCTCTTCGATGAGTGTACGGATGTGTGTGTTGTAGAGATCAAGCCTCTGCGCCTGAAAGAATGGGCCGACATCGCGTGGGTCGCCGCCGAGTGTCTGACCCTTATATTCCAACTCGGGCCCTTCATCCCATTCGATCCCAAGCCACGCAAGGTCTTCGAGGATGCCCTTCATTGAAGACGCCGACGAGCGTGTCTGGTCTGTATCCTCGATCCGAAGCACAAATTTGCCACCCGCCTTCTTGGCAAATGCCCAGCAAAGCAAGGCCGTGCGGGCCCCGCCAATATGCAAATGCCCAGTGGGCGAAGGTGCGAAACGAGTGATGCAACTGGCGGTTTTCATGGAATCGGTCATAGGTGAAGAGTTTAGGAGCCCAAATACTTCCTTGCCCTATCAAGTGAGATCATGGACCACATAATCTGAGTTCCTCAAACCGCCTTCGAGTAAAAAGTGTCGGCAGATTCGTAAATGCCGTCAGGCGTATGAATAGAAATTTTGTTGGAAAGCAAATCAAAGTACGGCAAAATCAAAAAAATGCTTCCAAACAACCCCCTCTTCTTTACGAATATGCGACAGTCCAAGAACAGCCATATTCATTCCCACAGAAAGGCCCTGCCTGGCAGATTTTAACTGCAACACCACCCCCGACGCCCGCTCGGGCTGGCGCGTGCAGATTTCATCTTGGCGCGGGAAAGATTAAACGGCAAAATGAGTAGAGCCAGCGGTCGCGGGTG